>Ga0105252_10001206_pt1 | contig 12044 bp, 14 predicted proteins | sample EasRivMeERMZT100_FD_89675 | JGI IMG/M metagenome (GOLD analysis project Ga0105252, IMG submission 89675) | Soil microbial communities from meander-bound floodplain in the East River, Colorado, USA - East River MetaG ERMZT100 | ecosystem: Environmental > Terrestrial > Soil > Floodplain | place... | reverse complement strand
TGGCGTGGGGGCGATAGTGATTGGCGGACTCCTGCTTTTTGCAGGCAAGAAGAGATAGGGCCCTGCCGCTACCGAGGGAGTTTTCGCATCCAGGCGACCATCGCCTCGACCACCGCCGCCGGGTGCTCGGGGATGAGCGCATGGCTCGCATCCGGGATCACGGCGATGGTGACACGCTCGCCGAACTCTTCCTTAAGCTCGTTCGCCGCCTCGCGCGGCTTGAAGGGATCGAGCGCCGCCTGAAGGTCAAGGAGCGGCGCGCTTCCCGCTCCCCACCATTCTTCCTGCCGCGTGGCTCGTCCCGCGTCGAACTGGCTCTGGTTCACCTCCGGATACCAGCCTGTCAGCCATTCGCTCGGGTCATGGCCCGGCGCGAAGAACGCCGAGCGCAGGTACTGCAGGCGTTCCGTTTCGGCGACTGCGGGGTCGCCGGCTTTCTTCACCGCTTCGACAAGCCGCTGCGCCCCGGCAAAACCCGGATAGCTCTTCGACGCGGCCGCGAGGATCACCACGCCGCGAACGAGCCGCGGATGATCCGCCGCGGTCATGCGCGCGACCCAGTTGCCGAAGGCGTGCCCGGCGACGATCGCGGGGCCGCCGCCCGCGTAAGTGATCACGGCCGCCACGTCGCGGGCGAAATCGTGAAGCGTCAGGCCCGTCATCGGCCCGGTGCTGCGGCAGGTGCCGCGCGGCTGCGGGCGCAGCACGCGATATCCGGCCCTTGCGATCCCGGCGGCGACCTCGTCGTAATCCTCGGAATCGCGGCCGCGCGAGGGCAGGAGAACGACGAGGGGCCCCGCGCCTTCGGCGATTACGTCGATCGTCGCGTCGCCGCAGGCGACGAGCTCGCGCATGCGCCGCATTCAGTGTTGCGGTCGGTCCCGGCGGTCGATCCCGCTACGCCGCTCCGGCCCCGCGTAGTTCGAATCCTGATGCTGCCGCCGGTCGTGGCCGCTTCGTCCCAGCTCGGCCTTTTTGCCTCCGCGCGCCGCGGAGGCTTCGTATCCGCGGGCGACCAGCACGAAGGCCAGCCATAGCACCGTTGTATTGACCGTCAGAAGCGAAAGCTCCATGTACAGGAGCGGTAGGTAGATGCCGCGCTGAACGCCGCCGCTCAGGACGAAATCGAAGCCCTCGAACGACCGGTCGCCGAAGGCTGCTGCGAGCGGACGGGTTTCGAAAGGCGGAAAGAGCACGATGAGCAGCACATCGGCTGCGACCAGCCATTGCAGCACCCTCTGCCAGGGCACCCTGGGACTCGAGGACCTCTGTGGCTCGCCCTCCAGGAGCAGCCAAGCGAACGCTGCGTTCACGAGCACAGGCAGGGTCTCGAGATACAGGAGACCGGTGTTGACGATGCCGTTCGCCGGGGCATCGAACATAAAGTAGAAGGAGTCGAAACTGGCTTGTCCCAAGAGCCCTGGGGGCCGGCTGTCGTACGGCGGGAAAAGCAGCAGCAGCGCCAGATTGGCCATCGCGGCGATCAGCACGGTCAACTGAAACTTATTCACGGCGTGATTCCATGGTCTGCTTCCGAAGAGCGCGGGCCCATGTGGCCCGTGTCTTCAGTCACGGCGAACATGATACGCGATGCCGAGTCCGCGCATTCCCGGGGGAGAGCGGGAGGCGGACATCGTCGCTGGATCAGCGCGGCTTGTCGCCCGCGAGGGTGATTCGATGCATCACCCGCCGGTGCCCGTGATAGTCGTTCACGGGGTTGTGCTGCGTGCAGCGGTTGTCCCAGAACGCGAGCGAACCCACGCGCCAGCGGAACCTGCAGGTGAGTTCGGGCCGCACCTGATGCCGGAACAGGAACGCGAGCAGCGGCGCGCTTTCTTCCTCGGTCATGTTTTTGAAGCGCACGGTGTGGCCGACGTTGACGTAGAGCGCCTTGCGCCCGGTCTCCGGATGGGCGCGAACGACAGGGTGCTCGGCCAGGAGCTCCCGGGCCTCGAGGCCCTGTTCCTTGATGCGGTCTTCGCGCGTGCGCGTGACATCGGCCTTGGTCGAGGAGTTGACGGCCACCAGGCTGTCCAGCAGCCTGCGCATGCCTTCGGACAGAACCTCGTAGGCCGCGTACTGGTTGGCGAACTCGGTGTCCCCGCCGTAGGGCGGGACCTCGCGCGCGAGCAGCATCGAGCCCATCGGCGGAGCCTCGAGGTAGGCGGTGTCAGAATGCCACAAGCCGCCGAAGTTATGCCGTTCGTGCTCCAGCTTCTTCACTTCGATGACTTCCGGGAATCCGGCTATGCCCTTGATGAACGGGTACTCGATCGGCTTGCCCATGCGCCGCGCAAATGCCATGAACCGGGCGGGGGTGAGCGGCTGTTCGTGAAAGAACACCACCAAGTGCTCGAGGAAAGCGCGCCGGATCGCCGCGACGGTTTCGTCTGGGAGGTCTCCCCCGAGATCCACCCCGAGGATCTCGGCGCCAAGCGCACCGGAGATGCGCCTGACCTCCACGCTTATCGCTCGTAGCCCCGCGCGAGCGCCGAAGAAAGCAGTGCGGCCGTGAATGCGGCGAGCTTGATCATCCTCTGCTCCGGCTCGGTGGCGTTGCGGCAGATCATGCGGTCGCCGGGCGCAACAGGTCAAGCTCGGAGGCGCTGCCACGTTCGGGCAGCCCGAACGAAAAAAAGCCTGGAGGGCTTCTCCAGGCTTGTTCCCGTTGCCGCCAGCGGCGTTCTATTCCTTCGGTCGCCGGCGAACGAGGCCCAGCATTTTCCTGCCGCTACCGGCTCAGTAGTACTCCGCCGGCATCGGCTCGACTTCAGTGGCCTGATTGACGACCTGGTCCGGGAGGTAGCCTGTGGGACCATCGTAGGTCGCCGTGGGCGAGACCCTGGAGGTCGCTTCAGCCGGCGTCAGCAGCAGTGCTCCGCCCGTGGCGCAGATCGCAATCGCGGCGACGGCAAGCGTGAAGAGGTTGAAAGATCCGGGCTTGCCGGCGGAATTCTTGCTGTCGATCATGGTGGCCTCCGTTGGTTTGCGGGCTCGCGGAAATCGCCTGCCCGATGGAGACCACTTTAGGCTTCCGGTCGTCCGCGCTCGCCGTCGTCTGACACAGGGGTTTTGTGCCGGATGCACATTTCGGCGGTGCGAGCCGCACGAGCCTCCCCTCACCAGTGCGAGGGCAGTTTCTTGTGAACCATTATCTGCTTGGCGTCGACCGAGATGTAACCGCCCGCGGTGAGGTCCTTGACGATGCGGTTCACCATCTCGCGCGAGCCGCCGATGCGCGCGGCGATGTCGTGCTGGGTCAGGCGTTCGGGCACCACGCGCGCGCCGTTCTGCTCGATCGCGTTCTCGTCGACGAACTTGACGAAACGGCCGTAGACGTCCTTGAGCGCCAGGTCGAGGACCCTTTGGGTGAGGCTGCGCACCTTGGCGATCAGCATGTGGATCAGGTGGCGCGCGAACGCCGGATTGCGGTCGATCAACCCCTCGATGTCGCCGCGCGGAATCACGAAAAATCGGCACGGTTCCAGAGTCATGATCGAAGCGGAACGCGGGCCTCCGTCGAGCACCATTTCGCCGAAGTAGTCGCCCGCGCCGACGGTGCTGAGCACCACTTCCCTGCCGTCCTCCTCGCTCACGTACGCCTTGACGCGTCCGGAAAGCAGGATGTACAGGGAATCGGTCTCGTCGCCTTCGGTGACGACCACCGCATTCTTGGCCAACGAGCGCACGGCGCCGTGGGGCGCGAGTTCGCGTAAAGCGCTCTCGTCGAGATTGGCGAACGGACCGGCTGCGTGCAACATGGCGGTCAATTATAGAACTCCCGCATGCCGTGGAAGCACCTCATCCAGCCGGGTGCGCCGCGATGCTAGAGTGACGCTTTCCAGTCCAGGAGAACGGCATGCCGAAGCACTCGCTTACTGCTCGGGCTCACCGACTGGCCGGGACGCCTGCCGCTACCTCGAAGCGCCCCCAAAGATCCTGACCTGGTTGCGTCCCGCCCCCTTGGCTTCGTAGAGGGCTTGGTCGGCGGCGAGCAAGAGTGCCTCCATGTCCATCGCATGGGCCGGATACAGCGCGACCCCCAGCGAAGCGGTGACCCCGCGAAGCAGTTTAGCCTCGCCCCGGATTGCCGAGCAGATCTGCGCGCTCCTGCGGCGCGCGCTCTCGAGCGTCGTATTGGGAAGCACCACGACGAACTCCTCGCCGCCGTAGCGGCAGGCGATATCGCTGCCGCGAAAATGGCGTTTCAGAAGGGCACCCACTCCAACGAGCACCTGGTCGCCGGCCTGGTGGCCGGCGCTGTCGTTGACCCTCTTGAAATGGTCGAGATCCATTGCGATTATTGCGAGCGACGTGCGATCGCGCTTGGCGCGGATCAGCTCCCGCGGCAGGCAATCCTGGAGGAAGCGGCGGTTGTACAGCGAAGTCAGGGGGTCGTGCATCATCTGCTCGCGCAACTCGTTCAGGATGCGGTGCGCCGCCTCGACCGCGCGCCGGCGATGCTCGATGACCGCGCTGAGGATGAGCCCCGTCGTCACGACGGTGCACATGAACGCGAGCAGCAGCAACAGCGACTGGTTCAGCGATCCTTGCGCGAACGGGCCGCTGCCTTCCAGCGTGAACCAGACAGCCATTGCGCACACCAGCGCGTTCACGGTCGCGACTTCGCGCTGCCTGAAGCGGAAAGCGGCCCATGTGACGAACGGGAGGATCGCGAAAGTGAGCGGCAGCGAAGGAATGTACGCGGCCATGCCCGTGCCGAATATCGCGCACATCACCCCCGACAGGAGGCAGACGAGAATGGCTCCTTCGAGGACTTTCCACCGTGTCCAGGCGGGATCCGCGCGAACGGCCCAGGCCAGGATCAGGGGGGTGGCGATGATGATTCCGACCGCATCGCCCTGCCACCATGTCCACCAGTTCCACAGCAGCTCGCGCAATCCCAGCGAATGCACGAAAGCGAGCGGCGCCGCCGCGACTGTGGGCGCGATCGCCGCGCTCAACGCCGCAATGGCGACGAACTTGATCACGTCCTCACCGCGCCGGAACGGCCCGGGCGCGCCGATGAGCGCGCGCACGAGCGCCGCGCCGGCAAGCGCTTCCAGGGTATTGCCCGCACCCATGAGCGTCGCGGCAACGAGAGAGGACTGGACCGTGACGTTGACGAGCGAAGCGCCCAGCCAGATCCCGGGCCAGACGCGGTTGCCCAGCAGCAGGATCGACGCGAGGGCGATTCCAGAAGGCGGCCACACCGCGGTGGCGTAACCCGGCGGTATCGCGACCAGCATGGCGAGCTTGGCCGCCGAGAAATACGTGGCGGCGAGCAAGACGACGCTCGCGAGATAGAGGACCGGGCGGTCGGATGCGAGGGCTCGCGCCTTTCGGGTTGCGAAACCCACGGCCCGGCTCAGCGCCTGCTCGAAGGACAGAAGTGGACGACCCATGTGAAGTTGGACCCGCGAGGGCCCGCCGGATATCCGGGACTGAAGGGCAGATTGTGAACTATGACGCCGTCATAAGGGGCGCCGCAGACGGAGGATTGTGAACTTTGACGCCGTCATAAGCGGGCCTCGGACGGAAGATCGTGAACTATGGCACGGTCATGCGTGTGTGCATCGCCGTGAGTGGCTGGCGGCGCACCCTGAAAAAAAAGGCCTGGAGAAGATTCTCCAGGCCTGTCCCCGACGTCAGGCGGCTATCCGGCCATCGGCAGCCGGGGACAAAGCGCCGCAGTTCCTAAAGCTTTTGACTCATTCGAACATGTCCGGCATCAGCTCGAATTCCCTGGACCGATCGAGGAGGTGGGGCGGAAAGTAGCCGTAGGGGCCGTCGGTTTCGGTGGTCCACGTGTCGTGGGTAGCCGTCACGGGCGTCAACGCAGCCGTCGTCCTTATCGCCAGGACGAGACAGAGCGCCATCGCGGTGATGGCGAGCACGAAGGGATTGAAAAATCCGGATTCGCGTTTGCGGTTGATCATCGTAGTCTCCGTTTGTTTCCGGGCCGGCGGAAATCGTCCGCCCGATGGAGACCACTTTAGGCTTCCGAACGTCCGCGCTCGCCGTCGCCTGACACCGGGATTTTGTGCCGGATGCACACTTTGGCAAGACCGGGCGTGTTCGAACAGGTGGGTGTCGCCTTTGGGAGGTCTTCCGTCCGGGCGCTACTGCGAAGGCAGAAAATCCTGCGCATTTTCTGCTCCGCTGTTGCTGTCTTCGGGTGACGATGGCTTCGGTTGGCGTCTCGAGTACGAACAGTACGGCAAGGTTGAAGCGCCAGGCGGCGCGTTCAGCGACAGAGCAAACAATCTGGCGTTGGTCGCAAGGTATACATTCTGAGCAATCAAGCCGCTCCGCCCAATGGTGCTCGGCGGCAGGCCCGCCCTGCCTTGCGCCGCGCTCAGGCTGCGACGCGATCGGGCTTGTCGGGCCGGGCCCGCAATCTCACCGGGATGACCTTCTTGTCCGCGGGCAGGTACTGCTCCGGCACGTCGGCGTAGACCGTGTTCGAAGTCGTGCCGGCCGCAAGTTTCTCGCGCGGCTGCGCGGGGTGGAGCGGGATCTTTTCCAGCTGGGTGGCGACCGAGACGCCCTCGTGGGTGAAATGGTTCTTCGCCCTGAGGAGCATCGGGAGGTTCTTGATCATGTGCCACAGCGTCCAGCGGTGCTGCCAGATGCGCTTGCGGAAGCGCCGCTGATACTGCTTGCCGTGGTAGAAGCGCATGATGTGCCAGTTGTAGAGGTCTTCCATCTCTTCCCGCGAGGAGAAGCCCTGCGGTATGTAGACGAAGTTCAGGCAGTTCATCAGGCGCCAGTCCTCGTGGAAATTGCCGTCCTTGCCGTTGTTCTGGATGATCTCGTGCCACATCGGCGCGCCGTGGAACGGCGTGAACTTGGTCATGTTCATTTCGTCGAAATCGAGCTCCAGGACGAAGTCGGAGGTCTTCCTGAAGCTCTCCGGCGTTTCTCCCGGCAGGCCGAAAATGAACAGGCCCTTGACGCGCATGCCGAGCTTCTGGATGCGCTTGACCGTCGCGCGCACCTGCTCGGGCTCCAGGCCGGTCTTGTGCCGCTCCATCATGCCGGCATCGGCCGTCTCGATGCCCATGGCGAGCTGCAGCGCACCCGCCCGTTTCATCAGGGCGAAGAGCTCCTCGTCGTCGTTGTGGCCCACGCGGATGGCGCAGCTCCAGTCCATCCCCAGAGGCTTGCGTATGAGCGTCTCGCAAAGCTCGACCACGCGCTTGCGGCTTGCGGTAAACAGGTCGTCATAGAAATTGATGTGGTGCACGCCGTAGGTGTCGCGCAGGAGCTTCATGTGCTCCCAGGTGTATTCGGCGGAATTGTGCCGGTACTTGTGCTCGAACACCGTGCGGTCGCAGAAGCTGCAGGTGAACGGGCAGCCGCGGCTGGTGATCAGGTTGGTGCCGTAGCGCTTGATGTAGCTGAATAGCGGCAGGTGGTAGCCCTTGGCAAAGCCGTCCAGCTTGTGCCACGCGGGGAACGGCAGCTCGTCAAGGTCGTTGATGCGCGCGCGCCGCTCGTTGGAGACGATGCGCTCGCCGTCGCGCCAGACCAGGTTCGAGATCGTCCCGAGCGCCTTGCCGTCGGCCAGATCCTGGAGCGTTCCCTCGCCCTCGCCGACGCACAGGTAGTCGATCTGCGGAAAGTGTCCGAGCAGCTGGCCGCCGATGGAGGAAGGATGCACCGCGCCGAAGATGGTCTTCACCGAAGGCCTCTTGTCCTTGATGAGACAGGCGATGTCGTAGCCGTCGAGGAACGCCGAGGTGGTGGTCGAGAACCCCACCATGTCCGGGTTCCAGTCGAGCACCTTCTGCGCCGTCTCCTCGGCGTTGCGCGGCGGCTTGGGGCCGAGGCAATCGATGAGCATGGTTTCGTGTCCATGCTTGTCGAGCCAGGATGCCAGCGACAGGATGCCGATCGGGGCCATCCGGTTGGCGAACAATGACAGATCGGCCTGACCGGGGCAGAAGTTGTAGCCGGCCGGATGGATGAGAGCCACGCGCATGTGTTGCCCCCTGTGATTGTGCCCCCGTCGAGGGAGGCTTTTCAGGTCCAGTTGAATTTAGTCTAGCATGCCTTCGACCGTTGCGGCCTTGCCGGGCCCTCCCACTATCCGAGTCGAAGCGCCGGATCGCTGTATACAATACAAGCCAAGCGCCCTGGCCACCATGGTCGCCACCCGCCCAGGATCCTGCCTCCCATGCTTGATTTCGCCGAGTACGTAAAAATTTTCGTGGCGCTGCTGGTGATCGTCAACCCAATCGGGACGATGCCGATGTTCCTCGGTCTGACTCACAAGCACAGCGTCCCCGACAAGAAGCGCATCGCGCGCATCGCCAGCATCTCGGTGGCCGTCGTCCTGACAATTTCGGCCGTCCTGGGCGAGCACCTCCTCGGGGTCTTCGGCATCACCATCGCCTCGTTCAAGGTCGGGGGGGCAATCCTCATACTGCTGATCGCCATATCGATGATGCACGCCGCGCCGAGCGGCGAGCGGCAGACTCCCGAGGAGGCGAAGGAAGCCGAAGACAAGGAAAGCATCGCCGTCGTGCCGCTGGCTCTGCCGCTTCTCTCGGGGCCGGGGGCGATCTCGACGACGATCATCTATGCGGCCCAGCGTCCATCCCTCGCCCACCTGGGCGCAGTCATTGCGTGTTGCCTGCTGGTTGCGATTACGACCTGGGTTGCGCTCAGCGCGGCGACCCCGATCGGAAGCCGGCTCGGAAAAACCGGTATCAACATCGTGATCCGGATCATGGGATTGTTGCTCGCCGCCGTGGCCGTGGAGATTTTTGCGGGCGGCATCGTGGTGCTGCTGCCGGGACTGGGGTAGTTGCGGGCGTCCAGTCCGGGCGCGTTGCGGTTGTCCGCGCCGCGAGACGGAGTAAACTATTTGAATCCTATTCTCCCGCCCCGCCCATTCCGAAAATGAGAAAGACGTCGATCGTTGCCGCGACAGCCGCGCTCGTGGCACTCCCCTGCCCGTCCTGGGCCCATCACTTCATGGACGGGGGCTTGCCGCAGACGTTCGCGCAAGGCCTCCTGTCGGGCCTGGGTCATCCGGTGATCGGGCCGGATCACGCGGCCTTCATCGTCGCCGCGGGATTCCTCCTCGCTTTGATCGACGGCGGAATGTGGGGCGTGCTCGCCCTGATCGTCGGAAGTCTCTTAGGCGCCGCGCTGCACCTGACCGGGTTCGGCCTGCCGGGAGGCGAAGTCGGCGTGGCGCTGTCGGTGGTCCTCATCGGCGCCCTCGTGATGACCCGGCGCAGGGTAGCGCTGTCCCGGCTTTCAGGCGGGCTCGCACTCGCGGGCACGCTGCACGGATACGCCTATGCGGAAACCATATTCGGCGCGGAGGCGGCGCCGCTCACCGCGTACCTGATCGGTTTTTCTCTGGTCCAGCTGGGCGTCGCGGCGGCGGCGTTCCTCGCGCACCGGCGCCTGATCGCCGCCCGCGAGGCCTGGACGAAGCCGGTGTCCTCCGGGCTGGGAGCCGCGGTGGGAGCGATCGGAATCGCGTTCCTGCTCGTCAGTGTCGCGAGCTGAAGCGAAAAAATCGTGAGCGGCACGCCCTCCAACAGAAGCGCCGCCGACATCGGCGGCGATGACGCCGGACCGGTCGATACCCTCGACCGCGGCATGAAATTCTGGGAGCGGCAGGCCAACGCGCTGCGCTCGGTCGTCCAGCGGAACCAGATCGTCCTGGTCGACGAATTGCGGCGCGCGGCGGAAGACCTCGGCGACCTGTACTCGAAGCTCGAATACTTCGAGCGCACGACCCTGGCCCTGCGCGCCCTGCTGATCGAGAAGGGCCTCGTCACCGAGGAAGAGCTCGAGGCCAGGATGGCCGAGATCCGGGCGCGCTTCGACGTTCCCGATGAAATGGAGTCGCCCATCAAGAGGGGGGCAAGTCGGTGACACCGGGCCTGCGGACGCGGGGGGCAGCGCCCTTCCCATCCACGTATGCGCCGGCACCGGGGCACCGCTTCAAGGTAGGCGAGCGCGTTGCGGTCAAGCGCCGCTTTCCGCCCGGCCACCGCCGCACGCCCCATTACATCCGCGGCAAGACCGGCGTGATCGAGCGCATCTGCGGCGCCTTTCCAAACCCCGAAGAACTGGCCTACGGGTTCGACGGCGAACCGAAAAAGGTGCTGTACCGCGTGCGCTTCGCGCAGACGAGCGTCTGGCCGGCGTACCGGGGGCCCGCGCGGGACCTCATCGAAATGGAAATCTTCGAGCACTGGCTGGAGCCGGCATGAGCGATCATCCTCACGACTATTACGCGAAAAAAAAGCACGGCCACGATCACGATCACGAAGAGCACGCACCCATCGAGGAACGTGACGAGGGACCGCCGTCGGAATTCGAGATCATGAGCCGCGCCATGCAGGAGCTTCTCGAGGAAAAAGGTGCGGTCACCGCGGAACAAGTCAGGCGCAGGATGGAGCTCTTCGAGGAAGAGCTTCCCTATCGCGGCTCCAGGGTGGTCGCGCACGCGTGGACCGACCCGGAATTCAAGAAGCGCCTGCTGGACGACGGCAAGGCCGCGTGCACCGAGTTCGGCATCGACCTGGAAGCCGACCGACTGATCGCGGTCGAAAACACCCCGGAAGTGCACAACGTCATCGTATGCACCTTGTGCTCGTGCTATCCGCGCGCGCTGCTCGGCATGCCGCCGACCTGGTACAAGAGCACCAACTATCGCTCGCGCGTCGTGTTCGAGCCGCGCGCGGTGCTGAAGGAATTCGGCACCGTGCTCCCCGACCGCGTCACCGTGCGCGTGCACGATTCCAACGCCGACATGCGCTACGTGGTGATTCCCATGCGCCCCAAAGGCACCGAAGGCTGGAGCGAGGAGCGGCTCGCGGCGATACTGACGCGCGACACGCTGGTGGGGGTCACCGTGCCGCGGGTGGATGCGGCGACATAACCGCCGGCCGCTTACGCCGACTGCAGCAGGATCGCCGCCAGCTCGTCGGGGACGAGGATCATGGCGTCGTGGCCGGTCTTGAGCTCGAGGTAGCGCCACGCCGGGTCGTTGCGGTACTTCGCCGCGAAGTGATCGAAAGTGCCGGTCGCGGGCGACGAGCAGTAGATGAAGGTCTTCGGGAGGCGCGCAAGCGCGGCTTCGTTCGCGAGCCGGATCGGCTGGGTAAAGCCGAGGTAGGGATGCCGCGTCTCGCGCGGCTCGGCGAAAGCGATGTGCTCGGGCCGGGTGAGGCCCCACAGCGCGAGCGGCGGCGGGGCCACTGTACCGACCCGCTCGCCTTCCCTGCGGAACGCGGCGGCACGCTCGGGCAGGACGTAGTCGAGCGCGCACTTGCCGTTCCCCGGAACGAAGGCATCGAGGTAGACGAGGCGGCGGATGCGCGCCGCGCAGCGGTCGGCGGCGCCGGTCACCACCATGCCGCCGTAGCTGTGGCCCAGGAGCACGACCTCGTGCAGGTCTTCGGCTTCCAGCAGCGCGACGACATCCTGCACGTGAAGATCCAGGTCGATCCCGGGGCGCGCGAGGTGCGCGCGCTCGCCCAGTCCGGTAAGCGTGGGCGTGTACACCTCGTGCCCGGCTCGCCGCAACATCGGCGCGACGAAGCGCCAGCACCATCCGCCGTGCCAGGCGCCGTGAACGAGTACGAAAGTCGACGTATGCGGACCCCTTACCCTAGCGCCTGCTCCCGCTCGCGTATCTCCCGCGCGGTTTCTCTCGCCCGCTCCGCTTCCTCCCGCAGTCTCGTGATCTCCTCCGGGCTCAGGCGCGCCGGGTTGCAGTAGTCGAGCTTCCAGTCCGCGCGCTCGCTCCAGCACAAGAGCGAGCGCACTGTGGTGCGCGGGCCGGAGGCCGATTCGAGCAGATGCAGCGCGAGTTCGAGCGTCGTCGCCTGCGATTCCGGATCGTGCGGTCTGCCCGCGCTGTTGCCTAGCGGAAAATCGCTGAAAAGGAACCGCGGCACGCCGCAGTGCTCGACGATGTCCTTCGCGCAGCCCATCACGACGGTTGCAATGCCGTTCGCCTCGAGATGTCGCGCGATCAGGCTCACGCTCTGGTGGCAGATCGGGCA
>Ga0105252_10001204_pt1 | contig 12081 bp, 12 predicted proteins | sample EasRivMeERMZT100_FD_89675 | JGI IMG/M metagenome (GOLD analysis project Ga0105252, IMG submission 89675) | Soil microbial communities from meander-bound floodplain in the East River, Colorado, USA - East River MetaG ERMZT100 | ecosystem: Environmental > Terrestrial > Soil > Floodplain | place... | reverse complement strand
TTTAGGATTACATGAAATTAAATCTTGTCCCATTTTGCTTTCAGGTTCCCCTCTCCAGATTCTAGGGATTCTATACTTTTGCGCCTCAAGTGGATTAGGCAAGTGTTTAACAGCCATGTCTAAAACTACTTCATGTAAAGGAGCATTCTTCCATACCCATTCTTTTCTTTTTTCTTCATCCATATCATACATCTTAATTATGTCTCCAAAAGAAATATTTCTCTTCTTCATGAATGGAACAGACAATGCCCAATTTTCACGCGCGCTACCAAAAGCTACACTACCTTCAGCTACACTAACTCTCCATTTTTCAGCCAATTCTGGTTCTGCAATTTGTAAAATTAAGTTGTTAAATTCAGCAATAACTTTTGCAAATCTCTCTTGCATTTGTTGCGGGGTAACTTTCAATTCCTTAATAAGGCGATCAACTTTGTTAATAAAAAGTACTGGCTTAACTCTTTCTCTTAAAGCCTGTTTAAGAACAGTTTCTGTCTGAGGCATTATTCCTTCAACTGCACAAATAAGTACAAATGTTCCATCAATAGCTCTCATAGCTCTTGTTACATTACCACCAAAGTCAATGTGTCCAGGAGTATCAATCAAATTGATTAAGTACTCTTTTCCTTCATATTCGTGACCCATAGAAACGTTAGCAGCGTCTACTGTCATCAATCTTTCTTGTTCGTCCTTATGAAGCCAAGTGCTCATTCCTTCTTCTAAGTCTCCAGCGTTCTTAGAAGCCATCATTCCAGCAGCAGCAAGTAAGTTATCAGTAAAAGCAGTTTTTCCGTGGTGGATGTGTGCAGATGTTGCAACATTACGAATATTATGTTGGTTGCTTGTTAAGCGTTCAATTTTGTTTAAGCTTGTTTCTTTTTCTGCCATTTTAGTATTTTACAATTTGGATAAATCGTTTTACGAAAGATGCTTTTTAAACCTTTAGAAACTAATCTCAAAGATAGTTTTTTAAAGCAATTCACGAATCATTGTAGATGATAGGTAGAATTATAGACAAGGTCTTAGAGGTACTTGAAGAAATAAAGATTAGAAGAAAGATTAATGGCTTAAGAAAAGAAGATCCGGGCTTTTATGAAACTTTCTTAGAAGGTTTTAGAGAGTATGGTGCAACAAGAATTATTGGTGAATATAATCATGATCCTTCCATGTATGCTCATATAGAAAATGAAAGGGAATTAAGAATATGGGAGAAAATTGCATCTAGAGGCAAACAAGGACCAGTCCATAGGGAAATTTTTAGCATAGTACCAAGATATGAAAAATTCGAAGTAATTAAAAGAGATTATCTAGATAACACAGGTTAATTAATAATTATTTCCTGGAATCATCAAATTGGTCTTTTGTAAGATATAACTTTTTTCCACCAATTTCTATGCCGAATAATACTTCTTCTTCCAAAGAATAATGATTCATTCCAAGAAACCCTGATCTGCTCACTCTTCTTTGAACAATTTTATCATCTACCCCATCACCATTTACATCTCTATAAACTGGAGGATTTGGATTTGAATTAACTGCTGAGTATATTCCTAGTCCACCAAGTGTTACAATTGAAGCAATTAAAGTTCCGAAAACCAAATTTGGAATCCAATTTGAGTCATTTATTCTTTCAATATATTCTCTAACTCTTGACATGTTATTTTATCCAAAGAAGCAATCAAAAAAAAGGTATTTAAATTTATCGTGCAGAATCAGCTTGTTTCTCAGCTTCGTTCTTTTTACCAAGAGCATAGCTTTCCATATTCACATCAGAAGCATTCATTATTTCTGTTGCAAGTGTTTCAGCCATTTTCTTTTTCTTTCCGAAAGACTTTTGAAAAGCTCCTTGAACCATCCATCTAATAGCTAAGTTAACTCTTCTCAAAGGAGATACGTCAACTGCCTGCGGATAACGAGCTCCACCATATTCAATTGTAGTTATTTCATCTCTAGGAGAAGCATTCTCAATTGCTTTAACAAGAATTTGAACAGGATTAGTTTTCTTCTTATCAGCAATTAATTTCAATACATCCATAATTGTTTGCATGTTTGTATTATATTTACCGGATGCGTGAGATGTAATTATCTTATGCTTTTTACCAACATGTCCAGGAACTGCAAGTCTATTAGCTAAGCGCTCAATTATATGCACTTTAGTCTGAGTAAATTTACCAACATTTCTACCATGTGATTTTACAAGTAATTTAGGCTGAATGTTTATGTAAGGAACAAGAGCACGATCGGTAACTTTAACTTCTTCCATGTCATATAAATCAAATATCTTAAAGCTCATTGTTTTTCAGCCTCATTATAGTAACTAATAACCTTATGATCTTCACTAATTGAAGAAACTCTGTCTATTCTAATTGGAATGGGATAACCTTCTACAAAATATGTTTGTGTTCCTGCACAATCTGCAGGATTTAATACTCCTTTAACTTGTCTACCTGGTTCCAACTTAAGTGTAACCACCTGACCAATCAATGCTTCTAACTGCGTCTCTCTTCTAACTCTAGCTTTATAACTCATCATCTTCTTCCCTTCTCTATCTTGCCCTTCCACAATAAATGCAATGGCTGATCATTTACTTGTATAACTCTGAATCTAATTCCTCTAATGTTTCCTTTAGAACGTCCTTGTTTTCCACCAATTCTTTCAATCATTACTTCATCGTGTTCATCAACAAATTTCTGTGCTAAATTTCCAGGAATAAATGCTCCAACGAAAACTCCGCTTTTAGCAAGCTGAACTTTGCAGCACTTTCTCATACCAGAGCTAGGCTGTGCAGCTTCTTTTTGGAACTTGCTTACTACAATTCCCTTAGCTTGAGAAGCTCCACCAAGAGGATCTGCTTTTACATTAAGTTTCAGAGTTCTAACTTTGTAAGTACGATCGTTCCATCTGAACTTTTTCCTGTTCTTCATTAGCTTTTTAGCGTTGAATAAACCCATGTATATCTCCTGTGTAAAAGTGCTTTTTAAATCTTATCCTGTCGGTTTTGATTAATAAGTATAGAAAAGAACAATCCCAATAATCACAAGCATTACAAATATAAATGCAATTGTCAAAAACAAAAGTCTAACAGCCTCATTCTTCTTTGAATTAAGATACCATGAAATAGGTCTTCCAAGAACAAGAGTAGCAGTAAGTGCAGCAGAAAATACAAACAAAGTCAAGAAAAATATTGGCATAATCAACGTATCAGGACCAGTGAAATAACCCTCTGCAAAACTCATGCATAAAACAAGAGTAACTATGTAAAGCACTGTAAGAAAAGAATTCATAAAAGCGTATTTCAGTATCTTGCTCATATTATCCAAATAAATAGTGATTATATAAATCTAATTAAACAACCTGTCTAGTAGGATGTCTTATGCGAGCAAATTCTTCAGAACAATAGGCTACATCAAAAAAAGAATTTTCATCTTTATATATAATTGACAAACCACCATTCAAAAGGAACTCTCTCAAACTTTCATTACGAATAGTTGAATTCAAAGAATTCAGATAACCTTGAGTCTTCCTAACTATTCCCTCAAACCTCGCATCCCCTGTTATTAACGCAACATGCTTTTCATTTTTGTGAGCATAATGCATGGCAGAAGCAACTATAATTTCATCATTAATGCTACCATTCCTTTGCCTAATAATTTCACAAGCATCTATAACTAATTCTTCATATTCTCTTAATGAATCTTTATCTTCAGATGTGTACAATCTACCTCTAAGAATATTTCCAGCTTCTATCTCTAACTCGTTTAATTTACTAAGCACTTTAGAACATTTATTTATTGATGCAGGGTGTCTAGCCTCTCTTCCTAAACCTTTATGGTAATTTCTTCTTCCAAAGGATCTAACAAATTCTGATAAGATGCTTTCTCTTATTTTATGCTCATCCATTACCATAGGTACTGTTCCAACAGAAGGATATTGTCTAAGAAATTCAACAAAAGCCTCAGCATTTCTCAGTCCATCTCTAACACGAGATACATCCAAATCATTATGCCTGGATCTATACCTATCAAATGCAATTGGATTATGTGTAAGAAAAGATGAACCTGTCGCACATGAATCCACAACATAGCAATCAGCTATGCCATCATCCATAATGTCTGTTAATGACTTTAGTCTTTCATCAATGTTCATTTTAATCAAACTATCTTAATCTGCTTCCCAAAGTAAGATTCCATTATCGCTTTCAATTCATCAAGCCTTACTTTATTTCTTCCAATAAGTGTTGCAGCTCTTTCACGAGAACCAGCAGTAATAACATAAACTCCTTCTTGGACATCAAAACCATCAAAACCTGCAGGAGAAACTATTGATTCAATAAAGTGCGCAACACTTTGAACATTATCATCCGCATCCTTGATAATGCGAACGCGCTTGCCAAGCTGCTCAGAAATTGCACGTGCAGCTTGATTATCATTTGCTCTGAAAAACAATTTAGGAGGAACAGCAAAATAAATCATATTGTTGTAAAAGAAACACTTTGTTGCTCTAACGCGAGTAATTCTTTCAAAGAGGTTTATGTACCTCATTGTCTGCATGTTTATTATTGCCATCTTAAAAGATTATTTGATATTTAGTTTATAAAAGTATTTACTCTTTTTTAGCCTTAACTTTAATCTTCTTATCAACTAAAGCGCCAGTTACTTTTACAAGCAATCCAGGAAGACCAGTACCAACAGGTATTGGCTGATTCAATATAATGTTTTCAATTACAGAAGCTAATTCATCCTTCTTTCCTTGTATTGTAGCATTTACAAACTGTTTATCAGGTGTTTCGAAAGCTGCTCTAGCGAAAATACTTGATTTACTTGAAATAATCCCCATTCTTGTAACTCCCTTAACTAATCCCGTGTTTGTCATAGCATCAGATATCAAATCTAAGTGTCTTTCATCAATATCCAAACCTTGAGAATCAAGAACTTTCTTTATTTCAAGTAATATTGCCTCTCTAGCAGCTTCAATTCCTAATACTTGAACAACTTCATGAACATTATTTGTAAATACTTTTTTATTATCTACACCCTTGAACTCAATTACTTCCTTCAAGTTGCTTCCTGCAGTCAATATTACAAAGTCCTTTCCTCTATGTGCAACAACAACCTGTGCAATATTTTTAATTCCAGATATTATTGTGCTCTTCAATTTCTCTTTCAACTTGTACATTTCCTTAAATCCTAATTCAGTTGTCTTCAATGTAATCAAATTATCCTTTTGTTTTACTTCTAAACCTTTTTCAACTAATCTTTCAGCTATCTTTCCAGGTCCTACATGAACTCTCTTCAATGCTTCAGTATCAAGTTCAATCTCAATCTTCTTTCCAGAAAAGTCCATTCTGACTTCAGATGAAATTTCTCCAAGCTTTACTTCCTTCATCTTTTCAGCAATGCTTCTTGCATCTTTTTCATTATTAAATTCTTTATCAAGATATATTTCCATAGAAGGAGTGCTTGGCTCTTTTCTTGCGTCAAATATTTCAATCAATCTTGGTAATCCTAATGTAACCTGCACTTCAGCAACTCCAGCAGAGTGGAATACGTTCAAAACCATCTGTGTTGAAGCTTCTCCAAATGATTGTGATGTAGTTACTCCCACTGATTCTCCAGGTTGTATCTTTTTACCAGTATGAAGCTCAGAAACATCTCTTCCGTCGCCACCATACAAGAATTGTATTATATTTTGAGAAGCATCACGAACAGTTCCATCATATTCTACTTTCAAATCTTGTAAAGCACTTACAAGTCTTCTATACAAGTATCCAGATTTAGGAGTACGTAATGCTGTATCCATTAAACCGTCTCTTCCAGTAATTGCTCCAAAGAAGAATTCTGTAGGTTTCAAACCTTCAAAGAAAGACGATTTGATAAATCCTTTAGCATCAGAACTTACGTCTCCTCTCTTAAAGTGAGAAGTTGTTCTACCATTATATCCAAATCCTATACGCTTATTCCACAAAATCTGCTGTCCAACACAGCATCCAATTTGAGTAACGTTAGTAGCACTACCCTTAGCTCCAGATAAAATCATTTTACTTATGCTACTATCTCTTGAAATATTTTCTTTTACAATTCTACTTGCAGAAGATAATACTTCATTCAAAGCCTGAGAAATCTTTATTTCCTTTGTTTCATCAATGGTCTTTCCAGGAAGCAATTCTAAATCTCCAGATTTAGCATCTTCAGCTATCTTGTTAGTCTTCTTTATAGCGTCTTCAATGATAGTATTTGTAAGCTCTTTAACTTTTCCAGATACATCTAAATCACGCAATCCAATAGAGAATCCTCTTCTAGTCAAGTAAGAAACTCCAAGTGCCGCAGCTCTTTGAATAGTATCAAAAGTAGCATCTCTTCCATGAGTGTTATCAATCATCTTCACCATTGAACCGTCTTCAAGTCCAAGAGTGCTTTCGCTTGTAATGTCTTTAGGAACAATCAATCCATGTCCTTTAGGAAGAATATTTCCAAACACTTCAGTTCCAGAAATACTCTTCTGTTTGATATTAGCAATAACTCCAGCATTAAACAATAATTGTTCAGCATCTGCTTTGTCAAATGTGTCCTTTCCTAGAACATAATTTCCTGTAAGTGAGTCTAATGTCAATCCAATCAAGTTTGAATTATTCTTAGTAGAAATTATGTTATGCTTGATATTCAATAACGTCTCAGCTTCAGATCTTGCTTCCTCAGTCTGTGGAGAGTGTATGTTAACTTCGTCTCCGTCAAAGTCTGCGTTATATGGGAACACAACTGCAGGGTGTAATCTAAATGTCTTGTATGGCAAAACTCTAACATAATGGGCCATAAGGCTTTGCTTATGCAAGGACGGGTGACGATTAAACAATACAATATCTCCATCCATCAAATGTCTTTCAACTTTGTAACCAGGAGCAAGTTCAGTACATATTTCTTCTTTCAATTCTTCAGTAATTCTCTTTTTCTTTCCATCAGGTCTTATAACATAATTTGCTCCAGGATGCTGATCTCCCTTTCTTACAAGCGCTTTCATATATTCTAAATTAGTAGTTGTAACTCCTTCAGCAACTGTAATTATTTTAGCAACTTCAAATGGAACTCCAACTTCATTCAATGCCAAGTAAGGATCTGGAGAAATAACTGTTCTCGCTGAGAAGTTAACTCTTTTACCAGCAAGGTTCTTTCTAATTCTTCCTTCCTTACCTTTGATTCTTTCAGTTATCGTCTTCAAAGGCTGTCCTGAACGGTGTCTTGCAGGAGGTATCTTAGAAATATTATTATCAAAGAATGTAGTTACGTGATATTGTAACAAATCCCAAAGATCTTCTATAATTACTTCAGGAGCTCCAGCATTCAAGTTTTCCCACAATCTCTGATTAGCTCTTATAATATCTGAACTATTGTGAGTCAAATCGTCTTCACTTCTCTCTCCTGTATCAAGAGTGATAGAAGGTCTCATTGTAACGCTAGGAACAAGTAACTGAGAAAGTATTGCCCACTCAGGTCTGAATGTTCTCGGATTAATTCCAATCTTCTTTATTTCTTCATCTTTTATCTTTACAAGTAACTCACGAATTTCGTTAGGGAATAATCTTTTCTTTCCAGTATAGAATGAAGTAGGTTTCTCTAATTTTACGCGCTCACAATCAGCATTGCAGTAAGGACACTTCTTCTTATCTCTAGCTTTCTTAGCCCTTTCAGTAGGAGTATATTTCTTCTGTTTTTCTTCTTCTAAAGTCAACTTACCACATTGATGACAGAAACTTCTCAAGAACAATTCAATCAATGGAATATACTTAATATGAACAATAGGTCTTGCAAGTTCAACGCTTCCAGGATGTCCCAAACATTCCTTAAGTCTTCCACCGCAAGTGCGACAACGTACTCCAGGATCTACAGCACCAAGACGTAAATCCATTAATCCACCATCTACTGGGAATCCGTCGATATCATACAATTCAGGAGTTACAATCTTAGCAGTGCTTAATTTCTTAATCTGTTCCGGATTCACCAAGCTAAACTTAAGCGATTTCACTTGTTTCTTTACTATTTCTGGATTTGCCATTTTATTCGTATTTGTTCTTTAGTTCAAAGTTTGTCAAGATGTGTAATCCTAACAATTCTTCAACTAACAATTTAAATGCATATGCAACTTCTATAGGTTCTATTTCACTACCTCCGCATATAGGGCAGTAAATCTTATTTCTTATAGTGTCTTTAATTCCAATGTTTCCACAAGATGAGCATATATGTATTACTGTCTTATCAGAGTCATATCTTTCTTTCAATAACAATGAAGCTCCATGTCCAACAAGTGCTTGCTGCTCCATTTCTCCCAAACGCAATGCTCCACCTCTAGCACGACCTTCTACAGGCTGTCTTGTCAATAATGTTACTTTACCAGATGCACGTGCTTGCAATTTGTTCTTTACCATGTGAACAAGTTTCAAGTAATACATGTTTCCAATGTAAATTCTAGCATCCATCTTTCTTCCTGTAACTCCATCATACATTTCTTCTTTTCCGTCGTAGCTGAATCCCATATGAGTCAATTGGCTTTCCAAATCTTCAACTTTAGCGCCAGTGAATGGTGTTCCTTCAATGAATCTTCCTGTAACTGCTCCAACTTTTCCAGCAAGTACTTCAATCATATATCCAACAGTCATTCTTGATGGGATTCCATGAGGGTTGAAAATCAAATCAGGCTTTACTCCCTTAGCTGTGAATGGAATATCCTTAGGATCTGCAAGTAATCCGACTACTCCCTTCTGTCCGTGAGGTGTAGAGAATTTGTCTCCAGGTTCAGGAACTCTGTGATCTCTTATTCTGATTCTTGCAATCTTATTACCCTCAGAGTCAGTTGTAATGAATACTCCATCAACAATTCCAGATTCTCCTTGTTTGATTGCAACGCTTCCTTCTTTCTTTGCCTGTATTGTCAAGTTTCTTGCTTCTGATAAGAATTTAGGAGGTGTAGTTCTTCCTATAATGACTTCAGATGCTGATAATTGTGCCTCAGGATAAATAATACCATCATCTTCAAGTAATCTATAAGATGTTTCTGTTCTGTATCCAGAAACGTCCTTATCAGGTATAGTAATCTCATCTTTAAGTCCACCAGCATAATTAAATTCAACAGTTTCATAAGGTTTGAAGTAAGTGCTTCTTCCCATTCCTCTTTCAACACTCGCCTTATTCAATATTGTAGCGTCTTCTAAGTTATATCCTTCATAAGGCATAACTGCAACTACAATATTCTGTCCAGCAGGATAAAGTTTCAAAGTATCAAATACAAAGCTCTTTACCAGTGGGTTTTGAGGATAATGAAGAATAGATGAGTTTGTATCCAATCTCACAAGGTAGTTAGCAGCATACAATCCCAAACTCTGACGTAAAGTTTTACTTCCTCTTAACAAACGAGAAGCCTGGTCGTGGTTTGCAAAAGGTACAAGTGAAGTAACCAAACCAAAAATAGCTATAGGATCAACTTCAACATGAGTGTGTTTATCATTAATACTTTCAGGACTTTGAGCAACAAAAGCGTCTTCTTCCTCAGCAGCGTCGATATATTCAATTATTCCTTCCTTCAAAAGTTCTCTCCAATTAAGAGAGCCTTGCTCAAGTAAAACTAAATGTTCATCACGAAGCTTGCTCATTCCACTTTCAACAACTATCAATGGGCGTAAAACTCTTCCAACTTCAGTAGAAAGAACAATAGTTTTTGCAGGACTATCACTTGTAACACTTAACTCAACAGGAAGCTTTCCAGATCTTCTTTCTTTTCTGACAGCATTTGAAAATGCCTCAGCATCTTTTGCCATTCCAATATATTTACCGTTAAAGAATACATCTTTACCACTTTCCTCATTCAATCCAAGACTTTGTATTTGTTTAACAAATGTTTTCTCATCAAAACTTATTGCATTTGATATTCTAGACAATATTGCCAAGTTCTTACGTAATCCAATTTCAGTTCCTTCAGGGGTTTCAGTAGGACAGAATCTTCCATAGTGTGTCGGATGTAAAGTTCTAGCCAAAAAGTTTTCTTGTTCATCTGGTAACATAGAAGAAACTCTCTGCAAAGAAGAAAGCATATCCAAATAATTATTCTTAGACATATTCTGAGTAACTCCACTTCTTTCACCAATCCATGCACCTGTTGCAATAGCACTTTCAACTCTGTGTGTAAATAAAGTAGATTTAGCGACTGTTTTAACTGAATAGAATTTCTTTCTTTTAGCAACTTTTTGTAATGTATACTGAATATCCTTTACAAGAATTCCCATATTAACTCTGAACAAATCAGCAAGCAAATCTCCAGAAAGCTTTACTCTCTTGTTTGCATAATGGTCTTTATCTGTCCTAAGAGTATCATCTTGCTTAGCTTGTAAGAATTGTTTAAGCATTTTACACAAATTAATTGCTTTCTCCATTCTGTGTTCTTTTGTTAATCCAATATGAGGTAAAAAGTAAGAATCAATTCTTTGCTTAACTCTGTCAAGAATTTCTTTTTCAGTTCCCTGTATTCCAGATAATTCAGCAATCATCATGTAAGCATCTTTTGGCTGAGCGACTTTAGCATACTCATACAAGTTAACAATAACAGAGTCATCTTGTCTTCCAACAGTCTTTGCAATATCAGCTTCAGTCAATAATCCAAGAGCCTTAATCATTACAATAGCTGGAATATTCTTCAATCTTGAGAAAGTAACTTCAAGAATTCCTTCAGCTGTTTCAGATATTGTAGTAGGAATTCTATAAGGTCCACGCTGAGAAAACATTCTCAAAGTCAATCCACGTCTTCCTTCCTCAATAAATGGCTGGTTAGGAGCTAAATCTTCAGCCATAACAATTACTCTTTCATTTCCATTTACAATAAAGTATCCCCCAGGGTCAAGAGGGTCCATCAAAGCCTCCATTAACTCATCTTTATTCATATCATGTGTATTGCACATATCGCTTCTTACAATAACAGGTATTCTTCCAATTTCAACTTCAGCGCTATCAGAATTATCTCCAAAGTTTACAGTTATTTCAACATATATAGGAGCAGAATAAGTCAGCTTACGTAATCTAGCTTCAGTAGGTGTTATTGAAGAAATGCTTCCATCAGATTCAGTTATATTTGGTTTTCCAATTCTTATCTTTCCAAACTTTATCTTAACTTCTTCTTGAGGTATTGTATCATTCAACTCATAAACTATTTGCTGCATTCTTCTACTAACAAAATCATTGTAACTGCGAATACTTGACTCAACAAGGGAATGCTGTTGCAGATATTTCTTAACTAAAATGTGCTTATCTGTAACAGCAGAACTCATGCAACCACCCTGAAATAAATACGGGTCTTATCACGGAAAGTGCGTTCAATTTGAATAACATCACCAGAAACACATCCGAGAGGAAGTGCAGGGTCATCAATCTTTATCTTAGGCAACTGAGAAACAGAAATATTATATTTTCCCAAAAGTTCAGTAACGTCGTCGGTTTTCAGCTTAATATGTTTTGGTTGAAGGGCATGCATTTTGAGTCGCTAAGTCACGGAAGTCGTATGACTTTTAGGATAAAGAACAATTGCAAAAAGTGGTTTTTAAATCTTCCGATGTCGAAGGATTAGTATAAGTATTCTATTTCTTACTTTTTGGTAAGACTGCCCAAAGCCATAAAACAATAAAAAGAGTAGTAATTATAGTAAAAACTGCAAATCTCCCAGGACTTCCACGATTAGCCCAAGAGATTAGAATAAAAACAAAAGTAAATACTGCAAAAATAGAATTAGTTAGTAATCCTACGCTCATCTTCCCTCACACCATAAACAAGACTTCTTAGGACAATCTTCATTTAATAATTTAATAGCACTTTCAAATATCCTTTCAGCGTTTTTGAGATTAACCCTCATCTTCTTCAAATCTATGTTAAAAACGACTTCTCCAGTTTCTAAGACTTCCTTTGGATGATAGAATAAAAGAAAACCAAAGTTTTCAGTTTGATACTTATTCTTTCTAAGAAGGAAGTTGTAAATGTCTATTTGGTCTTGATAATGTTCATGTGTATCATCTTTTAATGGAAATCCACGAGTTTTATAATCTAAAACTATAATCTT
>Ga0105252_10001203_pt1 | contig 12081 bp, 11 predicted proteins | sample EasRivMeERMZT100_FD_89675 | JGI IMG/M metagenome (GOLD analysis project Ga0105252, IMG submission 89675) | Soil microbial communities from meander-bound floodplain in the East River, Colorado, USA - East River MetaG ERMZT100 | ecosystem: Environmental > Terrestrial > Soil > Floodplain | place... | reverse complement strand
TCGTGGACATTCATAGGCACCACGACGAAACAGTGTACTCCAACTGGTTGATGGTCCCAAATGCGACGTTCCACTCGTTTAGTTGTTCCCGCTCCAGTAGACTGAATAATGTGGTTAGCGGCTGCACGCATTGCCGCACCCTGCAAAGCGAAGGCTGCTCCGAAAAGAGCAGAACGACAAGCACCTGCGGCTGTTTGTTCACGGTCCCGTCGAACAACTTTGATTCTAACCTCAGTCCAAGGCTTAGGTGGGTGATTCCCAAGATCGTACAAAGCCTTGCATATTTGGTTCTCCAAGTTGAAATAACGAGGAAATCCAAGTAAGGACTCAATCTTTTCGGCGGGTTCGTGCCACTCAACTCGACTTCCAATTCCCCCAGGCTGCCGCATAGAGCAGAACATATCAATAATTCTCTGTCGGGCACGCTTAACGCCTGGGTATCGCGCTTCAAATCGTTGAAAGGCGTTCTCCGCATTTGCTTTTGAAATACCAAGTCGTTTGACGAGCGTGTTAGCGTCTCCGCCGTAATTGAGTCCGAACACGGCACGCTTACCGTCGGTGTAGTAATCCTTCCCCGATTTAGAACCTTTGGAAGCCATGACCGAATCATAATCTTGCTCCGGGTAAATAGCTTGGGCTAAGAGAGCGTGAATCTTCTTGCCCGATTTGATGTCATTCTCAAGTCCCTCATCTTTGTAAACGGCGGCACTGATACAAACCTCGAACGAATCGAAGTCACCGCCATCTAACTGATAATCGTCACCATCGGAGAGTATAAAGCATTCACGCACGAACTTGCTGCTTATGATACCTTGTGGATTAAGGCCGTCGCTGCCAGCCATTCGCGTCGATAAGGTTCCGATAACAACGAAGCTAGCGTGAAAACGACCAGCAAGTAAAAGTTTGTCGTAAAGCTCGACTTCCTTTTGGGCACGTCGTGAGTCGAAGATGGCTCGTGCCCTGATCGACGCTTTATGATCCGTGCCATCTTCATTCGTCCACTGATTGAGGTAGACGCCAGTTTCCTCATCAAGCTTGCCGCCAATCTCCTCAAGGATGACTTTACCCGTTCCTCGCTGCTTGATGATTGTAAACTCAACTGCATCCATGACTTCAGCCAGCCAACGTTTACAAGCGCCATGATCCGTTGGAGCCGTAGTTGACCTTTTAACAGCATCATCACGTTGTTTCTTGACACGTTCGAGATCAACTGCAAATCCTCTCCACCTTACGGCCCCTACCATGCACGCAAGAACTGAATCGTCGTCGCCAATTTCAGCGTCGGCGAACATATCATGCTGATGCAAGCCTCTGGTGTAAATGATGTCGTCTGTGGCGTACTTTCGCGCCCTTTGGTTATAACGCCAGTGGTCAATGTGAAACTTGATAACATCGGGCCAGGACCATTTCCATCGTCCTGGTCGCCCGATGGCCATCGCAAACGGAGCGTACCCAACTTCTTCGGGTCGGTACTTCTTATCAACCTCAACGTCACCCATCGTGAGTATATCCTCAGCTTTGAGCAAATGCTTTGCTAAAGACTTGAGGGCACCATCCGGGTGAAACTTCAACACTACGTCCTGAAAATCGGGATCAGGATCACCGTCGACAGTTTTGCAATCGTAGATATTCCAGTTCGGAGCTTCTTTGTCGCTCCGCTTGTTGAAGTAGATACCGTCCAACTGAATCCGGTTCTCCAACTCCTCACGGAGCCGTTGAGCCATGATCCTTGGAACACGCTTGATGCGTATATCGTCACGAGCCATGAGGCTCTGATACGGACCCTTACGGGCATATAGCATCAAGTCTAAAGCGTCACGCGGCTTGACACAAACGTTTACGCGGCGAGCAGCTTCCTCACAAGCCGCCAGATGACTATAATCAGAATCAACAGGCAGTGCATCTGGATCGCCTCCGCGGCCAATGTATTCAAGCCAAGTCGTGTACAACTTGCAAATATGGAACCAGTCGAACGCCAGATTGAATCCGACGACTCGTTGTGTCGTGATCCACTCAATGAGTTCGATCGTCTCTTGAAACGTATGAAACCAAACATCATAGAGTTTAATCTCACCGTTACCGCTTGCGTACTGAATCAGGACAATCAGGCCGTGAAAGCCGCAGGTTTCAGTGTCGAGATACAGGAGGTCTTGGGGTACTGTTTTGCTGTTTAGCCGAGTCTCTAAGGATATTTTGTTTCCACGCGGGCCAAGTTTCAACGATTCTGCTGGCCCAGCGAATGTGTCGTCGAAATCGCTCATGGTCGGTTTCCGCTGTAAATCCTGGGAGTAGGAGTTGTTTCATGTTTATGACGATTGTATGGGTTTTGACGGTGGTTTCAACTGTGATCGAAGAAAGCTTCTCCGACTGAGTTTGCTCACACCCCGGCAAAATAAGTGTACTCTCAGAAAATTTTCAATCGACCCTGACCGTGAACTCGTCGCCGTCTCTTGATTTTGAAATCACGGCCTTGTGGTGGAGAAAATCGTGCTCCACATAAATCTTCTTTCTTAGGATCGCGCTGGCGATGGCCCGTAGGCCCAGCCAGATTCCAAGAGCCGTGAAGCATGAACCTGTAAGATAAGCAATGCAGAGGTACTCAATGAGCTTGGTCATCTTGGTCTTTCTTCAGGATGCGACGAATACGTTTTGAGGTTAAACGCTTCGCTGTTTTGTTTTCTTTGCTTCCTCGCCGAAAGCACCGACAATCATTGTCTTGTCTGCGTCCCTTCGCTCTTAGTTTCGCCCTTTTCATCACGGATGTTCCATATCGCAGATTGTACAGCGAGTATCGTGATCCCGACCGCCAGAAGGGTCATGATTAGTGTTCCACTCATGTTCGCACTTCATCTGTGTGTCTTTGATTCGTTCGTCAATCTTCGCCAGTTCTTCTGCGTGTCGTGCTTCCGTTTCACGCTTACGCTTCCTTAACATACCCAACTGACTAGTCAGTTCCTCGATTGTTTTCTCGCGACTCATTATTATGTTCGCGATAGTCTCAGCCGAGCCGCCAGTCTGGATGATGTTGAGAAGATTACGTTTCGACAGATGCATCTTTGAGTTCCTCCTCAGCCCATTGAACTAGGGTGAACCAAGTGTCGATTAAGCGCCATGTCAATTCGATCGGAATCCAAAATAACTTCGCAAGCACCCAGTCGGCGACCAGGATCGAATGGTACAGCAATTTCATATAATTCGATCCTCCACCAGCATTTGGAAGCCCGGCATGAGCGGCGTCGGAAGTTGATCCAGATCAAAGAAATCCCATGAAGCGCACTTGTCAGGCTCCATTGCCCTTGGTTCCTGACCACGAGGAAATTCAACAAGCATGAACACCACTACGTAGTGTTTTTCTTCGTTGAAATAAATCGTGTTGTAGACAGCAAGCTGTTTCGGATTAACGATCACGAGTCCTGTTTCTTCTTCAGTTTCCCGCATTGAACAGGTCTCAAATGATTCTCCAAACTCAAGATGCCCGCCCGGTGGAGCGAAGTATCCATGAGCATGTTTTGTCAGACGTTTGCCTAACAGGATCGTATTGCCGCTCTTGATAATAGTGGCAACACCGACTTTAGGACGCAACTCTTTTGATGGCCCCGAACCCATATTCTGAGTCTCCCCTCAACATATGCCCGTTTTCAAGATACATAATCATGTCATCCCCGACTTCAGCGAAGCCTGTACCGGGATAAACTTCAATTCCTGTCACCCGCGAACCTATCTCTGTGGATAGTTCACCCTGACGACAACAAGGGCACGGTCTCTTTTCTTCGTAGAAAATGACAGTACCCTCTCGGACCTTCTTGCCCAACACCAGAATTTCGTCACACCGGATCATGTCCTTGACGGACCTTGAGAATGTCATGAATCTCGTTCTCTCTAAATGGACGCCACTCACCGAGACGACGCTTGGCTGAGTATAAACTCACGTCCATAGAACGTCGATCACCTAATCGGTCCAACTGCTCCTCGCGCCTTGGATGGTCGTGAATGTGTCCGTAACAATGATACCAACCTTTATGGCTCCCGTCCCAAAATGCTGTGGGATAGTGTTTGAAGTAGGTTTTGACTCCGCACACTTTAGCTACAAGATCAGATCGGCAGTTGCCGCCGAACACATTTTGTATCTTCGGCCACGGATCATGATTGCCCCGAATCATGACAACGTGCTTACACTTAATTTGGCAACGCCAATAACCCGGCTTCTCAAATGCAAAATCGCCCACAATAATCAGCCGATCACTTCGAGCCACGCACTGATTGATTGAGTCTAAAATCATAGGCTCCCACTCGGCCCGTGGAATCCCACTGAACTCAATTATGCGGTCTTGGTCAAAGTGAGTATCGGCTGTTATGTGAAGCATACTTACCTCGTGTATTAGCGGTGCCGATCTGACTGGGCGTTGGCCGTTGGCGCTTCCACAGGAGCACCACGCTTACACCAGATCGTACTTTCGCATTCCCGTTCGGGACGTGTAGCGACACCGTTCCACCGTCTCAGCCTCAGCGTTGCGCGACAACGCCGGATTCACCAGTCGCTGCTGGGAGATCATCCTCAAAATCGGAGACCTTAGGACTAGCCGTGACGGCGGCTGAACCACCGGCGACCTTGTTCAATTCCTCAACTGGAATATGATAAGGTACGCCACGTTTCTTACATTCCTCGGAAATCGCGAGATACAAGGCGGCTGTTGAGGCGTCGCCATTGCACCAACCGGCCATGACTGTCACTAAGCCGTAACCAATCGGTGTTTCCTTCGCGATATAGTGCATCATTTCCTGCACTTCGTTGCGTTGCCGACGCTTCTTTTTGTAGGGGTCTTCCTGCGGCTTCTTACCGACAGCAAGTCCTTTCTGTCCATTCTCAAGTGCTTGCTTGATTTTACGGACAGCAGCGTAGCGATCATCATCACTCGGCAGCGAGTAAATCTGTTTGATTTGCTGCTGATTGAGTATACCCGCAGCAGCTTCCTGCTGTATGACTTCAGGCAGTTCGAGCAAAGTGTAACGAATCTGAATCCAAGAACGAGTCTTGCCGACAGCAAGTGCTGCGTCTTCTTGGCCGAGTCCCAACTCTTTCATTCGACGCAAAGCGTTCGCTTCTTGCAGAATGTTGAGTGCTTCTCGTTTGATGTTCTCGTTCAGGTTATGAATCAGGGCTTGAATCTCGGTCAGCCCTGTTTTCACCATCGCCGGGATGAGTTTGTACTTAACGTCGGTCTTCTCAAGAATCATGTACGCCCGATGGCGTCGATGTCCCGCAATGATGCGATACTTCTTACCTTCAGGAATGTAACCATTCACATCCGCGGCCGGTTGAACACAGATAGGGAACTGCAATCCGTTGAGTTTAATATCAGACGCCAACTCTTGAACATCAACGACCGAGATTGTGCCTCGGCAATTGAACTGGTCGTCGCTGAAGATTTCATTCATCGGGATCGCTTGCACTTGATATTGATCGAGATTCATAATAATTTGTTCCTCAACCTGTAACGTCTGAGAGTGAGATTTTGTAGCGTTTTGGTCCTTCAACGTCGCCATCAAACCGCAGTTTGATCGGTAAACGCCACGTTGCGCCATACTTGCTATGAACGCCGTGCAACAATTGCATGGGTTCGTTGTAACCATCCAACGCATTAAACGAATAGGGGTCGCAACCAACCCAAGCGCCATTGATGAACGTTTCACCTTTAAGTGCTTGTTGAGTTGCATGTGCATGGAAATGACCCATGCAATAATAGTGGACTTTCTGGTCCATCGACGAATTCAATGCAGTCAACCGTCGAGTTTTCCGCTCAATACCGTACCACGGTATTCCGGCCCAACCCTTTATGTCATCACCATGAAACACGCAGAAATTGTGATCCTCAATACCAATGATTGCAGAGAACGCATCCGGTATGATGAATCGCACATTCCACAAATCGCGGCAGTATGACTTAGCCGTCTCTGCAATCAAATAATCCCAAGAGTCCCACGCATGGTGATAATCCTTCTTGGCCACATCTTTACGTCGCCCATGATTACCGCTCAAGTACAGGATATTGACTTCTTGGAACCATTCCGAAAAATCTCGAATCATTTGTGCGTGGAACTGTCCAATTGCTAAACAGTTTCGCATCATGTTGCCGAAGTGCGTGTGCTCAACTCCCTTATGAATCTCACCTTGAGTGTGATCTCCATAAGCCAAGATTGTCAAAGAGTTGAAGTTGTAGCCGGTCAACCGATTCTTGGAGTAATCCAGAACCGTGTCAACCAAGTGTTCACCGCGAGCCATCGCGATATTAAAATCATGTCGCTCCAAGTTTTGAACTTGGTGAGGATGGATGACCGAATCATGGTGACCATCGCTCAAATGAAGCACCAGAGCTTCTTCAGTGGACCCGCCGACTGAGAAGTGTTTCTTCCATGATTCAGGTGGAGCCTCAAAAGGCTTAATCATTTGCCGACATTCTGTGGCCAACATCTGCAACGAGAAAGATGATTTCTGAGCCACATTTAATTGACTCTTGAGCACCCGATTCTCATCACGTAGTACACCAAGTTGACCCTCAAGTTGATTTACAACCGTGAGTTCAGACTCAGCCAGGTCAGCTTTCGTCTGCTTAGCTTTGATTGTGCCGACAGGTTTCTTAATCTTGCCAGCCTTAATCGCTCTTTCAAGAGTCTTTGCAGACACTTTCAATTGTACGGCACAATCCTTTAGCAATTCGCCGCGTTCCAGTGCGTCTTCGACTTGTTTGCATTGATCTGCTGTCAATGCGGGTTTACTAGCCATTCCAGACCTCCCAAATTTTCTTGATTACGTGTGCATATAACGCAGGAAGAAGACCAAACACGAGCCACCAAAACCATTTAGAGTTGTAAACTCCGCAGGATTTCTGCCATGTCCACGTCGATACCGAGCGTAAGCTCTTGACGTGCAATCTTCTCCGAAATGTTGTTGAACACCAACCTATCAGTCGGTAGATGAAACAAATCATAGGTAGTTGCACCACGTTTGATATCCATACTCAAACGATGGATTCGTTTCGAGGCTTGAAGCCGGTCAACAGCATTAAACGTATTCGAGTAAAAACAAGCGCCTGGTGATGCGGTTAAAGTCAAACCCATTCCAGCGGCTCTCGGATGACCGATGAAGCCAACCTTCGGGAACAGACCCTTCATGTCTTGGAACAAGTCAAGAGGATCAATATCGCTGACAGAGCAATGTACGCCGCGTCCGTCCCATCGGATCGTTTGCCATCCCATGTCTTGATAGATTCGGATGATTCGATCCACTGATCCCTGGAAAGCCGCGTAGGTAACGAAACGCCCAACTTCATCATGCCTTTCAATGAGTTCTCGAAGTGCATCGTCCTTTGGGGTTTCAACTTCTTGCTCAGTTCGTGTATAGGTTTTAACTTCACCTTTACCCTCACATCGGATGCAAGGCATCATCTTTTGCGTAAAGTAACGAGTACGCCATTCATCTTCGCTCATCGAACCAACGTTCTCGGTGACAACTTCAGGATTACCCTCATCATCGAATGACTCGACTTGATAAGCGTATTCTGGTAGTGTACAGCCCTCAAACTCCTGCTTGAGTTCAAAATCAAGAACTTCCTTTTTACCACCGCAAACCGAACAACATTCAACGCCACTCTCAACGTCTTGATACAAGAAACCGTCAGATAGTGTGCAAAGTTGCGTTAATGCAAGCGCAGTAGTTCGAGCAGTGTTTGCAATACTTCGAGCAAGTTGAAGCATTTTGTGAGACGGGTCCAGAATGATCTGCTCATAGCGCATCTCCGGTAAGTCCGTACACTCTAAAAGCTTCTTTCGGATAACGAGTCCGTCAAGCCTCTGATACAGAAACTTGACTTCGTTCTTTCCGGGTTTGAACTCATGAACTTCTGGTGTCAACTCGGACACTTCACCGTGATCTGGATTGGCCTTTTCCTTACCGCAAGTATCACAGAAATCTTCGCGATCCCTCCATGCTTCAATGTGCTTGTGAACTCCACCGCCAAAATCGCGGTCAACTAGAATAGCCAAACGCTCTTTCATTTGGTGGAGGCTGCCCTCAATCAAGTAACCTGGGCGGGCAATCTCAACCAGAAAGAACCAATCCAATGGTGACTTCGGAGCGGGTGAGCCAGTCATCAAGATGATTTCGCAATCATCGCCCCAATACTCACGCATCGCATCGGCCATGATTTTAGCCGCTTGCGAACGTTGTGCAGTCGGGTTCTTGTACTCGTGTGCTTCATCGAGAGTCAACCAACGCGGCGGAATGAAGTCTTGACCCTCAAGGTCTTTAACTCGTTTGACGAGTCCTTGAGGCGTCATCATTTCAGTCGGCCAAGGCATCTTCCACTTACGGTGCTCACGCTCCGTAGCCTTTAAGGCCGAACGCGGTGCAACATACCACGATACGGCTGGCTTGGAGTATTTGCGTGCAAGCATTTCTGCAAGAGTTTTACCGACACCCATTTCCTCAGCGATGATATCTTGTCGCCGAGTTAGAATGAAACGCACGGTTTCGTCTTGGTGGTTGTACAGTTTGAATGCTGGATCAATGAGTTTCAACTCATCAACGTAGCCTGCCATTTCTGGCGGCATCGTGATTAGTGGACCCTTCCAGCGAGCGTAAGGCTTCTTGCCTTCGAGAAAAGCGATATGGAACGCATTGTGCTGACTGTCTTCAGCGCTCCAAATTCTATCGCGACCGAACCATTTAAGACAATACTCGCGGAGCGGCGCTCCATCATATCCATGATATTGGCGACCGCCCATCTGCTTTACTTCATAGTTGAAAGCAGTCGAAAAGCCGCTACCATCGAGTTTGATACGTCGGTCTTGGACTATGCAGTCCAGATGAAAGAAGATTCGTCGTTGATCGTAGACCATCACTACCTTTTTCCAGTAGCCACCCAGCGCGAATTTGGTCTCGATCACTCTCATGTCTTTTGCCTTTCAAGTAGAAATGTTTTGTCCGGTAAACTTTTGTGGCTGAACTCAAACCAAACATCCGCCAAACCAATTTGGTCGAACATCCCCTTGATTTGATTGAACAGTCGTCGGACACGCTCCGTAGCGGTAGCGTTGCAACACACGATCACTGCGTCTCGCCATTGTTTCAGTGTGCCAGAAACAATAGCGGCTCTCATACCCTTCCCATTCGATTGTACAGATAAAAGAGCCAAGTCCGTGGACTCGGCGATACCTAGTATGGTTGATGCTGTACTTTCCACCAAGAAGCCATAAAAGGTATGGTCGAGCCACGGACCTGGCGTTCGTAGTGTTTGCTTCGCATTCAATTCTGCCTTGAGTTTGAACTCAGCCAAAGATGCAGTGAACTTGGCAAATTCGGACAGTTTTGATGTCGAAGCATCCACCCCATGAGTAGGCTTATAACCAAGCAATTCCTGGGCGGTGTCTATATATTTCGTCCAATTGACGTTCGAGAGGATAACAGGAATTACAAGATCGTCACTCATGGTTCATGCTGCCTACCGTGCAACTTCGTCCTTCGTACCCGATTCAACACGTTGACCGGGAGTATGCTTCGGAGGATTCTTGAATTTCTTGAGTTCCTCCGTAACTTCTTCCGGCGTCGGCGTCGGAGCCAGCGTGCCTGAATGTGGCACCGTAACAGGCCCGTGCCATTTATGCTTCCCGTTGTCAATCAATTTCGCTTTCAGCGTAAGTGGCTCTTTGCCAAGATACTTACCCCAGTTCCGAGACTCTTTCTTGAGTGTCGGTGAACCGCAGAAGAACGTACAGAACGATTCTTCAGCAGGCAACCAGCACAGAACTTCGGGGCCAGCCATTGCGCCTTCGACCTTGTTCGCTTGAAGACCTTCGATACGCTTGTACTCGGCGTCTTCACGATCAAACACGACGCTGACGTTGTTGCCGTCCTTGAAGAAGGCTCGTGGTCGTACCGCGAGCAGATAGAGGTTGATCTCTTTGCCGAGATCAGTGATGTTGCCATCACGAATCAAACCGTAGTGACCGCCTTGGATTTTACCCTCAGCGACCGCGCCAGACTTCAGAGTGAAAAGTTGAAGATAAGGAAGAAAGCCCTTACCTGCGGACAAGTCACCAAGCAATTCGGCGTCCTGAGCAACAATCAAATCGCCGCCCAAGGCATCCAATGGAATCAGTTCGTTTGACATAAGGTTCCTTCAAAAGTTGAAAAGTTGAGGTTAAACTCCAGAAACGCTTACCGGCATAAGCAAAACGAAACCCGCGGCAGCCGTCCAAAGCAGCGCTGCCGCGGGATCGCCTTCGGGAGATACTAAAGAAACCGGCCCGATCCGCTGCCTGTTCTAAGGACGGGTATGCGGATCGTGGCTCGGTTTGATTCCGAAACTAGGCCGTGGCGACCGCTGCCGCCTCGTCCTTTGCTTTCGCAGCAGCTTCCGCTGCTTCCTTAGCACGCTTGTCGGCTCGCTCGGCCTTGCGGCGAGCTTGCTCTTCTTTCGTGCGTTGGCGCTTCTCATTGAACTGCGCTTCCTTCGTCGCGACGGTTGGTCCGTCGAGTTGGAGCACCCAATTCAATGTTGCACGAGCCACGTCTTCACGCGACTTGCATTCCGAGATCAGGGACGAAATCGAGCCAAGGTTGGTGACTTCACCCTCAATCTCCGTCTTCTTTCGCAGCACGGCTGCGGCAACGTAACCGGCTTCGCCTGGGGCTTGGCCAGCAGCTTCCGCTTCCTTGATCTGCTTGATGCGTGCCGTAACCAGTGGGCCGAACTCGGTGTTCGTCATGGTCATGGCCTGCTCGATGTAATTCAACTGTTCCTCGCGAGGCAGCTTGCTCAAAATCACGCCGTTCAGCACGGTGATTTTGTCCTCATCGACGAGTGCCTGAACTTGTTCGTTCAGCTTCAGCAAACCGAACCGCTGATTCAACCACGAAGCCGACTTGTGGACCTTGAGGGCCAACTCATTCAGCGTCCAGGTTGTGTTTGCACTCAAGATGCGTTGCAAGTGCTTCGTGTACTCGACCGGCTTGGTTTCGATCTTCAGGGCGTTGCCCATGACCTGTGCCAAGAAAGCTTCCGTCTCGTCCATTTCCATCACGTTGACCGGGATGACTTCCAGGCCAGCGGCGGACGCGCCGGTGTAACGATGCAGACCGTCAATGATTTCGTAATACGTTACCGTCTCGTTCTCGACCGTTTCAGTTCGTTCGCGAACTGAGATTGGACTCAGCAAGCCGATGTCGGCGATCGAGTCACGCAGTTGAATGAAGTCTTCGCTTTCGGTATCAACAGAACGCAACGCGACGGGATTCGGACGAATGTCGCTTACCGCGACCTCTCGGACTGAACTCATAAGTTCTCCTCAGAAAAGTAGTGAAAATGAGTTTCAACTCATTGATTCCCTTTTCGCGGTTGAATTGAGTGGAAACTCAATTTGCCGGTGAGCCAACTCAACTCAGAAATCCTACCGTGCAAGGGAATCTTGCCACAACAATAATGCCGAAAACTGGCATTTTGTCGCATGGAATTTTAGCGAATTCTGACAATTATATTGCATTGTGCGCGGTTCGACGGATCGACCTAAAACGTTGTGGCGTATAGACTTACGACAATTGTAACCGGCGCGGAGCGCAAACCCTTACGGCGCAACGAGTTACAATTGTCAAGCCAGTAACCTGCCCTATTCCTTTATTGTTTAATTTTGTTTTGTTTTGTTCTGTATAAGCGGAATAGGTATCAATCAGTAACTACAAACAGCTAAGTCTATGGCTCCAAACGAGTTACGAAAATCGTCCAGAAAAGTAGTCAATAAATGCGACAAAATTTGACATTTCGGGATTAGTGGATTGCCCAACATTGCAACCGACGCTGGACAGCGCATTGAGTTGAGTTCTTCATGTTGAGGCGGCACTCAATTTCGTTGAGTTGGCACTCAATTTCTTCGGGAGAGGCTATGTTACAGACTGAAGCAATCAAGGCATTTCTCGTCGCCAAAACCCACAAGGATTTGGCTGATCTCTACAATCTCGAAATGGAAGTCCAAGTGAACGCCGCGCAGGACAACGGAGTTCGCACTCAAGGGGAATATCAGGGACGTACT
>Ga0105252_10001202_pt1 | contig 12085 bp, 15 predicted proteins | sample EasRivMeERMZT100_FD_89675 | JGI IMG/M metagenome (GOLD analysis project Ga0105252, IMG submission 89675) | Soil microbial communities from meander-bound floodplain in the East River, Colorado, USA - East River MetaG ERMZT100 | ecosystem: Environmental > Terrestrial > Soil > Floodplain | place... | reverse complement strand
TTTGACCAAAGGGAGGCCGAAAATCTTTACAATAAAATCGGCAAGCAGACATCTCAACTACCTATTTACGTCAGCGATAAGACCGATGTGAACGCTTTGGAGATTAAATCTAAGGCTATGAAACTAAAACATCTTCACGGCTTGGACTGTTTGATCGTTGATTATTTGCAGTTGATTGAAGCCGGAGAATCTTACAATAGAACCAGGGAGAACGAGATTTCAAAAATCAGCCGGTCATTAAAAGTGTTGGCTAAAGAAATGGAAATTCCTGTGATCATTCTTTGTCAGTTAAATCGGGAAGTAACAAAACGAAAAGGCCAAGACAGGTATCCGCAGCTTTCAGACTTCAGAGAAAGTGGATCAATAGAACAAGACGCAGACGTTGTAATGTTTTTACATTCCGATTGGATGAGTGGGATTACCGAGAATGAAAACGGGCAATCAACAGAAGGTAAGGCGGATCTTGTGGTAAGAAAGTGGAGAAACGGAAAAAGCAATTTTATTGTGCCGCTAAATTTTGAGGGCAAGAAAATGAAATTCACAGAGGCGAATAATAATTTTCAGGCAGCACCAAAAAATTATTATGAGAAAGATGAAAACCCTTTTTGAAAGGAAAAAAGAAATCTGGATTGAATCGGGGAAAGACCGGCTATTGGCCTATTCGCTTTATTTGGTGGAAGTTCTTTAAAGTTGTATATTAGACCAGCAGATCATTACGGAACCGAGACCCGAAATGATTTGATTAATTTCAGATTAATTCCCGCTGATGTTCTCGGACTGAGGCGGGTTTTTTTATTATGCAAACAGCGACATTAATTTTATCGGCATTAAACTTTTGCATTTTAGTTTTTATGGTTGCAATGGTTATAAAATTTGAAAGGGAGGACAAATGAAACTTAGTTTGTGTATAACGACATTTAACCGTAGTGAAATGGTTCTTGAAGTATTCCAGAAGGTTTATGATAACCCAATAATTGATGAGATTGTAATTGTCGATGATCATAGCGATAGCGAACATTTCAGAAGGTTGACTGATTTGTTATTTATTCGCCGCCAAACCGGGAGCGCAGGGAAAATTAAACTTTTCAGGAACGAAAAGAATTTAGGAATGTCATTGAATAAAGCCGAGGCAATCAGCAAAGCATCTAACGAGTGGGTAATAATTTTCGATAGCGATAATGAGCTTTACCCTGAGTATTTGGATGCGATTGCATTTGTCTTTAACGGGCTTGATGAAAAACTATTAAGCAGGATTATTTTTTGCCCGGAGATGGCTGAACCAGATTATGATTTTTCCGACCTTCCAAAATTTATTAATTCTGATAATGCAAAGAGGTTATTAGATTTCAAGATGTTTCGCATTTTACTTAACACGTGTAATTATCTTGTAAACAGAGATGAATATTTAAGGGTTTATAGGTATGATGAAACGATTCAAGAGAGTGACACGATACACTTTAATTATCTTTGGTTATGTGCTGGAAATTCGTTTAAGATTGTACCTACAATGAATTATTTCCACAGGCGACATGATGGTTCTGGTTGGCTCAATGGCGATCACAAATACAACATGAACAAGGCGGCTGAACTTCAGGAGAAAATTAAAAACTTATGACGTTTATCAGTACGAAATTGACAGGGCGGTTAGGTAATAATGTTTTTCAGATTATGACCACTATGGCTCATGCCTGGAGAAACGGAGTAGAATATAAAATACCTTCATTCACGAAGTCAAAATATACCAAGAAAACCCCCTTTGATTACTTCCCATTATTGACACCAGAGGACGAAGCAAAGATTGAAATCGAATACCATGATGAGGGTTGGCATTATAAACCGATACCATTTGAAAACAAGAATATGCGGATAACTGGTTATTATCAGAACTTAAACTACTTTGATGAATACCGAAAAGAATTAATTGAATCGTTTAATTTACCCAAAGAAAAGATTGATGCTGTTTGTGTTCATGTAAGAAGGGGTGACTATGCGAAGTATCCTACTAAGTGGCCGATATTAAAAGACGATTATTATATGGAGGCATTAATTGAAATGTGTAAAGTTCAAGGGAAAAAGATTCACTTATTTTCAGATGATGATATAACTTTTAATTACGGGATAGTACCGGAAGAAAGGTTTATCAACGGCGAACCTTTAGAAGATTGGCTAAGAATGACACAATACAAATATTTCATCATAGCAAATAGTACTTATTCCTTTACGGCGGCTTATCTTTCAGGAAGTGATAATGTGATTGCGCCGCATCATACAAAGTGGTACGGGAAAGATAACCAGCATATTTTTACGGGTGAGTTAATTCCTTCACAATGGACACAGATTAAATTTTAAACTATGGATAAAATAAAATACTACAACGCAAATAAACTTATTGGTGATATGATTGAAATTAAATCTATCTGTGAGTTTTTTGAGGGAGGCGGGACAGTAAAAAAATTAAAAACAGGTTGTCATGTTTATTTAGAAGATTACTTTGATTTAATAGAAAAATATATTGTCGAGGTTGATATAAAAATGGCTGAATTATTTAGAGATAAACTTTCAGAAAAAGAAAAGGAGTTTGAAAATTTATGAGAACAGACGAAGACTTAATTAGAATGCAAGGAGAAGATACAGCCGTTGGACTTCATTGTTACTACTGGCAACTATCGAACTACATAAACTCTAAAGGGTATAAAACCGGAATAGAGATCGGGACAGCTTACGGTGGCTGTGCTAATCATTTACTTACTCATTGCAATTTAGAAAGATTGATTTGTGTTGATCCTTACAAATATTATCCTGATATGCCGGGATTGTTTGACCAAAGCGATTACGATAGGCTAAAGATTCAAACCCAAACAAGATTAATTAGGTTTAATGCTTACGAGGGAATGTTTAGGGAGAGTAAAGATGCTTTCGATTATATTCAAGACGATATAGAAAGTTACGGTGTGCCTAAATTTGATTTTGTTTTCTTAGATGGCCTACATACTTACGAAATGGTCAAATGGGAAATAGAACACTATTCAAAATTAATCCGACCAGGAGGGGCTTTAATAGGTCACGACTACGACACATTCAAGGGAGTAAAAAAAGCAGTTGACGAATATTGTAAACCTATAATGTTAGAATTAAATTTATGGTTGAAAGAATTATAGAGATATTTAACGAGTCGCCAAGCGACAAGAAGGATCATAAATATCCTGAAATTTACGCTGAACGCTTACCTGAAAACCCTAAAAAGATTTTAGAGATTGGGGTTAAAGAAGGTTATTCAATTCGGGCATGGCATGAGATTTATCCAGATGCTAAAATTTACGGCGTTGATTTATTCAGCGAATATCAAGATTATCCTTTTACGGCTAATTGGGTGCAATGGTTTAAAGGAAGTCAAACAGATCCGAGAATATTATCAGACCTTAGAAGTCATGGTCCTTTCGATATAATTATAGACGATGCAAGCCATAATCATCGGGACCAGCTAATAACTTTCTTTGGGCTTTGGGGTTGTTGTAAACTTTATGTTTGCGAAGATATAATGATGGAAGATTTCTGGTCACAAGGATTGCCGCTGTGTGATAATATCAAGTCTTTAAATGTGAATGCTAAGATTTACAATTATGAAAAGATAAAATTCTTTTATGCTCCTTAAATTAGATAAATTAATTGAAAGGTACGGGATGAAGATAACGGGGGTTATTCAGGCCGGGGCGCATTGGGGCGAAGAGTTTGAAGAGTTTAAGAAAGCGGGAATAACAAGAGGACATTTTTTTGAGCCATGTTCTAAAGCGTTTGAAATCTTAGCAAAGAAAATTCCAATAGGCGGTTATTATTGTTACAAATGTGCCTTATCAGATTATTCAGGCGAAGAAAGTATTAATATTGAAACAAGTAATCAAGGTCAAAGCAATTCGCTTTTAAAGCCAGCGAAGCATTTAGCGTATTATCCGAATATTGTTTTTGATTCTTGTGAGCTTGTATCTGTAAGGCAGTTGGATTACTGTAGCATAACAGATTGCAATTTTCTTGTGGTAGATACACAAGGGACCGAGCTGAGTGTTTTAAGGGGTGCAACCGAAACTTTGAAATTTATTGATTACATATACACGGAGGTAAACAGGGAAGAGCTTTACGAAGGCTGTGCAATGGTTGAGGATATAGATAATTACTTGACCGATTTTAAAAGGGTTGAAACGAAGTGGAAAAGAAGGGGTTTTGGGGATGCTTTATACATTAGAAAACATTGTTATGATTGAACAACTATTAAATACTGCAACTGTTAAAATAAAAAATGGCTGCCCTATTTGGGAAAATATTGATTATATCAACGTATTGTATAATGGGCATTATGGCGTAAGTAATAATCAAATGGTTTTAGTGCTATGGAAGGCTGGAGAAAACAGAATGCCGTTTTCTGATATAAATATAATTACAATCGTGGAAAATATTGATAAATGATAACGCTTAACAAAGAAAAAAAAGAAACAAATTTTCTAAGGCCAAGAGAAACGAAATTCTACCCCGGTGATAATTCACCTTGCTTTGAAGAGTGGTTTTTAGATAACTACGATCCTTCACGAAACAAGTCAGACAGAGAATATCTTCCTATCCTGGTAACTGAATTAAATAAAATCTACATAAGGAACAGAAGATACCGGGCAAACGTGGATGATTACTTTAAGTACTTAGACAAGTCAAAGAAATACTTTTTAATCGTTCAACATGATGACGGGGTTTTATTCAATCTTCATGGTGCAGATGTTAAGATATTCGGCATGGGTTGTAAGGGAGATGTTCAGCTTCCTTTGGTTTGTCAACCTCATAAGTACGAGTTCAAAGAAAACGGTAGGCCGATATTTGCCAGCTTCATAGGATCAATAACGCATCCGATAAGGGAAAGATTGGTTAAAGAATTAAAAGGTAAAGAAGGATATTTTATAAGCACAGAGCCGACAAGTTTAGAAAGTTACTGCTACATAATGTCAATGAGTAAGTTTGTGCTTTGTCCGAGGGGCTACGGGAAAACAAGTTTCAGGATTCAAGAGGCTTTGCAGTACGGGGCTATTCCGGTTTATATTAGTGATGAACATTTATTCGATAAAGGTTGTTTAAGATATACCGATGTTATTACTGATTTGCATGAAAGAACTATTTTAATTGATAGGCTTAAACAACAAGCTACATTTGAAAAATGTTACACCTACTCAGCAGTAGCAAACATGATTTATGAAAATTTATAAATTCATAAAAGATAATGAAATAAGTATTTGGTTTTTCATTGCTTTTGTTGTTATCGGAATAGCATTTAGTTGTTAATATGAAAATCTACATTCCATATAAGCACAAAGACGGCGAAGAACTAAGGTTTGCTTTGAGGTCGATAGATAAGAACTTTCCATATCACGAAGTTGTTTTGATTTCCGACAAGTGGCCGGAGTGGTACAACGGGCTTCACCTTTTTCATCCTGACGTTTCAGATCGTAAACAACTGAACATCATTTCAAAACTCTTTAAAGTAACAGATGAAACATTCATCATGTGGAATGATGATCACTATCTCTTAAAACCTTTAACCGAGATAAAGAATTGGTACGATGGAACACTAACACAGGCACTAAGAAAAGCAACCGGAAGGTATCACCAGGCAGTTAAAAACACTTTAGATCACTTTGGCGACATTAGATACTTTGACGTTCACACTCCCTGTATTTTCACAAGTGAGCAAATTCACCGGGTTTTCAGATTAGAATGGGGTGACCGGGAGTTTGTGATCAAGTCAGCGGCTTTCAATTCAAAGGAAGGCGAAGAAATGACTGACTTAAAAATAAACCGTATTTTGAGCAAAGAAGCAATTCAGGAACTGACTAAAGACAGGCTATTCTTTTCAACCGGGCCGACAGGATTTAAACCAGAGATGATAAAGTTTCTTAATGAACAATTCAAAGAAAAATCAAGGTGGGAAAAATAATTTGCACATTTTAAAAATCTTTATTTAACTTCACAATCCGAGGGGACTTTATATCCTCTTTGGCAAATGAAAATATTGAAAGCAAACGGGTATCCGGCAGCTAATATTAACGCCTCTACTATTGTAGGGGCATTGTCATTTAAGGACGTTTCACATGGAAAATAACGGGGAAAATAAAGTAGGAAGGCCATTGGCTTATCAGTCGGCAGATGAACTAAGAATATCTATTGATGATTATTTTGACTTAGACAGCAAACCGACATTAGCCGGGTTAGCTTATCATTTGGGTATCAGTAGATCAACGCTTTATTTGTATGATGATAAGGAACAATTTTCGGACATAATAAAAAGGGCAAGGGAAAGAATTGAAAGAGTTTATGAAACAAGGCTGATTTACGAGAACAATCCGACAGGGGTAATCTTTGCATTGAAAAACATGAGCTGGAAAGACAAAGTCGAAACCGAGCTTTCAGGGCAAGTTGGTGTTCATTGGCAGGAGGTGAAAACTTATCAGACAAAGTGATTCTGAATTTCAAACAGACCGAAGCTCTTGACTTTTTGGAAGATGACACAACCGAGGAGGTTCTTTTTGGCGGGGCAGCAGGACCGGGGAAAACAACTTTGGGAACTTATTGGCAGCTAAAGAGAAGATTGAAGTTTCCAGGGACTAGGGGTTTTATAGGCAGGGCGGTAATGAAAACATTAAAAGAAACTACCCTGATGACGTTTTTCGAGGTCGCTAAGATGCAGGGAGTTAAAAGAGGTGTTCACTTTGATTTAACGAGCAGTCAAGATAAAGAGTTTCCGAACTGCATTACTTTTTCGAATGGTTCTTTGATATTCTTACGGGACTTATTTTCTTACCCTTCAGATCCTGATTTTGATGAATTGGGTTCTTTGGAGATCACCGATGCTTATGTTGATGAGTGCAGTCAGGTAGTAAGCAAGGCAAAGGATATTTTAAAGGTCAGGATTAGGTTTAAGCTGGATCAGTACAACTTAATCCCCAAAATCCTTTACACGACAAACCCGACAAAGAATTGGGCTTACGGTGATTTCTATAAGGCACATCAGAGAAACGAATTACCGAGGCATAGAAGGTTTGTTCAGGCTTTTGCACACGATAATCCTAACTACCCGAAAAGTTCTTTAGAATCACTTAGGAATATGCCGGAAGGTCCAGAGAAAGCGAGACTTTACCGGGGGGACTGGGACTATGCGGATGATCCGTCAGTTCTTTGTGAGTTCGATGCGATAATGGATATGTTCACTAACGATCATGTTGAACGAACAGGGAAAAAGAGAATAAGTTCAGACTTGGCAATGCAGGGGCGGGATAAGTTCATTATAGCTTCTTGGGATGGCCTTGTTTGCAAGTTTGTAGTCGATAAGAATAAGTCAGACGGGAAATCAATTGAGACCGATGTTAAGAACGTAATGAATCAGGAGGGTGTAAGCCATAGCCAAACAATAGTGGATAGTGACGGGATGGGTGCTTACCTGGAAAGTTACTTGAAAGGAATTAAAGAGTTTCACGGCGGGGCGCAAGCGATACACAAAAAAGAGTTTGCTAACCTTAAAGCTGAGTGTGGTTATAAGTTAGCTGAGAAAGTGAATAAGAGGGAGATAAGGATAATTTGTTCACCAGTACAAAAAGAACAAATAATAAAAGAGATGGGTGTTTTAAAAGCAAAGAATGTTGATCTGGATGAAAGCCGTAAGAGATTAATCAGTAAGGAAGAAATGAAAGAACAGTTAAACGGTAAAAGTCCAGATTATTTAGATACGTTATTGATGGGAATGTATTTTCAATTATCGGAATTTGTAGTAGCAGTAGCATGAATTTAATACAAAAGTGGATATTAGGAAAGGATTTAGTTGAGCAGATTCAATTAAAGTACATTAATCCGGCTGTTCATCAGTCTATTCGTTATTTAATTCAGAACGGGAGATTAGTTACTCCTACGGACAATAAGCAGACCTACATAACTGAGGGTTATAATAAGAATGATATTGTTTACTCTGTTATAAATAAAATTCTCAATAAAGCAGTACTTCCTGAGTGGGGTTTGTACAAAGTAGTTGACGAAAAGAAGCTAAAGGAATCAGAAAGGTTAATGCTTCAGAAGCACGTTAGTTTCAAAGATATTAAAAGGGCTAAAGAGTTAAAAGCTGAGGCGGTTGAACCACTAAGTCAGTTTGATACTAAGTCAACCAAGTTAAAAGAGCTGCTTAAATACGCCAATTCGGAATATACGTTTGCTGATCACCAAAGGAAACTATTTCTCTATAAGCTATTAACAGGTGATTATTATGAGTGGGGAATTCCACAAAAAGGCGGCGCAAATGAAGGTGTTCCAAATGAGCTTTGGTGCTTGCCAGCTCATTTAATTAATATAAAAGTTACTGAAGGCTTCCCGATTAAGACGGGATCTTATGAGCTTTATACTTTTAATCAGCAATTCGCTAAAGAGGAAGTCTTACATGAAAGGTATGTAAATCCTAACTCTAATGTAAACGGTGAAGAGTTATACGGGTTTTCACCTTTAAAATCATTCTTAAAGAACCTTACCAGGAATAACGCCGCTAAGGATGCAAGTACGGCCAAGTTCCAAAACGGCGGACTTGATTCAATAATCTACATGGATGACGAAAGGATGGATTTCGCTGAAGGCTTAGAAATGGCTAAAGCTCTTAAAGTAAAGTTGGCTGAAGAGTATTCAGGACCTGAGAACATGGGTAAAAGGGCTGTAAGTGGTGTAAAAACAGGAGTGGTGAATTTAGGTTCAACTCCGGTTGAGTTAGGAATAATAGATTCTGAAAAGTGGGATGCGATAATGTTTTGTAATGCTTATGATGTACCTCCTGAGCTTTTAGGGCTTACGCAAAAGACCTATAACAATGTTATCGAAGCGCAGAAGGCTTTAATTCTTGGGGCTGTGATGCCTTTACTAACGAGTAGAAGAGCATCATTTAATTGGAAAATAACAACCGATTGGGGTTTTAAGGGAAAGAATATTTATTGTGATTTTGAGACTGATTGCTTCCCTGAGTTAATGCCTAACGCAAGTGAGATAATTGAAGCTACAAGTAAGATAATGATGATCACTCCAAATGAAGAAAGGGAAAGAATTAACATGGAAGCAAGACCGGAACCAGAAGCAGATGAGGTTTGGATAAAACAAGATAGAACGCCGTTGAGTGATTACGATAACGAAGTTGATAACGCTTTAAATGCGGGAATAAATGGAAATGGACAAAGCTCCGATAACGGGCAAGAGGGAAATAACGGAACGAGAGTTTCGCAAAATGGCAAAGGATCAGTATCCTATTCCAAAGAATTGCTGTCCTGACAAGAGGAGAATAATTCTAAGGCTTAGGGAACGGTTTATAATTTATTTGAAAAATGACGGAATACGAGAAAATAAATAGACGGTTTGAAAAATTCTTCTTTAACAGGGTCAAGAAAACTATTGACTTTAAAGAGGTGATCGCTATTATTGAAAGGAGTGGAATTGATGCGGCAGTTACTTACGTCACTAACGATTTAGCTAATCCTGAGTTAGCAAGAGAGATCGAAAGGCTTTATGGTGTGGTAGGGGTGAGACATGCAAACATATCAACAAGGGCTTTAAGGATTCTGGAAAAGAAAGGATTCGGATTTAACGAGGAATGGGTAAAGTTCATTCAGGAGTATTTAAGGCTTCATTTGATTGAGAAAATAACTTTTGCGGTCAATGCGACTACAAGGGATTTTTTGTTAAGGGTTTTGCAGCAGTCAATTTCTGAAGGATGGGGAGTTGATAAGACTGTGAGAGAATTGAGAGAATCAGGCTTTAGTGACTTTCAGGCTGCAAGGATAGTAAGGACAGAGGTTAACACAGCGGCTAATGTGGGAGTGATTGCAGCCGGACAGACTTATGAATATGAAATGCTGAAAGAATGGATTTCAATTAACGACAGAAGAACAAGGGGTAATAATCCGAAAGATCATGCAAATCATGTAGCGTTAGACGGTATTACGATTGACTTTGATGATTTATTTACCGACCCACGAAACGGAGATAAGTTAAGACATCCTGGTGATCCAAAGGCAAGTGCTGGTTCAATAATTAATTGCCGTTGTAATATGGGACTAAAACCTAAAAGGGATTCAAGGGGGCGGTTAATACCAAAGAGAAGAAGAAATAAACCTGTTTTAGGCTTTCCTAATAGACCAATTCCTTTAGAGCCAGAAAAACAGCAATTCAAACCGGCTGAAACATGGGAAGAAGCGGTCAGGTTTATGGATACCAATGCCCTTGCTTATGAGATGTCAGGAATGGCTAAAGCAAAATTGGAAACATTAAACGCTGTTAATAAAGTTCTATTTGAGTCTAAGCGGGATCATGGGGTTGTATTTGATAAAGTGGTATTTAAAAAAACAGCGCCAAAGAAGTTTTGGATTCCGGGCGAACACAAATTAACATTCAATCAAGATGGTTCGCTAACTGAAACAAGGTTAACAATAGATCAGGGGCATATTGATTGGGCTAATAATAAACCGGGCGGCTTTAATGGTTTTGTAAATAAAGATAATTGGTTAATTGCTGAAGATTTAGAAGGAATGATTCACCATGAGTATGGGCATTTAATAACCATGTCAAGATTCACAACTAAAAGTGAAGTTCTTAATTGGCAGAAAGGAGTGGATAAAGCAAGAATACCTATTAGCGGTTACGGTAAAACGCACGGAGTTGAAGCATTGGCAGAGATATGGTCTTTGTATAAGTCAAAAGGAAAAGCAGCATTAAAACAAGAATGGGTTGATTTCTTTAATACTCATTCAGGTAACATAAAAATAAAATATGAGTCAGGGTCTTATAGAACAACAAAATCCAGCCTGTTTAATGTGTAAACATTATTTAGGCGGGTGGGAATGTAAAGCGTTTAAAGAAATCCCAATAGAAATATTGAGGGGCGAAAACGAACATAGTAAACCACTTAAAGGGCAAGAAAATAATTTAGTATTTGAATCAACAGATGGGACAAAACAACAAGAGATTGAACAACACAGAAGGATGATATTAATATACGAAATGCAGATGGATAGAAGCGGGAGTGTTTTTGAAAGAAGTTCTCTTTCTGGAAATATAGACTATCATACAAGAATGATTGAAAAACTATATAAAGAACTTGATGATTTAGAATTATATGATGTTAAACTTTAACAGGTAATATGACTTATTCATTCAGAACAAACGGAAACTTTATAGACTTTGTACATACGGATAACACTTCTTTGCAAGTGGAAAACGTATTGAAGTCTTTACACAACACTTCACGTTGTGTTGATTGGAGCTTACCAGAGGACACGACACGAATAACTTTTACTATTGACGAGGTTGAGTTTAAGAATATTTTAATTACTGAGATTGATTTTGATGGAACAGTAATGAACAGTCAGGATGATTTTGAGACGGGGATAATTGCGGCTTTCCCTGGACTTGCAGGAAGTGGGGAGGAAGGAGGTTCATCGTATTTGGTTGCAAGTGTGGAATTAACTGATGCTCAGATAAAGAACTTACCAACATTGGGGATTGAGGTTATCCCGGCTACTGGCGCAGGAACACAAGCCTTGCCGCTATTTGGATATGTGGTTATAAATACAAGTGCAGGGGCTTATGATGCTTCAGAATTTGCTTCATTGATTTTAATGGCTGGAAGCCCTAACCCCGGCGAGGGTAAACACATGAGTTCGCCACTATTAACGCAAGACGCATTGGAGGCTACTGGCATAAGTCTTAAAAGTATTCCCGTTCCATTAACGTATCCATTCGGGACTCCAGAAAGCGGGAATCTTGAAGGTATTAATGTCTCTTACAATCCGGGTGCGGGTATTCCGGGAAACGAAGCGGTTTATATTAAAGATTCAGAAGGTCAAGTTTTAAATTATACCGGAGGTAATGCAGCCAATACGCTAAAGGTGTGGATTGCTTATGTAGTAGTTGATTTATAAACCCCCTATGTAGTAGTATAGAGAAAACAAGAAAATAAAAACAAAGAAAATGAAAGATATTTATTCATACAAAGACTTTACAATAAGCGATCCTATTGAATTTAAAGATGCGGATGGCA
>Ga0105252_10001197_pt1 | contig 12123 bp, 13 predicted proteins | sample EasRivMeERMZT100_FD_89675 | JGI IMG/M metagenome (GOLD analysis project Ga0105252, IMG submission 89675) | Soil microbial communities from meander-bound floodplain in the East River, Colorado, USA - East River MetaG ERMZT100 | ecosystem: Environmental > Terrestrial > Soil > Floodplain | place... | reverse complement strand
TGATGATCGTTAATTGAACCCGGCAAATAAGCGCCAGCTTCCCAAGAACCGCAACTTCGAATCGATTTACGACGATCCCGAGTTCAAACGCATCACCGGAAGTTAAGAAATTCGGGGTCAGGCACGTAAGGCTGATAAAGCAAGTGCCAGACCCCGTCAATCGCGTGTGATCGCTCGTATCGCTTGCAAAAGACGGCTCTCCGTAGGCATGTACTCGTCCTCAAGCGCGTAAGGAAAGGGCGTATCGAAGCCAGTCACCCGAACGATTGGCGCGTCGAGACTCCAAAAGGCTCGCTCGAGAATCTCCGCCGCCAACTCGGCGCCATAACCACATGTCCGCGGTGCTTCATGCAGGACTATCACCCGGTTGGTTTTATGGACGGATGCAACGATATGATCAATATCGAGAGGCAGCAGTGTTCGAACGTCGACGACCTCGACGCTGATGTTCTCGCTTGCCGCCCTGCCGGCCGTTCGTAACGCCAATGGAACCATTGCGCCGTAAGTAACTATGGTCACCTCGGAGCCTTCTCGAACGGTCCGCGCCGTCCCCAGCGCCACGGTGTAATCGCCTTCGGACACGTCGCTTTTCTCGGTTCGATAGATGCTCTTGGGTTCGAAGAAAACAACCGGATCCTGTTCCCGAAGGGCCGCAATGAGTAGACCCTTGGCGTCAATTGGGTTGGAAGGCATAACAACTTTCAACCCTGCAGTATGCACGAAATAACTCTCCGGGCTCTGCGAGTGGCAAAGCCCTCCTTTCACCCCACCTCCTGAAGGCATTCGCACAACTATTGGGCAGGAAAACTGTCCACCCGAACGGTACCGGTACTTTGCGAGTTCGTTCACAATTTGATCGAACGCCGGATAAACGAAATCGGAAAATTGAATTTCAGCCACCGGCCGTAGACCATACAGCGACATACCGATGGCCGAGCCGATGATGCCGGCCTCAGATAACGGAGTATCGAGAACGCGGTCGGCACCGAATTCATCGAGGAGTTTGTCGGTGATGCGGAAAACGCCGCCTAAACGAGCAACGTCTTCGCCAATCACGACGATATCCCCGTTTTTGCGCATCTCCGACTTCAGGGCATCGTTTAACGCCTGCGCCATATTCATCAGGCTCACGAACTCGTTCCTCCCAGCAAATCTTTCCTTTGTTCAATCAAATTGCGCGGCAGATCCGAATACACATCATCAAAAAGCGATGCCACCGCCGGAGGCGGTTCCGCCAATGCCCGACTGATGCAGTCATCAATTTCGAGAGAGAGATTCTGGCGCAGTTCTGTATCGCGCCGAGAGTCCCACAATTCCTGGCTTTCGAGCTGCCGGCGCAGGATCTCGACGCAGTCTCGTTGACGCCACTCAGTGACTTGTTCGTCGGCCCGATAGCGTCGGGCATCGTCGGAGGTCGTATGAGCGCCCAGCCGGTAAGCAACGGCCTCGATTAACGTTGGGCCTTTACCGTCGCGCGCCCGCTCGAGAGCGTTATGTACAGCCGAATACACTGCGACTGCGTCAGTCCCATCGACCCGGAAGCCATCGAATCCGTAAGCTTCTGCTTTGACGGCAATGGTTTTGGAAGCCGTTTGCATTTTCAACGGTAAGGAGATCGCATACTGATTGTTCCGACAGAGAAAGACGATGGGAAGTCGATGTACGCCGGCAATGTTCATTCCGGCATGGAAGCCGTCCGACGACGTGGCACCGTCACCGAATAGAACCAACACAGCCTCCGGTCCTTTTCGCAGTTTTGCGGCCCAGGACAGTCCCACAGCGTGCGGTATACCGTTCCCGACCGGAGTGGATACGGACCCGATCCGTAATCGACGCGATGCGATGTGCGTCGGCATCTGGCGGCCTTTACTGGAATCAAGGCCTGTCCCGAGAAGCTGCGATAAGTATTCAGGCATCGAAACGCCGCGCGCGAAAAGGGCTCCCGTACTTCGGTAGTCCGGAAAGAGCCAGTCGCCTTCGCGAAGAGCGGAAGCTCCTGCCACCGCAATTGCCTCTTCCCCCTCGGAGGTGGCATAGATCGAAATCCGTCCCTGTCGATGCAACGCAACTATGCGGGCTTCAAAAAGACGGGTCTGGACAATTGAGCGGTAGATTTTCGTCAGTTGCTCGGCCGACATAGCGCCCATGAGTATACGTGACGGAGCATGGGACAGAGTCGAGACGCTGGAAAACTTCCACGGACTTGTAAACCGCAATTAACCGACGCGCAGTAACACCAAGGTTTTGCTTAGACACAGATGGCATGCAGTTTGCAGATGTTCCTGCGTAGAAGTGTCGGAGGAAGAACCATGATTGAAGGTAAGTTCGTAGGTGTCGATATCAGCGGCAATAGCATCGAGGTCGCCGTCCGTCCGAGCGGCGAGCTCTGGACAGCCGAAGCCGGTGAAGATGGAGTAGCACAGATCGCAGATCGATTACTTGGTTTGCGACCGGAACTGGTTGTTCTCGAGGCATACGGGCGCTTTGAATTGTCCGTTGCCGCGACCCTCGCCACCATGGGCTTACCATTTGCGCTGATTCCTCCTCGCAACATCCGGGATTTCGCACGCGCTATCGGCCGCGCCATCCGAAGCAACGAGCACCAGGCCGGCCTCTTAGCTCAGTTCGCCGAACTCGTGCATCCGGATCCGTATCCACTTCCAGCTGATGTTGTTCGACAGCTTCACGATCTGCGAGCCAGGCGACGGGAATTGGCAGAGATGCTGACGAGCGAGCGCATTCGACTCAAGTCCGCCTCACCGGCTGTACTACGGGAGGTACAGACTCATATTCAGTTCGTGGAGCGCGCCTTGAAGGTCAATAGCGAGCACTTCAATCGAGCCATTCGTTTTGGACGGGTGATCGCATAGTCGGCTCTTGACACGCATCGATGGTGGATTCAGACTGACCGCCATCCATGCGCTGTCCATTGCTGCTGTTTGCGTTCGCGCTAACGCTTTTATCCTGCCATCCAACTGGCCCAACTCCGAACGCCTTTCCAAATAAACCGATTACGTTGATGGCCCCCGCTAATCCGGGAGGGGGATGGGATCAGACAGCGCGTCTGATCCAAAAGGTACTGATCTCGGAAAGGATCGTCGGTACACCTGTAGAGGTCGCCAATCGTCCGGGTGCCGGAGGCACGATTGGTCTGGCAGAGTTCGTCACGGCGAATCGCAATGACCCTCACACCGCCCTTGTTCTCGGACGTGTGATGTTGGGGGCGATCTTGACCAACCATAGTGCAGTGTCGCTCACAGAGACCGTTCCTCTCGCGCGGCTCCTGAACGAGTACGAAGCCGTCGCCGTCCCGGCAGATTCAAAATACCGAACATTTGAAGAATTGATTACAGACTTCAGGAGAGATCCGGAACGTATAAGTTGGGGCGGAGGGTCTGCTGGTGGAACAGACCACATCCTCGTTGCGATGATCGCCCGTGCCGCCGGACTGCCGTCGAATCGGATCAATTACATCGCGCACTCGGGCGGAGGCGAAGCTGCCGTGGCGGTCATGGGCGGACACGTCAGTGTGGGCGTATCCGGTTACGGTGAGTGGAAACCCTACGTCCAATCCGGACGTCTGCGCTTCCTTGCGGTTTCCTCGGAAAACCGTTTCGCTGGAGACTCAACCCCAACAATTCGGGAAAGCGGTCTCAGCGTCGTGCTGGCAAATTGGAGGAGCGTCGCCGCTCCTCCCGGCACAACTGATGAAGCGCGAGCCTGGTGGGAGGGAGCGCTGCTCAGAATGCGGGACAGCGCTTCATGGCAGCAAATCCTCAAGCAGAACGACTGGGAAGACTCCTTTCTCAGCGGCACAGACTTCGAAAAGTTCCTGGTTGAAGAAACACTGCGAAATGCGGACACGCTTAATGCGATAGGGCTGGTTCCAAATCCCAGCCGATATCCCTACACGGTTGGGATTGGACTGCTCTTGTCTGTGCTGTGGTTGTTGATTAGTGAACGTGGCAAGATCTCGACCGCGATTTCCATCGATTGGGCCGGCCTCGGGCTGGCAGCCGCAGTCGTGCTTGGCTACATATTGCTTTTTGAGCACATCGGTTACCTGCTCGCAACAACCGTACTCATTTTTCTGACTGCCCGGATCCTGGGAAGCTCCCGCTGGGCACGAGATGTCTGCGTAAGTCTGATCATCAGTGGCTCAGCTTACTTTGTGTTCGAAGTGGTGTTAAAGAAGGGTCTACCGTAAAGCTACATGGAGAGCATCACACAGCTCCCGGGCCACTTGTTCACAGGTTTTCTTACGGCACTCAGCCCGGTGAACCTGCTTTTCGGCTTGATCGGCGTCACGTTAGGAACGGCGATCGGAGTACTTCCCGGAATAGGACCCGCCCTGACAATATCGCTCCTCTTGCCGATCACCTACGGACTCGACCCAACCACAGCGTTCATCATGTTTGGGGGCATCTATTATGGCGCCATGTATGGTGGATCCACGACATCCATCCTTGTGAAAATGCCTGGCGAAGCCGCAAGCGTCGTGACGTCGCTGGACGGTTTTGAAATGGCCAGGCAAGGCCGGGCCGGGGCGGCACTGGCAACCGCTGCAATTGGGTCGTTTTTCGCGGGAACGTTCGCCACATTCATGTTGATGTTGCTCGCGCCCGCGCTTGTGAACTTCGCGTTGAGCTTTGGCCCGCCGGAGTATTTCGCGCTGATGATGCTGGCGCTCATCACCGTGTCCGGTCTTTCCGGTGACTCGACACCCAGAGCCGTGGTTGCGACTGCCTTTGGCCTCGGGCTCGGAGTCATCGGAATCGATTTACAAAGCGGTCAGGCGCGATTGACGTTTGGTATACCGTCGCTTCTAAGCGGTATCGACGTGGTCGTTGCCGCGATTGGCTTCTTCGCGATCGGGGAAGTTTTGTGGGCAGCCGCAACCAGAGCCCAGGCCGAGGACAGCGTATCAAATATTGGCAGCACAAGAATGACTCGAGAAGACTGGCGACGCTCCTGGCCAGCATGGTTGCGCGGCTCGCTCATTGGCTTCTTCGTCGGCATACTGCCGGGCGCGGGTGCGACTGTGGCAACCTTCCTGGCGTACTCAGCGGAGCGTCGCGCATCGAGGCAGCCTGAAAAGTTTGGGAAGGGTGCGATCGAAGGCGTGGCGGCGCCAGAGGCCGCCAATAACGCAAGCGCCGGAGGAAGCATGGTTCCGCTGCTCGCTTTGGGGATTCCGGGGTCGGGAACCACCGCGATCATGCTCGCGGCATTTCAGCTCTACGGTCTTCAGCCTGGACCGCTCCTCTTCACGGAGAAATCGCAGCTTGTCTGGGGACTGATTGCGAGTTTGTACATTTCCAACATTCTGTTGCTTGCCTTGAATCTTCCACTGGTTGGTATCTGGGTCAGGCTGTTGAAGGTTCCACAGCCCTTGCTCTATGGCTCGGTGCTCGCGTTTTCAACGCTCGGGGTCTACACGATCAATCACAATTCCTTCGATCTTGTTGTCGTATGGTTTCTCGGAGTGGTGTCCTTTTTCATGCGTTGCTATGCGATCCCGATAGCGCCAACAATCCTCGGACTTGTATTAGGCCCGCTGCTCGAGCAGGAATTTCGCAAATCGATGTCAATTTCCGTCGGCGACCCGATGATCTTTCTCACGCGACCTATTTCCGCAATCATCCTCATAGTCGCCACATTGGTGTTGATCAGTTCACTGCGAACAAAGTCGAAGCGCGGTTGACCACCTTCAACTGCTCAACGCCTTCTATTTCCAGAAGCCGTCGTTTTCGCCAAAGGCCGCCGCCGTAGCCGGTGAGATCACCGTCACTGCCAATCACCCGGTGACACGGGATGATCACGGCAATTCGATTGTCGCCGTTCGCCCTCGCGACGGCCCGGACGGACTTCGGCGCCCGCAACTGAACCGCAATTTCCCGATACGACTTCGTGACGCCGTATGAAATTTGCTGCAACTGTTCCCATACGGCCTGCTGAAACGAGCTGCCTGGCACCGCCAGCGGCACTGTGAATTGCTGCCTTTTACCGGCGAAGTATTCGTCGAGTTCACGGGTCGCATGGTCGAGGATCGAGTTCGAACTCGGGATGAAGAACGCGTCGAAGTGTTTCCGGACTCGACGAAATTGGAGTTCGAGCATCCGTCGATCGGCGAACTCCAGAAGGCATAAGGCTTCGTCCGTCGCGGCCGCGAGCATCGGCCCCAAAGGTGTAGTGATGCGGACGATGTGAACAACAGTCGAACCTTTTGCAGTCCTGGGACTCGTCCCCAATATGGAACGGAAGGCCTCGTTAAAACCGCTGAGCGAATCGTAACCATGATCGAAAGCGGCAGAAATCACCGAACTTCCCTGGCGTATTTGATCAAGCGCAAGACCCAGACGGCGAGCTCGGGCATAGGCATGAAATGTCATGCCATGGTTCCGTTGAAACCAGCGCCGGACACGGTCGGGCTGGACATGAAACGCCCGAATATCCGCGTCCGTCCAGCGCGACTCCGGAGATACGTCGATGGCGGAAAGCAGCGCCTGTAGCCACGTCGGCGGTGCGCCCGCCGGTTCGATCGGCCGGCAACGTTTACAGGGACGAAAGCCGGCGTACAAAGCGTCACGGGTTGTGGCGAAGAACTCGAGTTGGTTTTCCCGTGGCATTCTTGCAGGACATCCGATACGGCAAAAAATACCGGTACTGCGAACGCCGGCGAAGAAAACACCGAGGTAACTGCTGTCTTTGGATTGGAAAGCTCGAACCATTTCAGAGCGATGAGGAAGTGTCTGTATGTTCATATCGCAAGAGTAGGGATATTGCGTAGACGGCTTCTACCGAAAAATCGGCATCAAAGTTTTTCATTAAATGGCACAGAAACTTTGCTCTTTCATAATTTGTGGCTGGTCAATATAGTTATTTTAGCAGCCAAATGACTGCGGATCCTGTTTGGAACCTCCAATGACTCTGTTAGGAGAGTGTCGAGTATCGTTAGCCCCTTTCCCGCAAAGCCCCGAGATTCCTTACATAAACATCAATTCAAATTAGGTATACACATGTCGAAAAAAATCTTTGTTGGAAATCTGTCGTTCCAGACGACGGAGAGTGATCTCGATGGCTTGTTCGCCCAGGTGGGGACTGTCGAATCGGTGAGTATCATCACCGATCGCATGACCGGTCGGTCGAAGGGTTTTGGTTTCGTGGAAATGAGTAATGAAGACGCCGATAAGGCGATAGCTCAACTCAACGGGACTCAATTAGGAGGGCGCGCCCTGACGGTTAATGAAGCGCGGCCGATGGTGAAGAAAGAATTCGGTGATCGAGGAGGCCGGGGCGACCGTGGCGACCGTCGTGGAGGCGGTGGCTTCCGCAGATAATCCTTCCGCTTTTGATAAGCCCGGGAGCTAGATGTACCGGGCTTTATCCCTTGAATTAGTTTTTCAAAAAAACTGTATTTGGTTCCTTGCTTCTGACAGCATATATTGTGTTTAGTTTCAGCAAACTCTGAACTGTTTGGAACCTCCTGACTCTTTCTGGAGAGCGGTACCGTAGCACGGCCCTTTTCCCGCAAAGCCCTCGAGATTCCTAAAGACAACCTTTAAGCGGACCAAGGAACCATATGACAAAGAAACTCTTCGTAGGAAACCTGTCGTTCCAGACGACGGATGCGGACCTTAATAATTTGTTTGGCCAAGTCGGCAAAGTAGAGTCGGTGAGTATCATCACCGATCGCATGACCGGCCGGTCGAAGGGATTCGGCTTTGTGGAAATGAGCGCAGAAGATGCGGACGCGGCAATCCAAAAACTGAACGGTAGTGAGTTCGGCGGACGAAACCTTACAGTCAACGAAGCCAGGCCGCCAGTGAAGCGCGATTTCGGTGGTGGCGGTGGTGGCGGTCGAGGATTCGGTGGCGGTGGTGGCGGCGGCGGTCGAGGCCGTGACCGCGGAGATCGCGGTGGCGGTCGTTACTGAGCCAGGTTTCGAAAAGTCTCGATGAAATGGCGCGCCTGCGGCGAAAGCAGGCGCCCTTTCAGCTTCACGATTCCATAAACGCGCTGCGGAAAATACTTCTTCACCGGAATCACTTCTAATCGTTCGCGACCCGTCAAGCAAACGTTCATCACGATTGAAGTCCCTAATCCCAGTTCGACGTATCGCTTGATCACTTCCCATCCACCCATCTCCAGGCGGACTTCATAGGTCAGCCCACGCTGTAGAAACACCAGTTCCACTTGTCGCCACGTGCTTAGATGCCGGGGTGGGAGAATGAGCGGATACTTGCTGATTTGACGAAGACTGACGCTCCTCAACTTAGATAGAGGATGTCCTGCCGACGCGATCAGAACGGGATCGAATGCAACCACAGGCTCGAATTCAATATCCGGCGGAGTATCCAGTAGCGGCCCCACACAAAAATCGACTCGACGGTCACGCAACTGCTGCAGTCCATCCATTCCCGTGACGTTATTCAATGCCAGCGAAATACCTGGATGTGCAGCGGCGAACTTCTGAACCGTGCCTGGGAGAACATACTGAATCGTGGATTCGCCGGCGGCGATCGCAAGGCGGCCCTGTTCGACGTTATTGCGCCTCGCCTCGAAGTCACGGTCCAGTTCCACCAAACCTTCCACCAACGGTCTCGCCAAATCGTAGAGAAGCTGCCCTTCGGAAGTGAGCTCGATCTTCGGTCCGCGACGCTCGAAGAGATTTGCGCGGAGCTCGCGTTCGAGGGCCTGCACTTGCAGCGACACCGTCGGCTGAGTTAGTCGAAGACGAACAGCGGCTCTGGAGACACTCCGCATCTCAACAACCGCACAAAAGCCTCGAAGTTGTTGCAACCGGTTTTGTTTGTATCGAAAAACGTCCATGATGGTCTTCCTTGATAATTAGAGCATTGTCTTCGTCAATAATGAGAATTGCCATAATTAAGTTTGTCTATCTTGCGATGTCACCTATAAGAAGCTATGAACAAGAAACTTGCCAACCTCCTGTCGGAAGTGCCGCCTAAGCCCGACCATAACCCGGTGCGGAAAGCCATTGAACTGTCCAAAGACAACCCGGAGGTTGCCGCTGCCCTGCGCTTGTTCAGCAGCATGCCGCCTTCGACCTCCGTTCTCGCAAATCCCGTTCGGCACCATCACCCGGTGACGTGTGGCGACACGACACTTGAATTGGAAATCCGATCATTTACCGTGAGGGGCAGGCTTCACGAAGAGGACATCATCACGGGCAGAACCGATGCAACCCACGTGATCTTTGTCGGCCTGTTCGGACGAGCGCCAGTCGATAACGAAGCCCGCCTGCTTGAGAAGTTGATCGCCGGATCCTTTGAAGCCGGTCTGGTCAAGCCGGCGCGAGAAACCGCGGAGTTCATGAAAGCGTTTCCCGATGCTTCACCGGACATCGCAATGCAACATCGCGCAAGTCTTCGAAAGGCGGCCGGTGGAGTTGGCCCGGTCAACATGAGACGCACACCAGATTCTCTATTGGCCGAAATGGTTGCGACGCACATGGAAAATGTCGCGGTAGCCGCATCTGCTTCATACATGCGCGAACTCTTAAATCAGTCGCCCAAAGCCTCGGCTGCGGACCTTGTAAAACGAACATCGAAGTTTCTGAAGGAAGCGGTCGGCGGTGATCCATTTCGAACAGTCTTCAGTCTGCTCTTGCGACGGAAGGTCAATGCCGACGAAGGCCGAATCCTCAGTCAGCTTGGTGCAATCCAGGTACATCATGGCTCGGCCGGATCGAACATGGTCGCACGGTACTTCGCCACTCTACACACTCGCGCAGTATCCGATTTGTTCACAGCAGCGCAAATGGCTCTCGATTGTGGACGTCATTTCGGAGCGATAAGTGATATGACGGACCTCATCCGTCAACTTGAAAAAACTCCCAATGCACAGCGTGACGATGCTATCCGCGCCCGGATTCTGTCAGGAAGTCTCCCGACATTTGGTCATCCGGAGATCGCGGCCGCCGGCCGGCAAAATCGTCTGGAAATGGACCCCAGGCCTGCTCTCTACCTGGCACCTCTTTTCGAAGCAATCGATTCCGGCACAGTGACAGTGTCGCCGCGCGTGGCCAAGCGCGTCGCGATGGTCGAGCGGATCTACCAAATCGCGCTTGGAGAGGGCGTGGAAAAGTCCGCCGGCAGTGGACGCCTGCGCTTGACGCCAAATACGGATTTCGGTGCGTGGCTTGTCCAGGAGGTTCTTGGAATCGAGGAGCCGGATCGGACGCTTTTGTCATATGCGTATCGTGGCTTCGGCTGGATGATGGACGTCCGTGAGCAATTGCAGCAACCGATTATTCGACCGGTCATCCCACCAGACCCGTCGATCGTTCCGGCAACAACGGATGATGGCGCTATTCCGCAGGTTATCTCGTCTGTTCACGATCGATTGCTTGCTGGTAACGCCTTCGGTAGACGAGGGTGACCGTTATTGGAATCGATCACCTTCAACTGGCCATGCCCGCCGAGCGGGAAACCGATGCCCGGGCTTTTTATAGCGGGCTCCTCGGCATTCCAGAGGTTCCAAAGCCGTCCGGTTTAACCGATCGAGGTGGTGTGTGGTTTGAAAATGACAGCGTGAAGATCCATCTCGGCGTCGACCCAGAGTTTCGACCCGCCCGTAAGGCGCACCCGTGTTTGATCGTGGACGATTTGGCCGGGTTCGTACAAACTCTGCAGTCCGCAGGCTACCCAATGGTTGAGTCCTACGTAAACGACCCATTCGGCAACCGCCTGGAATTGAAACAGTCGCTATGAGTGTCCTGAAAGTGGGCCATCTGACAATCGGCTGGACGGTGTTGGCATTATTTGCCGCTTCGGGCGTGTATTTGCGCGTAAGGGCTCCGGCGGTCTATCTCGGCGACGAAGTGAGCCATATGATGTTCATAGCGAATCATATCTACTTACTGATGGCCGGAATCGCCAACGTTGCCATTGGCCGTTACGTGGTGCCGGTCATAGACAAACGTGGAAAGTTGATGCAAAGCGTCGCCCTGGCAGCGATGACAGCTTCTTCCCTGCTCCTCGCTTACGCGTTTATGCTCGAACCCATGCTTGGGAGCCTGGAACGTCCTCGGACACAAATCGGCGTGATTCTGCTTGCCGTCGGCACACTCTTGCATGCTCTGAGTAACTTGCCCGGACGGCAGAATCGGAAATAGTTCAGCAGACCTCCTGTTTGGTGTTGCCATCGATCCACAACGTATTGCTGTCGGTTTTAGCGGTGATTCGTTCGTCACCCGACGACGTTCGAAGGTGTGCTCCTTGGCCTCGCTCTGCGTAGACGATCTCGCCGGTTTTGCCAATGCCAATCGCAGCAACGGTCACCACTCCGTCCTCGACCAGCGCTATGTTTGTGCAGTAAAGCGGAATGTTGGACGCGAAAGGTCGCGTTCCGCAAATGGGATCCACAAGCCAATAAGCCTTTCCTGGCCGGCAAAGTCCGCCGCGTTCCTCGCCAATGACTTCCTGGTCAGGGAATGAACGTCTGAGCTCCGTACGAATCGCATCTTCGCAATTCAAATCGGTTCGAGTGACGAGATCAATGCCGCCTTTCGAGTCGATATCGTCGGCACCTTCACGCGAGTCGGCTATTCGTTGAGCGATGCAGGCCGCCCGAATCGCAGCCTCCGTTTCAGGTCTGAGAAGCAAACTTATCCCACCTCATCGTGATGGATTCTAAACAGGTATGCCTAACGGAGAAAGGACTGGCTGGGAAAAAAGGCGGGGGCAGCTTGCAGGTTTTCTGCGGGGTATAAGCTGCCCCCAGTTGGGCTAGGGACGAGGGATCAAGAGTTACTGATTCTGATTACTCTTCGCCGTGGTAGCGGCTGATGCCTTCGGCGTTAAGATCGTAACGATAACAGCGCGATTCTTTTCTCGACCTTCGCGGGAATCGTTGGCCGCTATCGGCTTGGCAGCACCAAAGCTAATCTGATGTATGCGGTAAACCGGTACGCCCAAATCAACGGCAAGGAAGCGCTTTACGGCTTCAACGCGGCGTTCGCCGAGTTTCACGTTGTAATCCAGGTTTCCCGAGGAATCGGTGCGGCCTTCCAGAACGATTACGGAATTGGGGTTCTGTTGAAGCATCGCGGTCACGCCTTCGAGTTCCGATTGATACTTGGAATCCAGCTTTGCGCTA
>Ga0105252_10001195_pt1 | contig 12139 bp, 10 predicted proteins | sample EasRivMeERMZT100_FD_89675 | JGI IMG/M metagenome (GOLD analysis project Ga0105252, IMG submission 89675) | Soil microbial communities from meander-bound floodplain in the East River, Colorado, USA - East River MetaG ERMZT100 | ecosystem: Environmental > Terrestrial > Soil > Floodplain | place... | reverse complement strand
CGTTGAGAAACCCCAGGCAGGCGTTGGAGATGTCGTACATCACCGACCGCTGCGGCAGGTTCAGATTGTCATGCACCACCGAAGCCGTCGCCGGCTCCAGGAAATCCCGCGAAACGGAGGTATGAATCAGACACTCGATATCGTCCGGCCCCACGCCGGCCGCCTCCATCGCCCTTCGCCCCGCCCGCGTGCTTCCGTCGCTCGGTCGCGTGCCCTCTTCCCAGAAGCGGCGCTCGCGGATGCCGGTCATCATCTCCAGGCGGCCTTCGTGAACGCCGAAGCGCTCGTACACGGGCGCCAGCTCATGCTCAATCTCTCGCGAGGTGACCACCCGCTCCGGCAAAATGTAGCCGAAAGCCTCGAGGCAAACGTTTCGAAAGCTGATCATTCACGCTTTTCCAGGTCGATGGGCGCCGATCCGCGACGCCAAGGGCGTGGCATTGTAATACGAACCCTGCGGGTGGGTAAGGGAGTCCGATCAGTACCGCGACTGTAAAGGAGCGGGCCAGGCCGAGCCCCAACGAGAGTTTGTCGACGTGAAAAAACAGCCTGGTAGACGCCCCACCACGCAGATTTCCATCGAAATCGATGCAAAATCGATCAAAAATCGATGAAAACCGATCGATTTTTGATACAATTCGCGCTGTTTTTGATCAAAAATCGCGCGAATTTCGCTTTGCTCGGAGCGTCGATTCAACACCTTTTCGGAGGGAAACAACGCATGCCTGGCCACCGGGCCCGAAGCCACCCACTGATACTCATCGCGCTGATTCTTTTGGCGCCTACCATTCCCGCGATGGCGGGGACAACGACATGGCACGTCGACGCCGCAGGTCCGAACGATCCGGCATGGTTTGATTCCTCAATCAGCGATCCGCTGGAAGATGGCTCGGAAGACCATCCATTCGACGCCATTCAGGAAGGAATCGACGCGTCGAATCACGGCGACGAGATCCGAGTGGCGCCGGCTCCGTACGAGGGCCTCGGCAACAACCATATCTCATTCCAAGGACGGGCGGTGCGGCTTTGGTGCGATTCCCCGAACCCGAAGTTCAACAAATGTATGATCGAGGGTCAATTTCAATGGGGGTTCACGTTCGATTTCGGTGAGACCAACGAAACCATTGTCGAAGGATTCGAGATCATCGGTAACATTCAAGGCGACCCCGTCTCGGAAATTGGCATCCGAATTGAAAACGCTTCCCCGACAATCCGCGATTGCGCGATTCATGGATTTACCGTGGCCGGTATCGACATTGCCGGCGGCAGCGCGCGGATCGTTGATACCGAGGTTGCCGACGTGGGCGGATCGGGGATCCGGGTCGTGAACGGACACGACGTGCGGATCGAAGAATCGGGGGTCGCCTATTGTGGAGTCGATACCGTCTCCGGAGCCATCACGATCATCGATGGGCAGGTCACTCTAACGGATTGCGAAATCCACGACGGATTCGCAACTGGAGTTCTCATCACGCAAGGCGCAATCGTGACGATGATTCGATCTACGATCGTCAATCGGTCCAGCGAGTTGTCGGGCGGCGCCGTCCGCTGTCTCGACGGCAGCAGCCTCGGTATCACGCATTCCGCCTTCTTACGGAACCAGAGTTTCGAAAAAGGCGGCGCGGTCTACTACGAGGATAGCGCCGTCGGCATCTACGACTCGTTGTTCGCGTTTAACTACGCGTCCACCGGCGGCGGGCTGGCCTTCGCGGGCGATTCCAATGGCGTCATATCTCGATGCACGGTGGCCCAAAACGAGGCCGACTCCGGCGGAAACATGGCCATTCTGAACCCGGCTGGCATATGGGCCATCTCGTCCATTTTCTGGAACACGAAAGAGTTCCCCAGGGGCGGCGTGTTCTCCGACAACTTCCTGCTCGTGACGGACTGCGACGTGCAGTCGCTTCAAGGTCAGTGGTTGGCGGATGGCGTAGTTCTTAACGTCGATCCGAAGTTCTTGTACCCCGACGACGAGTTCATCCCCGGATTTCAACTTCAATCCACCTCGCCGTGCATCAACAAGGGCCAGTATGGCTACGTTGGTGAAATGGGCGACCTCGACTTGGCCGGCCAGCCGCGCGTGCAGGATTGTCGCCTCGACATCGGCGCGTACGAAACCAACGTAATGATCGATTGCAATAACAACATGATGGGTGATGGTTGCGATATCTTTGACGGCATCGAAACCGATTGCAACTACAATGACATTCCCGACACCTGCGATCTCGAAGCCCCGCCGGTCGTATTTCAAGATGACTTCGAGTTCTACGACGTTCTCGACCCGCAGCGCTGGCCGGTCCAGGTGGATGTCGAACTGAATTGCTGTGAGGCGTTATTCCTGCTTGAACCGGGCTCCTTAGTCGAAACGCGTTCCTTCAATCTAGCCGGGGCAGAGCGAGCCACGCTGGCGATAAGCATCAGGGAAACCTCCTATATCGGCGGCGACCTGAACATCGACTATTGGGACGGGGCGCAATGGAATGTGCTTCGCCAGGAAGTTCCGGAGTACACGAATAACGGCGACTTCACACCGGCGAGCTACGTCATCGATCTGCCCCGTAATTCCATGCACTTCGACGCACGCCTGCGTTTTCGCAATGCCCCTTGGCAACCAAACAATCAAGTGGTATGGGCCATCGACGACGTGGTGGTGACGCGATACGAGGGCGATTGCGACCGCGATGGCGCGATCGAACCCTGCGCGTTCGCGGGCAAGGGATCTCCCCCGGACTGCAACCACGACCGATGGCCGGACGAGTGCGAATCCGGCGAAGTGCTCCTGGGACATCATCATCAATACGCCGTGGGCCCAGCGCCCAGTGCCGTCACCGCGGGCGACTTCGACAACGACGGCGACGTCGACCTGGCCGTCACGCGTGGGCGGGAGTTACAGCAGGGCTACGTGCGTCTTTTGATTGGCGATGGCCAGGGGGCGTTCACGGTAGCCGAAGACATCCCTGTCGGTGTCTTTCCCCGCTTCATCATCCCGGTGGACATCGAGAACGACGGAGACTTGGACCTCGCGGTGGCCAATGGCCAATCCGGTGTCATTTCGATCCTGAAAAACCTCGGCGGTTTGTGGTGGGGGTTCATGCCCAACGCGTCGCCGGACATCGGCGACTACATGGAATCCATCGGCGTGGCGGATATCGACAAGGATGGTGATTCAGACCTGGTCGTAGCCGTCGGCACTCCGTTCGGCCCCCCGTTTTCCGTTACGACACTTCTGAACGACGGAGCGGGCACATTCAGCGTTGGCGACGCGGTGGATGTTGGCAACGCGCCGCGCTCGATCGCCTTGTTCGATGCCAACTTGGACGGCCACCTCGATGCGGCCGTCACGATTCAATACGAACCGATGGGTGTCCAGGTTTTGTTGAACGATGGGTTTGACGAGTTGGGTTCATGGGAAGGATTCGGGCCACCGAAACTGTTCTTATCCGGAAGCGGTGTGTACGATCTCCAGCCGTTTCATGTTGTCGCAGGCGATTTCGATCGCGACGGCGATGACGATCTGTCGGTTTCGAATGCCTATTACGATTCCAAGCAAGATTCCACCATCGGCGTCCTTTTGAACGAAGGGATCGATGCCTACGGCCGCTGGAAGGGTTTGCGCAAGCCCCAATTGTTCAATGCCGGGCGATCACCGCGCGGGCAAGTCGCCGTTGATTTGGACGGCGACCATTGGCTCGATCTCGCCGTGGTCATCGCCGAGAGCCAGATCATGCGTTTGTATCGAAACCGTGGAGATGACGACAGCGGCGCGTGGTTGGGCTTTGAGACGCTCAAAGATACTCCCGTTGGAATCTTCCCGACCGGTTTGGCGGTGATTGATGTAAATCGCGACGGTGCGTTGGACTTCGTGTGCGCCAATCGGGCCCAGGGAAATCAGGGGGAATCCCTCGGAACACCCACGGTATCCGTATATCTCCAGACGACGCCGGATACGGACTGCAACGGCAACGGGACGCCGGACGGCTGCGACATCAGCACCGGTGCTTCGCACGACTTGAATGACGATGGTCTGCCCGACGAATGCCAGCCGGATTGCAACGGCAACGACCTACCCGACGACATTGAGTTCGATGGAACATTCGACACCCTGGACTGTAACGCGAACCGTGTTCCAGACGAATGCGATATCGCCTCCACGCAATCGAAAGACTGCAATGGAAACCAGGTACCGGACGAGTGCGAGGCTCGACACCGGTTCTAGGCAGAGTCTGGCTTCCTGTCCCACATCGGAAGTTTCGAGCCGCAACGATGGGTCGTGCCGGCGCCACCCACTCCTGCATCCGATGTCACGCTGCACGTCATCACGGAAGCCCGGCTCGGCCCGTCGCCATCCGACTATCACCTGGACATCCAGTTCAACGGGCAACCGCTCGCAACAATGTATGGACCTGCAAGCGGCTTCTGCCCACGGATTGACCGCGGGCAGCAAGCGTATCAGGAAACGCTCACGATTCCGATTGCGGTATTTCGCGACGTGGTGGCCGAGGGCGATGCCACGTTCGATATCACAAGCCCGCAGGAGACGTATTGTTTTCCGGCTCAGGTCAGCACTCGTTACTCTCAATCTTATGCCCGGTTGACCCTTCAGTACGCAGTCGCCGGGAGTGCCGATTGCAATGAATCGGCGATTCCGGACTCCTGTGATGTGCTCACCGGCTACTCGCTAGACCTGAACACCAACGAATTGCCGGACGAGTGCGACGGCCTGGGCGACTCGAATGCGTCCGGCGACGTGGACCTCGATGATTTGGCCGGCCTTGCGAAATGTTTGCAGGCTCCGGAAGCGATCTCCGAAAGTTGCAAGGGCTACGACTTCAATCTTGATGGCCATGTCGATCTTGTCGACATCCGGGGCTTCATGATGGTCTTCGGTCGGCCATGAGGAGAGCAAAGTATCACAACCGCTCAGGTCAGGTCAGTCAACCGATTCGGATCGGGCGGTTCGAGGGGGCTGAGCCAGGCGCTGAGGAGGGCGGTGGCCTCCCTGGTCGTCAGCTGGACTCTCTGATCGGAATGAGCGTCGGCCACGCAAACTGCCCACAGTAGATGTGACGTGCGATAGGCGATCAGGGCGCTGCGGCGTCGATCGTAGAGGTGAAGTTGCCAGTCTTGCTTACGCAACTTCGATGTCCTGGTAATCAACCCACCGGGTACCAAGAGCCATTGGTTATTCGCTCGCCAGGCACCCTTGCGTCCAACCCCGAAGATCACGGACAGGAACAGAGCGGTCCAGATGATTAGATCTGCGGTGATTCTCTGTTCCATGACGGCGCGATAGGCACGCATCCCCCACATGCACCCGAACATGACCAACATGACGATCCCACCTCCAAGGGCATTGTATCGTCGAAGTCGGCGCCAAAACATGGAGTGGCCCGACTGCGTGCAAGGATCAGAACCTGAAGCAGCATCGGCTGTGTCGTCCGTTTTTCTTGTTGAGGTTATGGCCTCGACGGCGGGCAGCGATTCATCCAAGGGGAGCGGCTCGAACGGAACGGCGATCGGTTCGATCGACCGAGCGAACTTCGCCTTGCACGCACGGATCGTGAGGTTGGTTCGACCCTGGGCGACAAAGGTTCGGGCAATGGCTTGCAACTGGGAGGTCATTCCGAGCGACGCGGCCGATGCAAACTCCTCGACCAAGTCTCCGGGCGAGTAACCGGGTTGACTTCGCAACGTATCAGAGACCGTTACCAGAAGCTGGCGGCGGCGGCGGTAGTGCAGCCACAGGACGATCGCGACCCAAGCCAAAACATACAAGATGGCAAAGGGAAAGGGGTCTTTTTGGATCGCCGAAAGAGAGGGAAATCTCCTTGGATCCCCGCTGGCAATGAGAATGGTCAGACCAAACGCGAGGGTAGCCGTGGCCAGAACGATCCACCATATTGGAAATGGTGGGATATTCAGGTCGAGGAGTTTGGATGGTGAGAGAGGCGCTGGTTGTTGAATGGTCTCGGAGGTCATGTTCATTCGGTTATTGGCGCCAAACTTCCCGCAAGTGTATCAGGTTGGGGTCGATTCCTCTGCCCTCACGGGGCAGGAAGAGAAGAGACACATCTCATCCACGGGTTCCGTTCGCCGGCGGCGAACTCCACCCGTGGCTACACGCCTCGACCCCTCCGGGGTCCATTGCAAAGACTCGCTCGCCAGCTTCGGTATCTGCGAACATACACTTCAGCCACCACGGTCGGTCTCCAGCGTGCGTTTTTTCCGCAGCGTGTGGTGGTAGTGTTGGGCGAAGCGGTGGGCTTCGTCGCGCATCTGCTGGAGGAGGCGGAGGGCTTCGTTGTTGCGGGCGAGGCGGATCGGGGCGCTCCTGGCCTGGACGTAGATTTCTTCCTCGCGCTTGGCCAGGGAGATGACCATGGGCGGGCGAAGGCCGGGGAAGTCGGGATCGACGAGGGGGGGTTGCGCGGCAAGTTCCTCCCCTTTCGTGTCTCCGTGCCCCGGTAAACCGGCTTGCCGGCGTGCCTCCGTGCCTTCCTCATTGGCGGCGCACATCGCGTTGAAGGCTTCGAGGCCGGCATGGAGCTGCCCTAGCCCGCCGTCGATCAAGATCACGTCGGGATATAGCTCCTCTCCGCCCGCGGCGTGGCGGTAGCGGCGAGTGATGACCTCGCGGATGGCCGCGTAGTCATCGACCCCCTCCACAGTCTTGATGCGGAACCGCCGGTAGCCCTTCTTGAACGGCCGGCCATCGATGAAACAGACGAGGGAGCCGACGGTCTCACTGCCCTGGATGTGGGCGATGTCAATGCACTCCATGCAGCGCGGCGGCGATTCCATGCCGAGAATCTCCGCGAGTTTTTCGAGCCCGGCGCGGGGGTCGATGTAGAAAACCTCGGGCTGAACGTCCTCGGCCACGTCGCCGGAGAGCTCGAGGGACTTGATGGCCTTGATCTGATCGCGGAGCCTGGCCGCGTCCTCGAAACGTCTTTCTTTCGACGCCGCCTCCATGTCCTTGGTCAATTGCCGAAGCAGGGCCGTGCGCTTGCTGGCCAGGAACTTTTTGAGGCCGTCGATATCCTTTTTGTACTCCTCCTTGGAGATGAGGGCGGCGCAGGGGGCGGTGCAGCGGTTGATGGCGTGCAGGAGGCAGGGCCGAAAGAAGCGGCGGGATTCGTCGCCTTCGCGGATGTCCAGTTCGCAGGTGCGGAATTTGAAGGCCTTCTGCATGGCGTTGACCGCGTCGCGCACGCCGGAGGCGGACGGGAACGGGCCGTAGAGCTTGCTACCTTTAAGGCGCGGGGTTCGGGTGATGAAGACGCCGGGGAAGTCGTCGCCGACGGTGATCTCGATGTAGGGGAAGGTTTTGTCGTCGCGCAACTGGACGTTGTGGGGAGGCTGGACGTCCTTGATGAGGCGGGCTTCTTTGAGAAGGGCATCGACCTCGCTTTCGCATTCGAGGAAGTCGATGCCGACAACTTTTTCGACCATGCGGCAGATGTCGGGGCCTCGGGTGTTGAGGAGGTCGGCGGCGGGTTGGAAATAGCTGTTGACGCGGGAGCGGAGGTCCTTGGCCTTGCCGACGTAAAGGACCCGGCCTTCGGCGTCTTTCATGAGGTAAACGCCGGGGGTCTTCGGGAAACCAGCGATATGCCCTCGAAGTTTTTCGAGGCAGTTGTCCTTAAGCGGCCGAGTCATGCCCTATTGTATCACGCCGTCAGCAATAACGTCGATTTCCGGGGGGGAATGTTGATTGCCTTCGGCTTGTCGCGGGTTAGTATGACGTGTCGGTTGTCTGATTTTCGTACCTGAACCGTCTTCATTGGAGGAGCGACCATCTTGGGCAACGTCGGCATGCCGGCCATTCGGACCGTGCAGCAACACATCCTCGAAAGCCAGCGGAAGTTCTCGCCCAAAGCGACGGGCGAGTTCAGTTGGCTCATGTCGGGCGTGACCCTGGCCACCAAGATCATCGCCGATCATGTCCGTCGAGCGGGCTTGGTGGATATCCTGGGGGCGATGGATGTCAAGAACGTCAGCGGCGACATCGTTCAGAAGCTGGATGTAATCGCGAACGAGACGATCGCGGCGTGCCTGGGGTATCGCGGAAACGTGGGGATCATGGTGTCCGAGGAGGACGACGAACCGCGGATCCTTCAAGAACTCAGTGAAAGTGCGAAATACATCGTATTGTTCGATCCGCTGGACGGGTCGAGCAACATCGACGTGAACGTCTCCATCGGCACGATCTTTTCGATCTTACAGCGGCGGGAGGAGGTCGAAGCCGACAAGGTGCTCGATCACATTCTCCAGCCCGGCTATCAACAGGTGGCGGCGGGTTATGTGATCTACAGCAGCAGCACGGTGATGGCCTACACCACCGGCCACGGCGTTCACATGTTCACATTGGACCCCTCGATCGGAGCGTACCGGGTGTGCCGCGAAAACGTGAGAATGCCGGCCAGCGGCAAGACGTACAGCGTCAACGAAGCCTATCGAGATCAGTTTCCAGACGGCATTCGCAACTATCTCGAATGGGTGAAGACGGACGAAGCGGGCGGGTATGTGTTGCGGTACATCGGATCGCTGGTGGCCGACTTCCACCGGACGCTGATCAAGGGCGGAGTGTTTTTGTATCCGCCGACCCAGAAGGCGCCCAAAGGGAAGCTGCGGTTGCTCTATGAGGCCAACCCGCTGGCGTTCATCGCCGAGCAGGCGGGGGGTGCCGCGACGGACGGCGTGCGTCGAATACTGGATAAGACGCCGACGGCCCTGCACGAGCGGACGCCGCTATTCATTGGAAGCAAGGCCGAGGTGGACAGGGTCATGTCCTTCGATCATCCCGCATGAGCCGCGTCGATCCATGCGCGGGTTCGCCGGGCGCCGCGACCGCTACGGCTACCGGGAATTGCTCGTTTCCATTTATCAACTCCGTCGTTTGCGCGGACAACCTTGGATTCATGAGTAAATTGCCCAGCGAAGGTTGCGCATTGATCTACGCGGATCCGCCGTTCAATTCCAAACAGGTCCTTGGGCCCACAAAGACCAGCCCACATCGATTCAGCGATCATCATGGGACCGGCGTGGCGGGCTATCTGGGGTTCTTGCGGCCACGATTGGCCGAAATGCGCCGGCTTCTGGCTGAACACGGCACGCTCTGCGTTCACCTTGATTGGCGCAGCGTGCACGCCGTGAAATTAATGTTGGACGACCTGTTCCGGGCGGAAAACTTCCTGAACGAGATTATTTGGAGCTATCGGAGCGGCGGGCGCCCATCCCGTTGGTTTCCCCGAAAGCATGACACCCTGCTGCTATACGCCAAACATCGTGGCCAGCATCGGTTCAATCGATTGCGGGGGGGGGTCTATCGAACGCAGGACCTGAAATACACGGCCGACGGGCAGCCATACAAATCGACGCGAAATGGCCCGATCGCTTTTCATCCGGATGGACCGGCCATCGGTGACGTTTGGGAGATCCCCATCCTTTCGACCGTGTCGCGAGAGCGCACCGGGTATCCCACGCAGAAGCCGGAGGCCCTGCTCGAACGGTTGATTCTGGCGAGTTCGGACGCGGGTGACCTCGTCGCCGACTTTTTTTGTGGAAGCGGCACGACGCTGGCGGTCGCACAGCGTCTGGGCCGAGCCTGGGTCGGATGCGACGAGAACCCAGGAGCGGTTCGGATTGCGTCCAAGCGGTTGGGATTGATCGGCGCGGATGGACCGGGAAACTCACAAGACGGCAAACTGCGGAGCCGGATTGGAATGGCTCCCGGCGGCAAAAAGAAGAAGACGCGATAGCGGTCGCCAATGGTCCGAGCGGGCAAGAAGAACGTGGAGCGGACTAGTGTCCTAATTTGGCTCTGCTCTTAAACGCCGAAGGCGTTTAGGCCGCCAGCCCAGGGTTGGCCCGACGAAGTCGGGGCTACCCTGGGGAAAACAGCGCCGGATCCACCAACCCCAGCGGGGTTGCGGCCTTTCTCGGCAACGACATGAACGGGCCCACGAAGTAGTTTATTCGTCTATTCAACTCCGAATTAGGACACTACCGTGGAGCAGTCACCCTTTCTTGGTATCCAGGCAGGAATCCGAGTGTGGGTTGCCGGGCATGGACTGGCCGCACGACGCATGGTCGAGGAGCAATTAAGCGGACTGAGCGTGGCCCGCCCCAAGGATGGGCCGATCGACGTGGCCGTCATCGTGCCCAAGACCGTGGATGAAGCAGTTTATTTCGCGGGAAAAGTGTTGAATCGGCTGGTTCGATCGGGCACGGTTTGGATCCTGGGGTTGGCCGGCCAATCCGGTCTCGATGCCGAATCGCTTGCCCAATCGCCGGAGTGGCTCAATTCCGAAGCGGGACGCCGCCTGGTGTTGACTGGGCAGGTAACGATTTCGCCCCAGTGCGCGGCCAGCGGATTTCGATTGCGTGAAGCCGGCGCAACGACGGGTTGACCACCTCCCGTCGGTAGGTCGCACGCACGAGCATTTCAGACGAACGGATCGTGCATCACGTCCTGGCCACAGTACATGCACTTTGGATGTCGACGGGCGATCGTGCGTTTGCACTTCGGGCAGGTGACGGCGGGCTTGTGAACCTTGCCGTCGAGTTTGCCGTCGGACAGGTCCAATGCGTTGATCCGATCGAGCAGTTCAAGGTCGGTCACGCCGAGCTTTTCGCGAAGAAGGGACCACATGGCCTCGCACGCGAGAAGAGTCCGTTCGAGGCGATCATCGATGGATGTAACGCCGCTGCGAGCCGCGCGGGCGGCGGCCTTGGCCTCCGAGGCCTCAACTGCGGCCACGTAACTGAAACTGGTCCCCAAGCCGTGGAAAACGTTCATTTTTACCTCTTGATAAAAACAGTTTGCCCCGTCGCGTAGCGGCATTCGGGCTGGGCGAGGGTGAACACCATGCCGGCCACGTCGGCGGGATCGAGCGTTTCGCCCTTCGGATAGTCCGGGAGCAAGTCGCGCAACATGCGGGTTTCGACGGCACCGGGGGCGACGGCGAAGACCCGGATATTCACGGGGCGACCCTCCTCGGCCAGGGCCTTCGTCCATGCATTGACCCAAGCCTTGCTGGCACCGTAGGCCGCAAGGCCTGGGAAGGCGTCGATCGAGGCGACCGATGACACGTTGACGATGATGCCGCCCCCTTGGCTTTTCATCACCGGCCAGACCGACCGGCACGCATGATAGACGGCGTCAATGTTCACACTGTTTATCGTCTCGAAAAGGGCAGGGTCGAGCTTTTCGATTGTCGCGTCCGGAGCCACGCCGGCGTTGTTGACCAGCACGTCGATGCGGCCATGGCGCTTGGCAGTGGCTTCGATCAAAGCCGCGATCTCATCCGCGACGCAGACGTCGGTCACGTGGGTATCGCACCAGCCACCGGCGCGTTCGATCAGCGACTTGGTTTCATGGAGCTCGTCCGCGGAGCGAGCGGCGGCCACGACGCATGCTCCCGCGGCGGCGAATCGTTGGGCGATGGCTCGGCCGATACCGCGCCCACCACCCGTGACGATGACGACGGAATCAGCCACGCTCGATCCTTGGATGAATCACCAGCGTCGCGGGATCGGTGACCGGTCCTCCGGGCACGATATCATTTAACCGCCCGGCGATGCTGCCGAATGCGGGTTCGCAACGTGAATCGTTTTCGCTGCGCGGTGGCGTGTTCATGGAGATGGCCGCGACCGGCCAGGTATTCTTCGAGCGCGTTCTGCGGCACATACGTCCCACGGCACTGCCGACAGAACCGCGTAACCAGGCGGTTCGCCGCCCCCACCACGGCCGGAAACCCGCAATGCGGACAATGCGCATAGATTGGCCTCACCCCGTTCCCCCCACGCGGCGACGATCAAGATCTCACTCCAACGGTTCCCAAACTTCGACTTCACCGGGGACAGGCCCCGACGCTACACTCAACCGATCCATGCTCTATGGCGCCGTATTCGGCCCCACCGCCTCAAACAACAGCGTCGGCGAGTCCTGCCAACCGATGGCCATGATGTCCGAAGACACCGGCGACACGCGGAACTCCTGATCGAACAGGAAGGCATCCGCGGGCGAAACGTCGTCCATCAGGTCCATGTCATCATCCACGTGGTTCAGCCCCAGCAGATGCTGTTGTTTGAGGCGGTGGGGCCGAATACGGCGCCATAGAGCATGGATCGGTTG
>Ga0105252_10001194_pt1 | contig 12165 bp, 11 predicted proteins | sample EasRivMeERMZT100_FD_89675 | JGI IMG/M metagenome (GOLD analysis project Ga0105252, IMG submission 89675) | Soil microbial communities from meander-bound floodplain in the East River, Colorado, USA - East River MetaG ERMZT100 | ecosystem: Environmental > Terrestrial > Soil > Floodplain | place... | reverse complement strand
TCCTCTTTTTGTTAATTTGATAAGCTTTATTCTACCTTTCTTTTCAAAAACAACTAATTCTAATTTTTCAAGCATTTGAAGAATTTTTACTGCGTGGCTGTATGTGCAGTCTACTTCTTTTGCTAATATTGAGCCGTAACGTGCGCGTGTTAATTTCTTTAGAGATACTAGCATTAGAGCTGGTTTTCTTCTAAAGAAAACGTCAAAACTGTCTTTTGGTTTTTGTGTCATGTGATTATATGTTTTTGAACCTCTATATTCCAACCAGTATATCGCTTTTAAGTCTTTCTACTATCTTGTTATCTAGTGTAGTAGTTATTTTACTTCACTCATTTTTAGTTTAATGTTTTTTATAGGGAAATTGAATTAGAAGATTTTATATTCCGTGACATTTAATAATCTGCTATGGGTGAAAAGAAAATTAAGATACTTGCAGCATCTGATCTACATGGTGATTCTAAATTAACAAAGAAGTTAGCTTTGCGTGCTGAAAAAGAGAACGTTGATTTAGTGGTTCTTTGTGGCGATTTAACAGGATTTAATGAAGGAAAGGATTTGATTAAACCATTTAAGGATAAAAATCAGAAAGTTTTGCTTTTACCTGGGAATTGGGATTCATTTGCTACGACTGATTTTCTTGCGCAACTTTATGGAGTCACTAATATTCACGGATATAGTGCAGTTTATGAAGGCGTTGGATTTTTTGGAGCCGGAAGTGCTTCTACTGCTCTAGGGCCAAGGTCTGGAATATCTGAGAGAGAATTGTTTAGTACTTTAGAGAAAGCTCATTCAGGCCTTAAGGGTATTGAAAAGAAAGTAATGCTTACTCATATGCATCCTTCAGGTGGAATTTCTGAAGCTGTGGGTTTCAAAGGTAGCGACTCGATTACAAAAGCCATTAAGAAATTCAAACCAGATTTACTTTTACATGGGCATATTCATGAGACTTTTGGAACTGAAGACAAGATAGGAGATACTAAGGTGATTAATGTTGGTAGAGAAGGGGTTATCCTTGAGATTTGAATTTTGTTGTTTTATTTTAATATCTAAAAATAATTGCCTCAGTAAGGGTGAGGCGCGAAGCGCCGAACTGCGCCGGCTATAGATTTATAAATTTGTTTTGTGTTTGTGAAAGTGAGAGTTGTCGATAATATGAATGAAAAAAGAGAGTTGTTTCCACATATGCCTTTGTACTACAGCATCCCTTTGCTTGCTGTGTGTATTTTTGTTCTTTTAATTTTAATTTTTCTTTTTAGAATTGAAACTCCTGTTTTTCTTCAGCCAGTTCCTGCTGGTGCTATAAATGTCAGTTCATGTGGAGTTTTAAGTCAGGACAATGGTTATTATGTTTTGAATCAGAGTTTTAGATTAACTAGTGATCCATGCATATTCATTAATGCGAGCAATGTTGTTCTTGACGGGCAGTCTAAATATATTATTTCTGCACCTTCTACTCCTGATGTTTATATTGCAATAAATATAACAGGAAATAATGTTACAATTAAAGGTGTTAATATTTCAGGTGCTGGGCTTGGTTCTGTTCATACAGGTGTTCTTTCTATAGGTAATAATACTAAATTATCGGGTAATTATTTCAACGGTGTTTATTTTTGGGCAATAAATATGCGTAAGAATTATGCTAATGTAATAGAAAGAAATTTAATGCATAATTCAAGTGGGGGAATTTATATTGAGAATTCATTTAATAATTATATAGACTCTAATTTATACAAAGGTTTGTCTTTTGAAGCAAAGCCATTTACAACTTATGGTGTTCAGTTATATCAAAGCGATTATAACATAATTTTGAACAACACTTTTGAAAGGGCGGACTATACTCTTCTAGGTTCGACTTCAAATTATAATGCTTTAGTTAATGACAGATTTATAGATTCTTTTGAGTCTGGAATTGAATTTTCGGATTCTCATTCGAATATTCTCTTTAACGGGCTCGTGTCAAGTTCTAGACGAAATGGTATTGCAATAACCACTCCTTTTATTTTTCAATCTAATTCTATGTTGGGGGGTTTTGTTGCAGTTGACTCTAAAGTAATTATGGGGAATCGTAGCCATTTTGACTTTTATTTCCGTAATCCTGCGTTTTTCTCAGGGGTTGCTAACTTTTCAGCAAATCTAATTAATACGAGTTTCGATTCTTATTCTCTAAGTTATCCTTTCATGGTATTTTCAAATAATTTCGGAGAGTTAAAATTTAATATACCTTTGAATCTTACAGGGACTAACTTTACATCTGATGTAAGAATAAGAAATAATTCTGTTTTTGTAAACTCTAGTTTGAGGCCTGGTTTAAACAAGACAACTACTGTAAATTTATTCGATATACCGACTGGTTATACTAATGTAAGCATTCTAAGAGATGGAGCAATTTGTTCTCCTAACATCTGTAGCAATTTATCTTATCATATTGTTACTCTAATCAATTCTAGTGGCAATCCCTATCAAGTTAGCGCTTTTGAGTTTAATGTTACTTCTTGGAGTAATTACAGTATAAACTATTCTTTTTCAAGTACTCCTGGAATGGCTCAGACTATTTCTATTGAGGAGCCTGATGCTGATGAAAGATACACTACTGCTTCATTCCCTGTTACTTTCAATGTTGTGATTAATATGAATGGTACTGTTAGATTTAGTCTGAACAACGGAAGTACTAATACGACTATGGTTACTACAGATAATAGGACATTTAATTACGTTCAAAATACTTTATCTATTGGAAATTATGTCTTCACAGCTTATGCAAACTTTTCTAATGGAACAAGGATGAGCAGTTTTGTTAAATTTTCGGTTGTTAATAGTACTGGTTCTTCATCAAATGGTGGAAGTAATAGTGGAGGATCTAATAGCGGGGGTAGCCCTGGATCTAGTGCTCCTGGAGGTACTCCTGGTGGTGCTGCCACTGGAAGTACTGGCGGAACTACAACTACTGCCGGAGGAACTTCGGGTGGAACAACAGGAACCAGTGGTGAGAGCAATAGTGCTTTGAGAAATACTATTTACTGGCTTATTGTTTCTATAACTTCTATTATGATAATTATACTGGCTGTTTTAATATGGAAAGCATTTCATGAAAGAAAATTCAAAGGTAGTTTGAGTACATTTAATATTTCCAAACCTGCTGGAAATCAGCTCGTGAGTAATCTTAGATGATTTAGAAAAGAGTTTTCTGTTTTGTATTTTTTAATATTTCTTCAACTGATGTTTTGAAGAAGTGAAGTACTGTATCTGCTATTGGGGTTATTTGCTTTTCTATATAGTGTTCATAATTTATTTTGTGCTTGTGTTTTTGTATTGGTTCTGGGCCGTTTTCAGTTATATAATATTCAATTATATTTGATTCTAAATTATCTAGGAGTCTTGCTGCTTTAACGTGAGGAGGGGTGGTTTTAGTGTATTCTTCCAGATTTTTTCTTATAGATTTTCTATATATCAGTTTTGAGTCTATTTTTCCCTGCCTTATCTTTTTGATATATTCTTTTATGAATTCTACTGGGTCTTGTTTATGGAATATTTTAGTTAGTAATTCTATTTGGAAGTCTTTTGCTGCTTCCGTCCAGTCTCCTCTTATGGCTTCGAGGCCTACTATCTCTAAAGATTCCTTTCCATCTTTTTCTGCGAGGCCAGCATATCTCTTCTTAGAGCCTGCTTCTAACTTAGCATTTCTTACTTTTGGAAGCATGAACGCTTTGTAGTATTTCTTGAATTCTATTTCGAGATATGATTTTCTGTTGTAGTTCTTTTCTATGTAATTTTCATAGAATTTGTTTATGTAACTTTGAATTTCTTTTCCTAAAGTTATTGGGTTTTTTTCATTTTCTTTTTTTATAAATACAGAATCTGTGTCTGAATAAATTATGTTTATTTCTTTTTCTTCTATCTTTTTTGCTGTAAGCTGAATTATCTCCTGTCCGAAATGAGTGATTGCGTTTGCCATGTCCATGCTAAAATATCTACAGTTTGGAGAAGCTAATACTCCGAAGAATGAATTCATTATTATTTTTATTGCATAGCTTGATAATTCTCTTGATTCTTTTTTTGCTTTTTCTCTTTCATTGTGTAGCTTTTCAATTATTTGGGGTAAGATTCCCTCTTCATTTCTGAAGTATGCTTTGTTTGGAGATTCTATCGAATTCTTTTCTTTTTTTTCTAGCATTGATATTGGATCGATATTGAATGTTTTGATTTTTGAAGGATATAGAGATTTGAAGTCTAGTACTAGAACGTTTTCATATATTCCTGGTTTTGGTTCCATCACATAACCTCCCTTTATTCTTTCTTCCTTTTTAGTGTAGTGCATAGTTGGAGAAACTATTCCTCTTTTTCTTGCTTCTCTTAGGTATAAAGAATCGAATGCAACTATTGAACCTGTTAACTTGTTTAACGGAAGACCTGTAAGTATTGTTCTTTCTATTGCTAGATCTAGTATTTTAGTATCTTTCAAAATTTTATAGGCTAATTTGCAATCTTGAATATTGTATCTTACTAGTTTTTCTTTATCTGATTTGTATAATTTTTCAATTTCTTCATGTCTGTCTTTTCCGCTTATTATTTTTCCTTCTCCAAGCATTGCTTGAGAAACATCTTCTAAGGTGTATGATTCAAATTCTTTATTTTTTATTGAAGGAGCTTCTTGGATAAATGGGTCTCTTATCAAATTAAGGCCATCTAAAACTTGTCTTCCTGGGATATTTGCAGTTGAGTTTCTGAAAAAGTTGTCTTCTATTTTTATTCTTGTATTTTCGTTTGTTCTTCCCAAGTCAAATTGAATGTTGTGTTCTTCAAATTTCTTTTTTAAGTAGTTTAGGTCAAAGTCAATTACATGCCAACCTGTTAAGATATCAGGGTCAAACTTTATTATTTCATCTTTGAACTTTCTTAATATTTCTTCTTCAGTTTTACATGAAACTGCGTTTTTTACAGGTTCTGAACTTTTTATGAATGTTTTTTCGTAATTTTCACTGTATAGGCCTATACAGAATAATTCATTACTGTGCTTGTTTGTTTCAATATCCAAAGAGACTACTTTTAACTTTATTTCTCCAGTTGATGGTTTTATCACGGGCTCTTTGAATACTACATCTACTTTTTCTGATGGTTCTGTTTCGCCTGTGATCTCTATGAATCCATGTAGATTATGATCTATGAGATATCTCATAGTTGGTGTTAAATCAGATTCGTAAGTATTGATGTCTTTTTTGTGGATTGCTTTTGCTATTTTCATTAATTCTATTTTGTTTGAATGTGATATTTTCAGTACTTTTTCTTTTGATTTGTTTACAAAGTTTGTTTTTTCTACTTCTGCTTTTTCAAGCACATTTTTTGATTTTGCTAAATCTGCTTCTCTTAGGTAGAAATATGGCGTAAATGGAATTACTGCTGCAAACGACTTGTGGTTTTCTAGTCTTCCAAATAGCTGTATGAATGTTTTTTCTTCCTGTGTAATTGAGGATATGTTTACTATGTATGCTTTCATTCGATTTTGTAGATTTAGGACTTTTTAATAGTTAGGTTTAAATAACCTAAAATAGCTGTTTTTTTATGGCAATTAATGATTGGGCATATCAAATGGAAAAGAAGCGCCTAACAGCTTTAGATAGTCGTGACGCTCTTAATTATGCTACTGCTTGTCTTGAATTAGGTATAAGTCAAGGTTCTGTTGAAGACCTCGTACTTTATACTAATGGTGTTGAGCTTTTAGAGGAAAATCTCAAAAGGAGAAAGTTTGATCGTCTTGTTAGGGAGAATGTTGTTGATTTTGTGGCATTAAGTTCTTGTAGAATTTTTGGTGATTGATAATTAGTGTATACTAATTTTTATTAACTGCTTCTAACATTATATTATATGGGCTTACAGATTGGAGACATTGTTTCTCGCAAGGAAATTTCTTTTGCTGAAATGAAAGGAAAGACTATTGCCGTTGATGCTTTCAACGCAATATATCAGTTTCTTTCTAGTGTTCGACAGCCAGATGGAACTCCTTTAATGGATTCTTCTGGTTCTGTGACTTCGCATCTTTCTGGATTGTTTTATAGAAATATTGCTTTACTCTCTGAGGGAATTAATTTGATTTATGTTTTTGATGGGAAATATCATGTTCTGAAAGATAAGACTCATCAGTTGAGGAATGAGGCTAAGGAGGTAATGGCTGAGAAATATGAAGAAGCTGTTGATGAAGAAGATATTGAGAGTATGGGAAAATATGCTAAAGGATTATCTAGGTTGAATGCCGATATGATTTCTGAAAGTAAAGAGTTGCTTGAAGCTATGGGAATTGCTGTAGTTCAGGCTCCTGGAGAAGGTGAAATGCAGGCAGCTGAACTTGTAAAGAGTGGACAGGCATGGGCTGTAGGTTCTCAGGATTATGATGCTCTTGTTGTTGGGGCTACTAGACTGATACAGAATTTGACTTTAGCTAGGAAGAGAAAGACTGTTTCTGGATTTGTTTATATTGCTCCTGAAATGATTGAATTCGAATCTGTTATTAATCAGCTTGGAATTACAGGAGATCAACTTATTTGTCTTGCAATCCTTGTTGGAACGGATTTTAATCCTGGAGGTGTTAGAGGAATTGGACCTAAGAAAGCTCTTGCTATTGTGAAGCAGAAAGTTTATCCTGTTCATATTTTTGAGGAAGTTGTTGCTCGACATGGAGATTTGGGATTTGATTGGAGAGAGGTTTTTAATATATTCAAGAAGCCCGATGTTTCAAAGCATAAAGTTGTATTTCCTAAATTCAGCGAAGAAAAGATTAAAGAAATTTTAGTTGAAAGACATGAGTTCTCTGATGAAAGAGTTGAGAATCAAATTGCTAAGTTAAGAGAAATTAAGATGAAAAAAGCGCAGACTAGTTTGTTTTAGAAATCGCCTGATTTAAGTTTTGTGTCTTTTACTTTGTCTATCGATTTATCTCTAAGTTCTCTTTCTTTTTCTAACTCTTTCTTTTGCATTTCTTTGAATTGTTTGCCGAATTTTTTTATTAATATCCAGTATATCCAGACTACTCCGCCTAGTATTATTGTTAATATTATTAGCGATGTTGTGGTAGGGATAAGAAATGACATTGATTCTAATGTCGTTGGAATCACTTTATTTATTGAAATTAATCCTAAGATTGTTAGAGGAATTACGATAGCAAAAATTGGATTAAGACTAAGAAATTCTCTGATTGGTCTGTATAAGAAGATGAATATGGCAATGGCTATTATTAATGAAAGGAAGAAAATCCATGAGGTTGAGTAAGGTATTCCTGTAAATAAGACAAATATTGGGCTTAGTGCAGTAAATACTTTTCCTACAGCAGTTTCTTCAAATAATTTTGTCCATTGTTGAACTAGGAAGCTGCTATTAGATAGATTTGCGACTCTTCCTTCTATACCATCTTTTGATTTTTCGAGATCTGAAACACCACCTATTATTTTTCTTTCATCTAATTGAGCATTTATTATTGATAATGATGTTATCAGAAGTATTGTAATACAAAGAACCAAAACCACTCTTTTCATTTAGATATATTTATAAATTACCTTTATATTATTTGTGCATGATGGGTAAGAGGAACTTTTTTGTTTTAGCTTTAATTTTATTGGTATTTGTTCCTTTTGTTAGTGCTCAAACTACTTTTCCTGAGGTTGTGAATGGCTTTGTTGATGGTCTGACTAAGATTATTGAACCTATAGCAAAAATTCTTCTTGGAGACATTGCTGGCTCTGGTGACTTTTCTAGTAGCGATGTTCTTTGGAGCAAATCATTGTTTTTGATACTTATCTTTTCTGTTATTTATGTCGTCTCTCAGAGAATAGATTTCCTTTCCTCAAATAGTACTGCTCACTTTATTATTTCCTTTGTAGTAGCTTTGCTTGGTACAAGGTGGCTTGGTGATGCTAGATTTATTCAAGCTCTTCTTTTGCCTTATTCTGCCTTGGGGATTGCTATTTCTGCCGTTATTCCTTTTATTGCATGGTTTATGATAGTCAATGTAGGAATGAAAGGAGCCACTACTTCAGTAAGAAGAATATTCTGGACTTTATTTGGAGTTGTCTTTTTATTTTTATGGTTGAGTAGGATTACCGAGTTAGCTACTGTGGCAATGTATTGGATTTATCCTGCTACTTTTGTTGCTGCAATTTTAATGGCAATTCAGGATGGGACTATTAGACGATTCCAGCTTAAGTTGGAACTTGAGAATGTTGAGAAAAACACTGCTGGAGAGGCTATTATAGAACTTAAGAAGAAAATAGGTGAATTAGATTTATTAGTTAAGGATGGGATAATTACGAGCGTGGAAGCATATAATAGGAAGTTAGCTCTAGAGAAAAGAATTGCTTATATTTCTAAACATTCCTAATTCCTCAAAAGATTTATAATGCTCTTGTGCTTTTGCTTGATATGAAGAGGAATTACTTTTTTGCTTTGTTTTTGCTTTTTGCATTTGTGCCTTTTGCTTCTGCACAATATTTTGGAGGAGGGTTTTGGTATGGGACTGAACAAGTTATTGATTCTATTGTTAGAAATTTAGAACCTTTACTTCGTGCATTACTTGGCGGATATGATTGGGGTGGTTATTTACTTTTTGAGAAGACTTTGCTTTTTGTTTTAATTTCTATTATTGTTGGGTTGATTTTGGAAAAAATTCCAGTTTTTGAGAATGTTAAGAGCAAAAAGATATTGAGGCTTATTTCTGTAATTATAGGGGTTCTTGCAGTTAGAAATTTGAATTATATATGGGTTGGGACTATTATTGTTCAGTATCAGGTTTTGTTTATTTCTATTGCTGGTATTTTGCCTTTTATGATTTATTGGTATTTTGTAAATTCAATAAAGAAAGAGGATAGTTGGTTGAGGAAGTTAGCTTGGATTTTCTATGCTGTAATATACTTTGGATTGTGGGCTACTACTGACTTGCAGGCTTATGAAGAAGTTTATTTATGGGGAGCTATAGTTGCTTTGGTTTATGCATTTGTTTTTGATTCAATGGTATATAGATGGCTTGTAATACAGGAAGCCAAGAGGGGAGATACTGCTAGGAGAGACCATCTTGTTGGTACTTTAAAAAAAGAAATAAGAGAAATTCAAGACCTTATTGGTAGTGGAAATATGGCTAAGCATTCTGGAGATCATCTCGTAAAGGTAAAACAGGATTTAATTAAGTCATTGATGAGGTAGTATTTTATACTCTTTTTGTTTGTTTTAGTTTATGAGAATTGGCTACGATGTTGTTGGGAATATTGCTATAATCAAATTTGACAGGACTATCTCTGTTTCTGCTAAGAAGAAATTTGCTCTTGATTATTTGAATAAGCATTCTAGTGTTAGAACCGTTCTTGAGAAGGTTGGTAAGTTTTCTGGAAGACTACGTACTTTGACTACTAGATATCTTGCTGGGGAGAAGACTCTTGAGGCGCTTTATCGCGAGAATGGTTGTGAATTTAGGTTTAATGTTGAGACTTGTTACTTTTCTCCGCGGTTGAGCGAGGAACGTAAGAATATTGCTAAACTTGTTAAGAAAGGTGAACGGGTGCTTGTGATGTTTGCTGGTGTGGGACCTTTTCCTATCATAATTGCGAAGAATTCTCGTGCTCATGAGGTTTATAGTGTTGAGCTCGGAAAAGATTGTAGTAAGTATGCTGTTGAGAATGTTAAACGCAATAAATTGATAGGTAAGGTTCATGTTATTGCTGGAGATGTTAGGAGAGTTGTTCCCAAGATTTCTGGAAAATTTGATAGGATTGTTATGACTAGACCTAACCTTGAAGATAGTTTCCTTGATGTTGCATTTTCTGTTTCTAAAAAGGGAACTATAATTCATTATTATGGGTTTTATCTTGAAGATGATGTTCATAAGATGAAAGAACTTATTTTGTCTGAGGCTTCTAAATCTGGTAAGAAAGTTAAGATTTTAAGAGTTGTTAAGGCCGGAGATATTGGGGCTAGGAAGTTTAGATATAGGGCAGATATTACTGTTGTTTGAGGTCTAGAGCTTCAACCATGAATTCCATTATTGGTTTTCTTGATAATTCGTAAGGTACGCAGTGATCTGAATTAACTCTTACTATATCACTTTCTTTTCCTTTTAGTTTATTATGAAGTTTTATAGTTTCTTCATTATCTACCCTTTCATCTCTTGAAGCTAATATTGTGAGATTTCTCATTTGGTGCTCATCTGAAATTTCACTTACTAATTTGTTTGCGTCAAAATCTAGGATATATTGGAGGTCTGTGGAAGGGATTATTCTTTTTTGTTTTCTTTCTGTGTCAAATTTAGAGCTTATATCTAAAGAATGTCCTTTTTCCATTATTCCTTCTACATATTTTCTTGCTAGTGGATTTATTCTTGTGAATGGAACATTTGCAGCGTGGGCTACGAATTTAGCGATGTTATCTCTTTTTTGAGAAAGATACTCTATTAATGGAACTACTCCCATGCTTGAGGTAATTACTCCTATTCTGGATGGGTCATTATCTATTTCGCTTACAGCTAAATCTAAAGTATTACCTACATTATAGCTATCACCTTGATTTATTGAGCAGATGATTGTATCTCCATCTCTTCTTATATTTGCAAATGTTATTTCATAAGTTCTGCATCTATACTGAGTTCCTAAAATGTCAAGCATGTCGGTTACCTTTCCGCGCTCTCCTCTTTCAAGAAGACCTCCTATTCCAATGACTACTGGTTTTCTTTCCATATTGTTACTATCTAAAAGTGGTTTAAAAATCTTATGGTTTTTATGAAGCTGTTTAGCCACAAGGTTTTTTAAGCTTCAAGGTGCGTTGTTGTCATGGAAGTGATTGATGAAAGAACAATGAAAATTCACTTTTTAGTTTTGGGAGTTGTATTTTTACTGCTTTTTGCTGGTTCAAAAGCTTATGCAGCTAGAGCTCCTATTGTGCAGTCTGCGCCAGCTTTTGGTGCTGGTGGTTTACAAGTTGTTGCTCCTTCTAATCCAGCTCCTGTTGCTCCTTTTTGTGATTCATTGAGGCAATTGCCCTTACCTTCTGGAATTCCTACGCATATGTTTGACAACATAGTTATGTTTGATAAGTATGTTGCTTATTCTGCAGTGCATCAACAAACTTATTCTATGCATGATCTTCTTCTTTTAGATATGGGAAATGATGGGCGTCCTTTTACTAATGACGATGCTCCATTACAAAATGTTCCAGATACAATGGATGCTACTATTCATGGATTAGATATATCAAGTACTAATCTGGTTTGGGTTCAGGATTTGCCTGGTTTTCCTTCCACTGAACTAAAGACATGTAGGCTTCCTAATTGCGAGTTAAGTGGGACAGATAATATCTTTAGTCAAGACCCACGATATAGGCTTACAGGCCCTGTTTCTACAAGTGGATCAAAAATTACAGCTGCTGTTTATGATATTGTAAATCATAACGAACAAGTAATGTTTTGTGACTTAAGCAGAAATGGTAATAACGGGGGTTGTTTGCTAAGTGATCAAAAATCTTTCGTAAACTTGAACTTGCCTTTGAATGAGCGTATTAGTGAAATAAAAACTACTGAAAATTATGGATATATTATTACAGAAACGCAGGCGCTTGTGAAAAAAGTATACATTGTTGATTATACGAGCCTTGCTTTTAACTTATATTATGATAGCAGTGTTCAAAGCCAGTCTGCTTTCTTAAGAGATATTGAGCCGGTTGCGCAGCAACAGCGAGGATTGGATGTTGTTTATATGATTGTTAGGAATTCTCTTAGCGTTGATTATATCTTTAATGGTAATGGGAATTTTGCTGGTAGAACCAGCTTACCTACAAATGGTAATGCTGAATTTCTAGCTCCTAATAAAAATACTCAAGGTCTTTTTGAGTTTGCTTATCTTTCTCAGGATCCAAGATCAAGGACTTATTCTCTCAACACATTTGTGCCTAACAAAATTTATAGTTTAGATAGTAATACATATAATCAGTTAAGGGTCATTAATTATAATGGAATGGGTGGTTTTGCAAGTTTAGATTTCAATTCTCTTCCAACATATACTTATTGTAGATGATTTTTATAAAGAAGATTGACCTTTTACTGCTGAAGGAGATTCTCCTCCGTGCCATGTAAGTCTTGGACGCATTCTCATAGGATATATTCTTTCAGAGTTATCGTCTAGTATTATTGCTGAGCACTTACTT
>Ga0105252_10001192_pt1 | contig 12179 bp, 16 predicted proteins | sample EasRivMeERMZT100_FD_89675 | JGI IMG/M metagenome (GOLD analysis project Ga0105252, IMG submission 89675) | Soil microbial communities from meander-bound floodplain in the East River, Colorado, USA - East River MetaG ERMZT100 | ecosystem: Environmental > Terrestrial > Soil > Floodplain | place... | reverse complement strand
TGGAGACCTCAGAAATCCGCATTGGGTCCAACTTGGGTCCAGCGGCCTAGGCGTACCGCTTTTGTTCAATCAAAAAGGCCCGAAAAAGCTGGCAGGAGTGGCAGGGCTCGAACCTGCAACCCCCGGTTTTGGAGACCGGTGCTCTACCAATTGAGCTACGGACCTAAGAATTGGTGCTGCTGAACTTATGGAATCCTAGTGCTCTTTGGAAGCCTCTGAGCTTGCCGTAAGCTTGTCATTACCGAATCGTTTTGCCACCGCGCGGGCTAGGTCTTGCTCGTCAATGACGTTGTAGCGGTCGAACATCGAGCGGGTTTCCCAGCCGCACAGTTTCATTACCTCGCCCTCCGAAACCCCTGCGCGGCGGAAGTCTCGGGCTGCTGTGCGTCGAAGATCGTGAACCAATCGTCCCGCAAGTCCCGCACGTTTCGTGGCTCGTCTCCACGCGCTGCGGATCGCCCCGATGCCAAGCGGCTGCGCGTCACGGTGGAACACATAGAGTCCGTCGCGGGCTGCCCAACGCTTGTCTATCAGTGCCTTGAGTGATGGTGCGAGGCCGAACGGAAATACACGACCGCGCCCCGACTTCGAGCGAGCTTCCTCCAGTCGGATCGTTCCGCCGTCCATGTCCACTGCTGCCCACTGCAACAGTCGGCCCTCGTCACGTCTCCAACCAGTGGAGCGAAGGAATTGCACCAAGTCTCCAACGTCTGGCGGTAACTCCAACATCAACGCGGCAAAGCCATCCTCCTCGAAGAATCCACTGCGCGCGTTGTCAACCTTGGGTAGGTCGAAAGTGGGCATCACCGCAAGTAGCGACTTCTCAACCCCTAGCTTGAATCCTCGGCGGAGCGCCGATAATTCATTGTTGACGGTCTGCCTTGCCGCGCCTTGCTAGGTCCGTAGCTCAATTGGTAGAGCACCGGTCTCCAAATTCAACGGCTCCATGCGGGGCCGTTGTTTTTTGTGCTCGTTTGTACTCAGGGGCAGGGGTACGGGCAGGTACTGACACCTTCGGCCCGACAAGCTTTGCGGCAAGCCCCCCATTGTCCGCGTTGCACGTTGTTGGCGCGATTTCGGCAAGCGTAGGCCGCAGGGACAATCGGGCTGGTAACTCAACCGCTGTTTGCTTCCTCGAACGCGGCTTTCAGCACCGCAAAAGCCTTGTCGCGTTGCTCTCGCGCCCGCTTTTTGGCGGCCTCAGAAGGTGCTTTCAAGACTTCGCGCACCTAGTATTGCCATTCTTCAACTAGCCGTGCGACATCTTCGAGACTGCCCGCCATAGTTGCCTCTAGTAATTTGTGTTCCATTATAACATGGCCCATTCAAAAGAAGTTGGATTGCTTAGCAGATTGCGTGCGCGGCTTTTCGGAAGCCCAGAGCAGCGCGAAAGATCGGCGCAACTTCGCAAAGCTGATGCGGAGGCCCTCGCCTATCATCATGGAGAAAGAGACAGAGAGGAAAACCAAGAGAGCCAACCCCCGTCCGATGAAGCGATCAAAATCTGTTGCCTTTGGGTTGTGGAGTTCTACGGTCCTTCGCAGCTCCAGAACCTGTTAGACGGTTTCGCTAGACTTGGATGGGATAAACGCAAGTTCGATTATCGGGACTCAGCGACCGAATTTGTGCTGAAGGTTAGGAAGGAGAACGGCACGGGCGCATGGATGGGGTTGGACGCCATTTATAGCCCCGACTACCCAAGGCGCTCCTGGATGGATGGAATTACTTGGGAGCTTCCGAATGGAGTTGAGTTTGCAATTCCGAATCTGCATCAAGTCATGCCGAGCGTAACCGCTGTCTCACTGCAGTTCGTTTTTGATGACGCAACAGCAGGATGTTTTCAGGAGATTTTAAACGAGACGTACGAAACGAACATGCGTAAGGTTGGCGCTAGAGCACGGCAGTATGTAACTCCCCCGACCCAAAAGGCAGAGAGAATAGAAGAAGCTCGCCAGTCCTTACGATCACGTTGTCAATATTGGTTCGAGAGAAATCTTCCGGGTGTGTTCTGTACGGCTTCGCATCCGCATTCTTTTCCGGCCTGTGAGTTCGTAACACTGTCGAAAGGTCTTCCATTTACAGATTCGGAAAAGCCGCGCCATGACTACCTTGAAATCCTCGGGCTAGATCGCACTTGGGACGCTTGGGTATGCCAAGACATTCCACCCATCAAATTGGGATGGCGTACCCTTCGACTTTGGCGCGACGAATACTTGTTGCTCGCTGTCAATGAAGGCGAAGTGGCGGCTTGGGGTGCCCAGCATCCGGGAAGCGCTACGGACGGGCGAACCTTGGCCCTAAGTCAACTCGGCTTGGAGAGGTGGCTAGTTCGGTGGTCGCTCCGCGCCCTCTTTTCGCATTACGGAAGCTCCGTTATTGCGCTGCGGGACCAAGCATTGCGCGCATCTTCAACGGGGGTACTCTCGAGATCGCTGCGGAACACTCAAAACAGCTTGATAAAACTGCGGCCTGACATTGTAGCAGTCGTTGAGGACATAGAATCATTGAAGGAATGGGGCGGACTCCTCAGAACGAGCGAACACAAGTGCGAGACGCTGAATCCCCATGGGTCCACGAAAGAACTTCTCCAAGTTGTTCTAGACCGCGTTCACGATGAAGCGCAACGATTGGCAATGGCCGTCCGCACAATCACTGATGATCTGTTGACGAGCGTAAACTTGCGTCTGCAGCGAGCAATAGCCTTCTATACGCTAGCCACTCTCTTCCTAGCACTTGTTGCCGCAGGTTTTCAGGTATTTGGTTCATGCGCCGGTACCCCGAAGAATGCGGCCCCGGACGCGCCCACACGTAACGGGTCGCGTTGATTGAGAATCAGAGCTTTTCTCAGCGAGCAAGGTTTAGGCTTCCGCCATGGATGAACATTTCTATAGTGGTTTGGCCAACGAACTGGAAGCCAAGCTCCGCCGGGTGTCTTCGTTTGTTTCTCACAACCCAAGCATCGGTGCTTATCACGAAGAGGCACTTCGTGCGGTGCTGCGCCACATGCTGTCAGATCGCTTCTCGCTCAAGACTGGCTTTGTCTGGTACAGCAAGGATGAGGCGTCACGTCAAGGCGACATCATCGTTGTAGACGAATCCAAAGCAGGGGCGTACTACTTCCGTGAAGGTGACTTCGCAATCCTTGACAGTTCCGCCGTAGCGTGTGTCATCGAGGTTAAGACGGTGCTAACAAAAGCGACATTTCTTGAGGGCATCGTGAACCTTGCATCTTTCCACCGACCTAGAGGAGGCATCTTACCGTCATTCTTGTTCGCGTACGAAGCGTCACCGTTTACTCCCGTCCAACTCGATGAGTGGTACAAGGAAGTGACTCTAGCTGACTCTTTGTTGTTCTATCATTGGGCCATCTTCGCGTTGAATCAGGGGATCATAAGCACATGGAAAGATTCAGCAGGTCAGTGGGCACACCGTCTACTAATGGGTGATTCAACACACCCAACAAAGCTGCGGTCACTTTCCTTCTTTTTGCAAACTTTTCGGAAGGCACTCCTGCTGCACGCGGGAGAGGAGAAGAACCCCTTCGAGCACATGCTATGGCAGGGAATGAGCCTCAGCCAGCAGGCGTTCCGTTTTGGTCATGGAGCAACCGAAGCGGCGCCGATGATTATAGGGTAGCGCGTTGCAAGTGAACCTCTAGGGTGTAGCCCTGGCCAAGGACAACCCCATGTCTGCTGAAACCGTCTTGAATCTAGTTGGGCTGTTTTTCCTAGTAGCGAGCGGAGTGATTCTCGCTTATAGCCCAAACCCTCTACTCGATGCTGTGGTGAAGGGTCTAGCACCCTCCGTCATAAACATTGGTCGCACCCCCGACCAGAGCTTTCTAACGGAACGGGCAGGACAAGTCACGGCTGGTGCCGTACAGTCGCGGAAACGAGTACGCATCGGATGTGCCGTGCTAATTGTTGGCGCCCTACTCCAAATTGCGGCGCTCTTGGTCCACAGTGGGCTTCTCTAGCCCGAACCATTTTAATTCTACGGCATACCATTTCATCTCAAGAGTTGAGATACCCCCTCTATAGTTTTGAGCACGAACATTAGACGTTTAGAGACGGGGATACCCCGGCAAAGATCGAGCGAAAAGCGACCTGCTAGGGGGTGTGGGGTTTGGGGGTCTGAGGCTTTTCTTGGCGAATGCGTTCGAGAATGAAATCGCGAATCGTCGGGTCCATCCTCGCAAGGATCATCTGGCCCGTAGTGGTATAGACGCCAACGTAGAGGTTGCGGCAGTTGAGCCAACGCCAACGCGAGTTCCGTACAAGCGCGAATATCGAGTCTTTCGCTCCGGCCTCGAATTCTGCCAGAGTCACCATAAACGTGGCCTCATTTGCGGCCGGTGGAAGTTTACAGAATCGGGGACGGCCGTGGAAGCCTCGGCGTAACCCTCTTGGTAATAAGAGGACAGGGGTCTTAACGCATCCCATTTGGGGAGCGTCAAGACCCCTGCTATCTCCTACCTGTATCAACTACTACGGCATCAACTACGGCTGATTAACGGCCGTGGCATTGAGTGTCACCGCGGTCTGCGCCAAGGCCCGGCCCGTAATCGCGGCGCCGGTGTTGAACGCAATCAGCGTCTTGGAAAGAATGACGCCCTTGAAATCTGAGGTCGTGCCGAGCGTCGCCTGACCTGCGACTTGCCAGAACACGTTCTTGGCCTGTGCACCGCCGCTCAACGTGACGATGGCGGCATTGCCCACCGTGAGATTCTGCGCGATCTGGAAGATCCAGACGTCATTCGCGCCACCCGAGAGCGTGACCGCGCTGGGGATGGAAACGCCCGTTCCCCACTTGTACAGCCCGGGGACGAGGGTCATCCCCTGGATGTTGCCGGCACCGAGCTCGGTGTAGCCGGGCGACGTGCGGCCCGCTGCGTCGGTATACGCGGCCTGCATGTCGAGCACGGCGGCAGTCAGATTCGCCGGCGTCGGCACCGCGTAGTTGGCTGCCCACACCTTGCCTGTGACCTGGGCGGATGTCGTAAACGTGGTCGGCGGGGATGAAAGAGCGAATCCGGTGACGAACGACGCGGCGGCCGGGCTCAGCCCGATATCGCCGACAACGGCCGTGACACCAGTGGTGGACACGCCGGACTTGGCCAGAATGACGTAGTCGCCGGCGGTGCCAAGGATCAGAGCTTTCGGACCGAGACCGTTCGGATTAGGCGGGTTGTTCTGAGGGCTCGTGGAATTGCTGCTGCCGCAAGCCGTGCCCAGCAAGGCGACCGACGCGAGGAGGATCGTGAAGCGTTTCATCTGGACTCTTTTCAATGAGGGTGATGGTCGAGGGAGCCAATATCGACCCCACCCCTCGGCACATCCCGCTCCGGTTTTCACCATCTCCCGAAGCGTACGGGCAATAGACCGCGCTGTACTATAATAGTCAAGTAACACAATTGGAGTACTCCATTGTTAACTACTTACAGTTAACCACTCTCGGGCTTAGCAGTAATCCCAGCGACGCGTGTCCCCCGCCGATCAGACTCACCGTGAGGATCAGGACGGCGTTGGCCGGCATGCTGTCCAACTGCGCGGCCACAATCGAGCAGTCACGCGCAGCCGTGAAGTCAGCATGGACTGAGTCGCTCGGCCACCGAATGCTCCAGTGCACGTCCTGCGTCCCTTTGAACCACCCGCCAACCATGAACAGACCGGTCAGCGGCGGCAGGCCCGGCAGTTGTGCTCCCAAGAGCGTGCAGGATGGGTTCCCACAGGCAAAAGCGGCCAAGCGGGTGATGATCGGCAGGCGGGGCTCGAGACTACCGGCCACGCACGCCAGCACGGCAAAGCGCAGGCATAGACGGGCAGAACGGGTTCGCCAGACCATCTCGAACTCCTCGGTCGTGGGGAAGCCGACCGGGGGGTCCGTCGAAGAGAGGCGGGTGTCGGAGCGGTAGTGTAGACGGCCTAGTCACTCGTGCTTCCTTAAACAAGGACGTAATTTCCGGGCATGGCCAAACCAGCGATGCGCCCAGCCCCGGTTCGACCGGTGCCCAAATCTCCGACGGGCATTCAGGGGCTGGACGAGATCACCGGCGGCGGGTTGCCGCGCGGTCGGCCGACGCTCGTTTGCGGCGGACCCGGGTGCGGCAAAACGATCCTTGCGATGGAGTTCTTGATCAACGGCGCGCGCCAGTTCGACGAACCGGGCGTGTTCCTGTCGTTCGAAGAATCCATCGACGATCTGACGGCGAACTTTGCCTCGCTGGGGCTCGACCCCCGCCCGCTCTCGGCCCGCAAGAAGCTCTCGCTGGACTACGTCCGCGTCGAACCCAATGAGATCCAGGAGACCGGTGGGTACGACCTGGACGGCCTCTTCATCCGGTTGGAGCACGCGATCAACTCCATCCGCGCGAAGCGGGTCGTCCTCGACACGATCGAAACGCTGTTCTCCGGACTGACCGACACGCACGTGCTGCGCGCCGAGTTGCGCCGGCTCTTCAATTGGCTCAGGACCAAAGGCGTCACGGCCATCGTGACGGGGGAACGCGGCGAGAGCGGGATGACGCGCCACGGACTGGAAGAATACATCACCGACTGCGTCATCCTCTTGGACCACCGGGTGGTGGACCAGAATGCGACGCGGCGGCTGCGCGTCGTGAAGTACCGCGGCTCCACCCACGGCGCCAACGAATCGCCGTTCTTCATCGACGAGTCGGGTCTCTCGGTGCTGCCGATCGCGTCGTTGGGATTGCAACACCGCGTCTCCCCCGCGCGCCTCTCGACCGGAGTGCCGGATCTCGACGAGATGCTGGGGAGCAAAGGGTACTTCCGCGGCAGCAGCATTCTCGTTTCTGGCAGCGCGGGGACGGGCAAGACCAGCCTGGCGGGCTACTTTACGGAGGCCGCATGCCGCCGGCGCGAGTCCGCCCTGTACTTCGCGTTCGAAGAGTCGGCCGCCCAGATCGTGCGCAACCTGCGGTCGATTGGCCTGGACCTCGAACCCTTGCTGCGCAAAGGATTGCTCCAGGTCCACGCGGCGCGCCCCACGACCAGCGGTCTCGAAGGGCACCTCAACGCGATGCACCGCCTGATCGAGGAGAAGAAGCCGCGGGTCGTCGTGGTCGACCCGATCAGCAACCTGATCTCCGTGGGCACGTCCATCGAGGTCAAAGCGATGCTCGCGCGCTTGATCGATTTCATGAAAGTGAAAGAGACGACCGCGCTGTTCACTTCGCTGACCATGGACGATGGCCATCCCGAAGGGAGCGATCTCGGCATTTCCTCCTTCATGGACACGTGGCTCGTGCTCCGGAACATCGAAATGAACGGTGAGCGGACCCGTACTCTCGACGTGGTGAAGTCGCGCGGCATGCCGCACTCGAATCAGGTGCGCGAGTTTGTCCTGACGCGCGAGGGCCTGAAACTGCTCGAGGTGATGCGGCATGAGGGACGTGTGCTCATCGGGTCGCAGCGGGCGGCCCACGCGAGCGACGGCCCGGTCGCGCCACGGCGCTCCCGCAAGCGCGCGCCGCCGAGATGAGCGCGAAATCGGCCCGACGCGCGGGCAAACCGCGCAAGATCAAGGCGACCCCGGCGTTTTTTGATCTCCGCCTGTACATCGCGGGTCAGACCGCCCGGTCACTCGCCGCGCTGGCGAACCTGCAACGCATTTGCGACGAGCACTTGGCGGGACGCTACCGGCTCGAGGTGATCGATCTCCTAGAGCGCCCGCAACTGGCGCGCGGCGATCAGATCTTCGCGCTGCCCACCCTCGTCCGCAAACTGCCCGTACCGATCCGCAAGCTCGTCGGTGATCTCTCCGACACCGAGCGCGCCCTGGTCGGATTGGACCTGCGCCCAAGATCGTCCGGTAGGTCGTGAAGAATCGCCGCCGCGTCTCGGGAAAGCGCCGCAGTTCCAACCCCGGACTCCGAGCCAGGCTGAACGAAGCGGAAGCGACGCTGGCGGCCATCCGCAGCGGCGCGGTTGACGCGGTCGTCGTGTCGGGTCCCGGCGGCGATGAGACGCGCGCCTTCGAGGGCGCGACACATCCGTACCACGTCCTGCTGAACGCCATGAGCGACGGCGCCGCGCTCCTGGGCCCGGATGGGACGATTCTGTTCGGTAATCGCCGCTTCGCGGAAATCGCGCACGCACCACTCGAGCGCTTGCGTGGCTCGCTCCTCCAGCAGTTCGCTGCGCCCGCAGAGCGCCACCGCCTCGAGGCATTCGTACGGGAACCGCGAAATCACGGGCGTGAGTTCGCCATCATGGGTGAAGACGGGGCGGCGACACCTGTGTGGATCGCGCTTTCTCTGGTGCCGCTCGGAGCGTCTCAGGGGGCCGACGGGACGGCGCGAAACGGAGACACCGTTCTGATGGCGATCATCACGGATCTGACCGACCGGCAGCGAGCCGAGACCACACGGCTTGGATTGCTCAAGCGGTTGCTCTCCGCCGAGGATCAGGAGCGGCGACGGATCGCGCGGGAGCTGCACGACGAGACCGGGCAGTCGCTCACCACCCTGTTGGTGGGCCTCCGTGCCATTGGGGACATCACGGGGCTCGCGGAAGTCCGCTCGATGGCGAAGCGGCTTCGAGAAGTGGCGGCACACACGGTGGACGATGTGGGGCGGTTGGCCCGCGGGCTCCATCCCGCCGTCCTGGATGACAAGGGGCTCGTCGCGGCCCTGCGGCGGCACGTGAGCGACTTTGGCAAATCGTTTGGTGTGGTGGTCGACCTTCGCGTGCGCGGCCGCGTCCCGCACAGGCTGGCCCCACTCGTGCAGTCTACTATATACCGGATCGCGCAGGAGGCTCTTACGAACGTGGCCCGGCACGCCCGGGCACGCGTGGTTGGTGTCGTGCTGAAGCACGAGAGCACGATGCTCGAGCTCGTGATCCAAGACAACGGCGTTGGATTTGACGCAGAAGCCGTCTTACGGGAAGCGTCGGGACTCGGCCTGCACGGGATGCAGGAGCGCGTCGCCCTGTTGGGCGGGTCGGTGGAGATCGCGTCGCAGCCGGGACAGGGTACCACGATCCGCGCCCGCATTCCCGCCGACCGTGGCACCCATTAAGGTCCTGATCGCCGACGATCACGCCGTCCTGCGGGCCGGACTTCGCATGTTGCTCGAAGCGCAGCACGACATGGAGGTGGCCGGCGAAGCGGGCGACGGATCGGAGGTCTCTCGCAAAGCCAGGGCGCTGCAACCCGACGTCGTCCTGATGGATCTGTCGATGCCCGGTCCCAGCAGCGGCGATGCCATCCGGCAGGTGTTGCGAGCCTGTCCGTCGACGCGCGTGTTGATTCTCACGATGCATGATGATCCGGCGTATCTCGCCTCGGCGCTGTCCGCCGGGGCCGCGGGATATGTGGTGAAGAAAGTCGCCGATTCGGAATTGGTGCAGGCGATTCGCGCCGTCCATGCCGGGCGTACGTTCGTAGACCTCACCCGGACCACCCGCCCGCGGGAACAGCGACCAAAGAACCTGAGCCAGCGCGAGCGCGAAGTGCTGCGGCTGCTCGCGCAGGGGCACTCCAATCAGCAGATCGCCGCGCAAATCAGCGTGAGCGTGAAGACCGTGGAGACGTACCGGACTCGGCTGAGTGAGAAGCTCGGTCTCAAGGGCCGGGCGGCGCTATATCGCTTCGCCGTGGAGTCGGGCATTCTCGATCCGTAACCCTACCCTCCACAATTGCGGAGGATCGGCGCGGCGAACACGCCGGTGTAGGGGTTTCCCCGACATCCCGCGGCGCGTGCAGGATTCCCCTGCTGTCCTTGTGGGGGAGCAGCATTATCATGCCTTGGTGGGAATCTCTGACGTCGGGATCGCGCCGTGATTTCAATAGCCCTGATCGAAGACAATCGCTTAGTGCGCGAAGGGATTACCGCGCTGCTGAGTCAGCTCCCCGACCTCAAGGTCGTCGCCAGCGCCTCCGGCGCCGATACCTCGGCGCTGAAAGACGCAAAGCCGCAGGTGGTCCTCCTCGATCTGGGGTTGGGACACGGCGACAGTCTGCGCGTCGCGGAGCAGGTCAAGCAAGAGTTTCCGGAGTCCAAGGTCATCGTGATGGATCTCCTCCCGGTGCACGAGGACATCATGGAGTTCGTGAACGTGGGCGTGGCCGGGTTCATCATGAAGGATGCCACCCTCGACGATCTCGTGAATACTATCCGGTCGGTGGCGCTGGGCGCCCACGTGCTGCCGCCGCAGATGACCAGTACGCTTTTCTCACAGATCGCCAAGGACGCCATCGCCAAGGGCCGGCCGGAAGCGCTCGACTCCGTGCGCATGACGCCGCGGGAACGCGAGGTGATCAATCTCATCGCGGAGGGACTAGGGAACAAGGAAATCGCCGGTCGGATCAACGTGGCGACCCATACCGTCAAGAGCCATGTCCGCAACATCATGGAGAAGCTGACCTTGCACACGCGGCTGCAGATCGCCGCCTACGCCAACGAAAGACGAATCTCGGCGCCTTGACGCAGCCGCAGTACCTCGTTTTTCATGCTTTCGTGCGATATCTGTCGAGCCCCCGCTCCGCTACTCTCTCCTCATACTCTGTCTCGACTGCGCGTCCTGCAGTTCACCAGGGGTGGACTCAGGGGACGGCGCGTGAGGAACATATGGCACTCAAGAAACGCACTCCGCCAGCGAAGCCGGTTTGGGCGTATGCCTATCAGATTCTGCCGCCCCAAGCCGAAGATCGGCTGCACACGATCAAGACACTCCTGGACAAGGAGAATGCGGACGCGCAGCGCGCCGCGAGGACCTGGGCGGGCCGAGTCGTCGTCGAACAGCAGGTCACGCACATCCTGGTCGTGAGTGACAGTCCCGAGCAGAATCACGACGTCAATCACAGGCTCGAGGCCCACCTGAATCAGCTGAACGCGGGATTCTCAATGACGGTGCCGATCGCGGTTATGGACGAGCCGGCGGTCACTCCCAATGCCGTGGCGGCCGAGACTCTACCTCATCCGTCGTAGCTTTGTTGTGCGATTCCTGCCGACTGTCCTTTCCGCTATACCTCTTCCCATTCTCAGCATCTCACCCTCAACGGAGCGCATCATGAGATCGACATACTGGAGCACCTTAATTACCGGACTAAGCCTCGCGTCGCTGGCCGCCTGCCAGCCGTCGGGCCAAGCGGCGGAAGTCTCGTCAAAGACGCCGAAGGCGCCAGCGGCGAGCGCCACCCGCACACTCGAAGCGTGGAGGCAGTTCTCCATGGCGACGACAGCGACGATCAGCTCACGCACCGCGAAGCCGGGCGACGTCTTCACGGCGACGGTCGTGGCGGATGTGCAGGATGCCGCAGGCCGCGTCGCTATTCCCGCAGGCTCGCTCGTGTCCGGCACCATTACGGACGTCAAGTCCGCGCCGAACCCGAACAGCCCGGGCACTCTGACTTTGGCAGTCAATAGCGTGGCCGTGAATGGCCGCAGCTATCCGATCAACGCCAGCATCGATTCCCTCGCCACCCAACGGAACGGCCGCCCGATCAGCGGCGGCGATGCCGTGAAGGTAGGCGTCGGCGCAGCTGCCGGCGCGATCGTCGGCCAGATCATCGGCAAGAACTCCAAGGGAACCATCATCGGCGCCGTTGTCGGCGCAGCGGCCGGCGGGGCGTACGCGGCGGCCACAAAGGACGGCGACATTAGCCTTCCCGCCGGGACCCACGTCCTCGTCACACTCACGCAGCGTCTCAACGTCACCCGGAGCTGAGCATGCCTACGCATCGAACCACGCACCGCAGCAGCGCCGGCAAGAAACTCTACGCCGTGCGCGATGCCGAAGGAAAATTCCTCGACATCCAGAGCTACAAGCGCGCGCACCGCGCCGATTTGTCGAAGAAGAGTAAGGCGGAGAAGGCGCAGGACCGGAAGAACGGGTCATGAAGCCTCAGCTGATGGCGGGCATTCTGCTCGCGGTCCTGGGGGCGTTCATCGTGTTTCGAGGCCTCAGCTACGGCTCGCAACACAGTGTGATCCAGGTTGGAGACGTGAAGGCCTCGGTTGACGCGCGCAGCACCATTCCGACATGGGTCGGTGGGGTGGCGATCGTCGGTGGAGTGCTGCTGATCGGCGCCGGCGTTCAGAGAAGGCACCGTGGCGCTTGAGGGCGACAGACTGATCTGGACCGTGGTGATCGTGTTGATCGCGTTGTGGGCGCTCGGCACGGTCAACGCGGTGGGTGGACTGGTTCACCTGCTGC
>Ga0105252_10001191_pt1 | contig 12184 bp, 10 predicted proteins | sample EasRivMeERMZT100_FD_89675 | JGI IMG/M metagenome (GOLD analysis project Ga0105252, IMG submission 89675) | Soil microbial communities from meander-bound floodplain in the East River, Colorado, USA - East River MetaG ERMZT100 | ecosystem: Environmental > Terrestrial > Soil > Floodplain | place... | reverse complement strand
GTGGCATGCGTGCGCGCGGCGGCGTGGCCGAGGGCAGCGATGCCGAGCTCCGCAGCGCGGTCATTGACCTGTTCAGGGGTCCGGAGCTCGCGAAATAGTTCTGCGTCACCGATGGATTCGAGCCCTCTGGTCGCGGCTCTGGGCGATCCGGGGTGTTACCCGCATCCGGCGGGGCCGGTCGAGCTGATCGAAACTCACATCTCGTGGGTGCTGCTCGCGGGCGACTACGCGTACAAGATCAAGAAGCCGGTCAATCTCGGGTTCCTCGACTTTGGAACGCTGGAGGCGCGCCGCTTCTACTGCGAGGAGGAGCTGCGTCTCAATCGCCGCACGGCGCCCGAGCTGTATCTGGAGGTCGTGCCCGTCACGGGCGCTCCGCAGGTGCCGCGGGTCGGCGGAACGGGTGCGGCGATCGAATACGCGCTCAGGATGAAGCGCTTCCCGCAGGAGGCGCTCGCAGACGCCGTGGCGAAGCGTGGCGGGCTGCGCTCCGCGCAGATCGATGCGATGGCGGCGACGCTGGCGGTGTTTCACGCCGCTATCCCGGCGGCGCCGGACGGCAGCGCGTTCGGTGCGCCGGAGCATGTCGCCGCGCCGGCGCTCGAAAACTTCCAGCAAGTCGGTGCGCTCGCCGCGGATCGAGACGACGCGGCACAGCTCCAGCGGCTGCGCAGCTGGACCGTGAGCGAAGACTCGCGGCTTGGCGAGACCTTCGCGGCGCGCAAGCGCGACGGTTTCGTGCGCGAGTGCCACGGCGACCTGCACCTCCGAAACATCGTGTTTCTCGACGGCCGGCCCGTGCCTTTCGATTGCATCGAGTTCAATCCGGAGCTGCGCTGGATCGACGTGATGAACGAGGCCGCGTTTCTCGTCATGGATTTGCTCGAACATGGCATGGAGTGGGCCGCGTGGCGCTTTCTGAATGTCTATCTCGAAGCGACCGGAGACTATGCCGGCCTGCGCGTGCTGCGCTTCTACCTCGTCTACCGGGCCATGGTTCGGGCAAAGATCGCGTGCATACGCGCGCACCAGCCGGAAGCGGATCCGGCAGAGCGAGGTGCGTCCGATCGGCAATACCGCGACTACCTCGCCTTGGCCGAATCGCTGACGGTCCCAGGCCGGCGCGCGCTCATCCTGATGCACGGGCTCTCGGGCTCGGGCAAGTCGACGATCGCACTGACGATGCTCGAGCGCCTCGGCGCCGTTCGGGTACGCTCGGACGTGGAGCGCAAGCGCATGCACGGGCTCGCGGCGCAGGCGCGGACCCACGCGGACCCGTACGGGGGAATTTACGCGCCGGAGCATACGCGGATCACCTACGACAGGCTCAAGCTTCTCGTCCGGGAAATCATCGAGTCAGGCTATCCTGCGATTGTCGACGCCGCGTTTCTTTGGAGAGCGGAGCGCGACGAGTTCCACGCTCTCGCGCGCGAGGCCAAGGCACGATTCCTGATCGCCTCGTGCCGGGCCTCGGAAGCAGTACTGCACCGCAGGATCGCGCGGCGCGAGGCGGAGATGAAAGATGCGTCGGAGGCGGGCATTGCCGTGCTCGAGCGCCAGATCGCGACCCAGGAGCCGCTCGGTCCGGACGAGCTCGTGCACACGGTGCCGATCGATTCCGAGGCGAACGAAGCCGAACTGCGCAGGAGCATCGCCGGAGTTGCGGGCCTCCTCGCGCGGACGGAGGATGCAGATTCTGGAGAGGTTCTCACGGCCCAGGGGCAAACATGGTCCGGGCGCGAGGTGTGGACGCGAAAGCTGCTCTACCCGGGGCATACTCTGCCCACGGCGGCGGCGCCGGTCCTCGTGGCGACCGGTCTGGCGTCGCACGATCACGTTTTCTCGGCGGTAGCGGCCTTGCTCGCGCTTCTCGCCGGCTGGCTTGTCCAGGTCGGCGGCGTCCTCACCGACAACTACGAGAATCTCGTCCAGCAGCCCGAAGATCGCGAGCACCCGGAACTGGTGCGGGCGTTGCGGCTCGGCACGTTGACGCTCTCCGGTCTGAAGGCGACGATCGCGTCCTGCTATGCGCTCGCCTTGCTCGTTGGAGCCTGCCTGTTCTATATGGCGGGAGCATTCGTGTTGTTGATCGGGCTCCTCAGCATTGCGGCGAGTTGGATGTATTCGGCTGGGCCCTATCCGATCGGCAGGCACGGTCTGGCCGATCCCCTTTTCTTCGCTTTCTTCGGCGTCGTTTCGGTGGTCGGCGGCTACTACGTCCAGGCTGCGCCCGCCTTGGCCGCCGACGTGTTCGGCGCGTGGGTCGTGCCGGCGGCTTTGCCGCTGAGCGCCTTTGCGCTCGGCCTGCCAATCGGCGCGCTTACGACCAACATTCTCATCATCGACGACATTCGCGATCGCGAGTTCGACGCGGTGAAGGGAAAGCGCACGGTAGCCGTTCGTTTCGGCAAGGAATGGAGCCGCACCGAGTTCGTCGTTTTGCTCGCGCTCTCCTACCTCGCACCCTTGTGGTTCTGGTTGGGCTTGGGCTTTGGCGCCTGGATCCTTCTGCCCCTGCTGACGATCCCCTACGCGCTGACGACTGCTCGCGCCGTACTGGCCCTGGACCGGTTTCAGGACCTCGTGCCGATCACGCCCAAGGCGGGACGGCTGCTACTCGTGTACGCCTTGCTCCTCGCGATCGGCGCGGCGCTCGCTTGAGGGGCGGGGCTATGCGGACTTCATCAGGGTTTGACGAGGATCAAATTCTCGCGCCCGGGGAAGGGGATACTTCACTTGAATGCCAACGAAGGATGAAGCCATGATCAATTACAAAACCATCGTCGTCCATCTGGATCGCGACGCACGGCGCACCGAGAGGCTCGAACTCGCGTGCTCACTTGTCGGGGAGTTCGACGCTCATCTCATCGGACTGTTCGCACTGAGCGAGGAGCACATCCCCTCGGCTGCGATGGCCGAGGCCGGCGTCCAGATCATCGAGGCGCAGAAGCGCTCTCGAGCCGAGGCGGCGCGCGAGGCGGAAACCGCCTTCCGCTCGGCGGTCGCAAGGCACGTTGGCGTCAGGGCCGAATGGAGAATGTCGGAGGCCGATGCTCTTGTCGCGATGCACACGAGCGCCCGCTATGCCGATCTCCTCGTCGCCGGCCAGCGCGATCGGCACGCGAATTCCGATACCGGCATCGCGCCGGGCTTTCTCGACGAGCTGGTCCTGTCCACCGGTCGGCCCTTGCTCATCGTTCCGTACGTCGGACACTTCCCGCGCGTCGGCAAGAAAGTGCTGATCGCGTGGAACGCGAGGTCCCAGGCGACACGCGCGGTCACCGACGCGCTTCCCCTGCTCACGCGGGCGGACAGCGTGCAGGTCATGGTGTTCGAACCGAAGGGAAGCCGCTCGGGCCACGGGGAAAACCCGGGGGCCGATATCGCGCTCTATCTCGCGCGCCACGGCGTGAAGGCCTCTGCATCGCGGCAATTCTGCGGCAGCGATGAAGTGGGCGTGCAGATTCTCTCCCGCGCGGCGGACATCGATGCAGACCTGATCGTCATGGGAGCGTACGGGCACTCGCGCGTGCGCGAGCTCGTCCTGGGCGGGGTGACGCGAACCATCCTCGATTCCATGACAGTACCGGTGCTGATGTCGCATTGAGAAGCGCCGTGTAGGTCACGGCAGCCGCGGCAGGGCGCTCGCCTGTCTCGGCCCGCCATCGCCGCCGGGATTGCAGGCATACTCCGGAGCGAGGGCTGGAAGCCGTATGCTCAAACGCGCCGCAGCGGGTAATCCATGAACAGAGGCAGCAGGACCGGGGGCGGAAAAGCGCCGTCGGAGAACCGGGGGCAGACCTCGGTGTCGCCGCCAAACCGAGGACTGTCACCGCTTTCGCCGGACCGCCACTACCTCACCCCGTTGTTCGAGCCCAGCTCGGTCGCCATCGTCGGCGCGAGCGAGAAAAGCGGCAAGGTGGGCACGGTGCTGCTTTCCAACATGCTCTCGGCGGGCTACCGGGGAACCCTGCTCGCCGTCAACCCCAAGTACGCGAGCGTGCGCGGCGTGCGTTGCTATTCTTCGGTCGGCAAACTGCCCGCCCGGGTCGATCTCGCAGTTATCGCGACGCCGGCCCAGACTGTGCCCGGAGTGATCGAGGAGTGCGGCCGCGCCGGCGTGCGCGCCGCCGTCGTGATCACAGCGGGTTTCTCCGAAGCGGGGCCGGAGGGCGCGCGTCTGGAGCGCGCGCTGCTCGAGAACGCGCGTCGGCACGGCCTGCGCTTCATCGGTCCCAATTGCCTGGGCATGCTGCGGCCCGACCTCGGGATGAACGCGACTTTTGCGCGCGGCACGGCCCTTGCCGGCTCGCTCGGCCTGGTCTCCCAGTCGGGAGCCGTGTGCGCTGCCATGCTCGACTGGGCGGTGCCCAACAAGATCGGCTTTTCGAGCGTCGTGTCGCTGGGCGGCTCGAGCGACATCGATTTCGGCGAAATCATCGATTATCTGGCGAACGACGCGAAGACCGAGCACATCCTTCTCTATATCGAGGGAATACGCGATGCGCGGCGGTTCCTCTCGAGCCTGCGCGCGGCGGCGCGCGTGAAACCGGTCATCGTCATGAAAGTCGGCCGTCACCCGGCGGGGTCCCGGGCCGCGGTGTCGCATACGGGCGCCATCGTCGGGGCGGACGACGTGTTCGACGCCGCGGTCAGACGCGCCGGGGTCGTGCGAGTGAGCAGCATCGGGCAGCTCGTCGCCGCGGCGCAGGCGCTCGCTTCGCGCATTCGGCCGCAGGGAGATCGGCTCGCCGTCATTACCAACGGCGGCGGTCCTGGCGTCATGGCGGCGGATCGCGCCGCGGATCTTGGACTTGCCCTCGCGGAGCTGTCCCCGGCCACCGTGGATGCGCTGCGGCGGGCGCTGCCTCCGAACTGGTCGCACGGCAATCCGATCGATCTCATCGGCGACGCCGACAGCGCACGCTACCGCGCGGCCGTGTCTGCCTGCATCGCCGACGAGGCTGTGGACGGCGTGTTGGCGATCCTCACGCCGCAGGCCATGACCGAGGCCGAAGAAACCGCGCGCGCAGTGGCGCAGACGGCTCACGGTGCGTCCAAGCCGCTCATCGCCTGCTGGATGGGCGAGGCGAGCGTCGGCAGCGCGCGGAAAATATTCGAGGAAGCATCGATCCCGGTGTTCCGCACGCCGGATCCCGCAGTGGAGATGTTTGCGCACCTCGCTGCTTTCTACCGCAACCAGCGCTCGCTGCTGCAGACCCCCGGACCCCTCGCGCATCAGGCTTCTCCGGACCGGCGCACGGCTCAAGCGGTGATCGACGCGGCGCTCTCGGAAGGGCGCAAAGTGCTGAGCGAGACGGAATCCAAGGCGCTGCTCGCGGCATTCCACATCCCGATTGCGCGCACCGTGCTCGCGCGCTCGGCCGAGGAGGCCGTTCTCGCAGCCCAGGAGCTCGGCTATCCGGTCGTGCTGAAGATCGATTCGCCCGACATCACGCACAAGAGCGACGTGGGCGGCGTCCGGCTCAATCTGGCGGCCGCGGATGCGGTGCGCTCCGCGTATCTGGAAATGCTGGACGAGGTCGGGCGCAAACAGCGCGAAGCGCGACTCAACGGCGTGACGGTCGAACCGATGGTCGCGCGGAAGAACGGGCGCGAGCTGATGGTCGGCGTCATGCGCGATACCGTATTCGGCCCCGCGATCACTTTCGGCACGGGGGGCATCGCGGTGGAGGTGCACCGCGACCGCGCCGTAGCGCTGCCGCCGCTCAATGCCTTCCTCGCCGCCGAAATGATCCGCAGCACCCGCATCTCACGGTTGCTGGGCGCGTTCCGCAATATGCCTGCCGTGGACATGCGCTCGCTGGAATCGGTGCTGCTGCGCGTCTCGGAGATGGTGTGCGAGCTACCGGGGATCGATGAGCTCGACATCAATCCGCTGATCGTGGACGAAACCGGCGCCGTTGCGGTGGACGCGCGTGCCATAGTCAGGGACCCGCGGCCGATGCGCAGTCGCTACGCGCACCTGGCGATCCATCCTTATCCGGCCGAGCTGGTGACGGACTGGGAGCTCTCCGACGGGACTTCCATCCGGCTGCGCCCGATACGGCCCGAGGACGCTCAGATGGAGCAGGAATTCGTGCGGGGGCTGTCGGAGGACAGCCGTTACTTCCGTTTCATGAATACCGTGCGCGAGCTTACGCCGGGGATGCTCGCGCGTTTCACCCAGATCGACTACGACCGCGAGATGGCCTTTGTCGCCGTGCGCGACGAAGGCGGACGCGAAACCGAGATGGCTGTCGCGCGCTACGCGACCAATCCGGACGGGCAGACCTGCGAGTTCGCCATCGTCGTCGCCGATTCCTGGCAATGCAAGGGCCTGGGGCGGCGCATGCTCGAGCTGCTCATCGAGGTGGCGCGCGCGCGCGGACTCAGGGCGATGGTCGGGCACGTGCTCGCCGGGAATCAGGGGATGCTCGCCTTGTGCAGCAGGCTCGGATTCAGGATATCGGACCATCCTGAAGACGCGGCCGTGAAGCGCGCCACGCTCGTCCTGGACGGAGCGGGCCCCGAATCGCGCTGACCGGAAGGGGCCGCGGCCATGTGCGGTACGGCGGCGCGCGCCCCCCTGTGGAGGTTTCCTGCCGGTGCGGGTCGCTGCGCGCCCCGGCCCTCAGAGCTTCTTGACGATCCGCACGGTCCTCCTGTCTTCGGAAACGGCGTGCGCCTCGAATCCGAGCGCCCGGACGAAGTGCAGCATTTCGGCATTGCCGGCGAGCACCAAGCCTTCCATGGTCGAGAATTTCCGCGCGCGCGCCGCCTGGATCAATCCCTCCATCAGCAGCCCCGCGATGCCGCTCCGGTGCCAGGCGTCGGCGATCACGATGCCGAGCTCGCAGGTCTTCCCGTCGGCGTTCATCACGTAGCGCGCCTCGCCCACGATTTCTTCGTGGTCGCCGTGCCGCGCCGCGCACACCAGCGCCATGTGGCGGTCGTAGTCGACGTCGGTCAAGAAGTGGATGAGCTTGTCCGAAGGCGCGTGCACCCACTTCTGAAAACGCATGTACCTGCTCTCCCCGGACAGCACGTTCAGGAACTCGCGCACCAGGGGTGCATCCTCCGTTCGAATGGGGCGCAGTGTCACCGTGCGTCCGTCGAACAGCCGGTGCTCGCGCACGAGATGCGCGGGATACTCAGCCATGAAGGCGCGCCGCTTCTTCCTTCAGTTTGCGGCGCAGGATCTTGCCGATCGGCGATTTGGGAAGCTGCTCGCGGAACTCGACGCGCCTGGGGAGCTTGTAACCCGTAAGGTGTTTCGCACAATGCGCGAGCAGCGCCTCGGCGGTGAGCGCGGGGTCTTTGCGCACGACGAAGAGCGCGACCGCCTCGCCGCTGTGCTCGTCGGGAATGCCGACCGCGCCGGCGTCCATCACGCCGGGGTGGAGCATCGCGACGTCCTCGATCTCGGCGGGATAGGCCTTGAAGCCCGAGACCACGATCACGTCCTTCTTGCGCTCGCGGAATTCGACGTAGCCGCGCTCGTCCATGCGGCCCATGTCGCCGGTCCTGAGCCAACCGTCCGGCGTGAACGCTTCGGCGCTTTCCTGCGGCGCGTTCCAATAGCCGCGCATCACCTGCGGACCGCGCACGCCGATTTCGCCGATTTCGCCGAGAGGCGATTCCTTGCCGTGCTCGTCGAGAATGGCCACCTCGGTCGAGGGGAGAGGCAGCCCGAGCTTGCCGCTGAATTCCCTGGAATCGAAGCGGTTCGCACACACGTTCGGCGACGCCTCGGTGAGCCCGTAGCCCTCGACGAGCGGCACTCCGGTCGCCCTGTGCCAGCGCTCGGCGACCGAGCGCTGCACGGCCATGCCGCCCGCGACCGCGAGCTTGAGGGTGCCGCGGCCGGCTGCGGCGACTTCTTGGAAACCGGTCGCGTTCAACAGCGCGTTGAACAGCGTGTTTACGCCGGTGATGGCGGTGAAGCGCGTTTTTCTCAGCTCGGCGACGAAGCCGGCGACGTCGCGGGGGTTGGTGACGAGCACGTTGCGCCCGCCCAGCTTCACGAAGACGAGCAGGTTCGCCGTGAGAGCGAAGACGTGATACAGCGGCAACGCGGTGATCACGGTTTCTGTGCCTACCTCGAGTGTCCCCCTGGCCCAGGCCGCGACCTGCTCGACGTTCGCGACTATGTTGCCGTGCGTGAGGATAGCGCCTTTCGCGACGCCGGTCGTGCCGCCGGTGTATTGCAGGAACGCGATGTCCTCGGAAGATACGTCGGCGCCGTCCAGATCGTGCATCGCGCCGCGCGCCAGCGCATCGCGAAAATCCGTCGCGCCCGGAATGCGCCACGCCGGGACCATGCGCTTCACGTGCTTCACGGCGAAGTTCACCAGCGCGCGCCTGACCGGCGGGAAGAGATCCCCGACCTGGGTCGTGACGATGTGGCGCACGCGGGTCTGAGGCAGGGCCTGCTCCAGAATACGCGCGAAGTTCTCCAGCACGACGATCGCCGTCGCGCCGGAATCGGCGAGCTGGTGCTCGAGCTCGCTCGCGGTATAGAGCGGATTGACGTTGACCACCGTCAGGCCGGCGCGCAGCGCCCCGAACAGGGCAACCGGATACTGCAGCAGATTGGGCAGCATGATCGCGACGCGATCCGCCCGTTGCAGGCCGAGGGTTTTCTGCAGATAAGCGGCGAAGTCGCGCGAGAGGCGATCGAGCGCGCCGTACGTGATCGAGGCGCCCATGTTGGAGAACGCGGTCGCGTCGCGGAAGCGCGCGCAACTGCGCTCGAGCAGCTGGTTCAGGGAGGAGTAGGCGCGCGCGTCGATCTCGGAGGGCACGCCCCTGGGATAGGAATCGAGCCAGATCTTCTTCATGCGAATCGACCCTGCTGCAACCTGAGCCCCCGTCCCCGATTGGCCCGGATCAGGGAACAGGCGGGAGCGGCGCACAATCAGCTTAGGGCCCGGTATCGGGAGGCAATTTGACCTGGGTCAACCGGTTGGGGCGAAAAGGGAGGTTTCATTGAGTCGCGGTTGAAAAGGAGGTATTCATGACCAAGAGCGGAAAAGCGCGCAGCAAGCCGCGACGCGCGAGGAACGCGATTCCCGCTGCGCCGCAGACGCCACGGGACACAGTGAGCCTTGCTCTTTTCGAACCGACGGAAAAGAAACCCGCGGCGTATGCCGATGCTTCTGTCGAGGATCCCCTCCAGGATTGGCCGGAAATCGAGGCGGAGAAAGATCAGTGGCTGCTGGAACGGAACGGCAGGAGTGACGAGCCGCCGGACCGGTGAGCCCGTCTCATCGGGTCTTCGGACGAAGGCCGTCGACGATTCTCCCCGCTATCGCCGAACTGAGGATTCGCTGCGCCGCGACGCCCACTGTTTCGCTCGTGCGATTGCAATGCGGATCGCCTGGCCTTCCGGCCGGTCCGCCTCGAGCAGCGCGTTGGCGATCTCGATCGCCTTGAGGCGCACAGCGGGCGGCAGGTTCTTCATCGAGACCGGGTAGTAGGCCGGGGTCCAGGGCATGGTCGGTCAGACTCGGGAAGCGAGCTTTGCGCGAAGGTAGGCGACGAGGTTGTCCAGGGTGACGAGCTTGCCGTAGTCCGCTTCCGGAATGTCCACGTGCAGTTTCTCGTTCACGGCGACGAGGACGTTGAGCCAGTCCATGGAGTCGAGGTCGATCTGGTCGCGCAAGGGCCGGTCCGCCCGCAGCTCGCCTTCCTCGACTTCCGGCGCGATGGACTTGATGATTGCGATGACGCGGGTCTTGATTTCGGTTTCGTTCACAACTCCTCCGGATGCTGCAGCCGCTCGCGGAGCCCCGCGAGAAAGCGCGCGCCGCGAATTCCGTCGCTCGCGCGGTGGTCGCCGGACAGGCTCGCCGTGACGAGCGGCACGGCGCTCAGCGCGCCGTTCGCGGCCCACGGCCGCGTCTCGAGGCGTCCGAATCCGACCAGCGCGACCTGCGGCGGATAGATGACGCCGAATACCGCTTCGACGCCCTGATCGCCGAGGTTCGTGACGGTGATCGTCGGGTCGGACATCTCGGAGCTGCGCAGCGAGCCCGCGCGCGCGCGCGCGACCAGATCGCTGAGGGCGCGCATGAGCTCGATCAGGCTCTTCTTGTCCGCGTCGTGAATCGCAGGCGCGATCAGGCCGCCCTGGCGGATCGAGATGGCGACCCCGATGTGCACGCCCGTCGCAGCCTGGAACTTCCCGTCCAGCCAGAATCCGTTCAGCTCCGGGGCTTTTGCGAGCGCGAGCGCGACGGCCTTGAGCTGCAGCGTGCCCATCAGGATGCGCTCCGTCACCGGGCGCTTCTCGTTCTCGCGCGCCAGCCATTCGACAGCGCGCTGCATCGGGATCGTTTCGGACAGGTAGTAGTGCGGGATCTCGCGCTTGGAGCGGCTCATCGCCGCTGCGATCGCCTTGCGCATTTCAGCGTATCGGTCCGCAGGCGCCGGCGCCGCTCGCGCAGCGGCCTTTTCCACGTCCTCGATCGTTACCGCGCCGTGCGGCCCGGTGCCGGTCACCTTGTCGATATCGACGTTCAGCTCGCTCGCGTGCCTGCGCGCGGCGGGCGAAACCGGCCGGCGCTGCGCAAGCGGCGCGGCCGAAGGCGCGGCAACGGCGGGAGGCGCGACGGCGGCCGCCGCCGGAGCCGGCTTGGGCGCAGGGCGGGCGGCAGGTACTTCGCGTTTTTGCAGAGCTGCCTGCTCCGGAGTCTCTCCGGGCTGGAGCAGGGTTGCCATCGCCGTGCCTACGGGCACGGTCTCCCCGGGTTGCAGCAGCAACTCGAAAACCGTTCCATCCTGCCAGATCTCCACTTCAACCGCGGCCTTGGCAGTGTCGACTACCGCGACGACCTGGCCGCGCTTCACGGCTTCGCCGGGTTTCACCTTCCATTCGAGCAACTTCCCCCGGTCCATGTCTGCGCCGAGCGAAGGAAGTTTGAATTCGATCATGCGGTCCTCACCTGCCCAGCACCGTCTTGACCGCGGCCAGTATCTTCGCAGGCTGCGGCAGAGCGGCCTCCTCCAGGTGCTTGGCGTAGGGAATCGGGACCTCCTCGCTGCACACGCGCGCGGGCGGCGCGTCGAGGTCGTAGAACGCTTCTTCGGCGATACGCGCCACGATCTCCGCGGCGAGGCTGCCCGTGCGCCAGGTTTCGTCGACGACGACGGCGCGCCGGCATTTGCGCACGGAAGCGAGGACGGTCGCCATGTCGAGGGGGCGCAGCACGCGCAGGTCCACGACCTCGGCGTCTATGCCTTCTTCGGCGAGCTGGCTTGCGGCCTCCAGCGTCTTGGGAAGCGAGCCGCCGTAAGTGATGAGGCTCAGCATTTTCCCTTCGCGGCGCACCGCGGCCGAACGGATGTCCGTGCTGCGGGTTTCGGAGACGTCCGCCTCCACGTTGTAGAGCTGAGCGTGCTCGAAGATGACGACGGGATCGGGATCGGCCAGCGCCGGCGCGAGCATGTCGCGTGCGTCTTCCACGGTGGCGGGGGCGAGCACCTTGATGCCGGGAATGGAGGCATACCAGTTCTCGAAGCTGTGCGAATGCTGGGCGGCGACCTGGCGGCCGGCGCCGGTGGCCATGCGGATGACGAGCGGCACCGAAAACTGCCCGCCTGACATGTGACGGTAGAGCGCCGCGCTGTTGACGATCTGGTCGAGCGCGAGCAGGCTGAAATTCACCGTCATTACTTCCACGATCGGCCGCATGCCGCCGAGTGCCGCGCCGATGCCGGCGCCCACGAACGCCAGTTCCGACAGCGGTGTGTCGCGCACGCGCTCGGGCCCGAACTCCTCCAGCAGGCCTTTGGTCACGGCGTAGGTTCCGCCGTAGCGGCCCACGTCCTCGCCCATGACAAAGACGCGGGGATCGCCGGCGAGCGCCTCGCGCAGGGCCTGGCGCATGCCTTCGCGGTAGGAGAGGCGGCTCACGTTCCCTCCATTTCCGGAAGCGCAGGAAGCGTATACAGATCGTTCGTCAGATTCTCCACCGGCTCCCAGGTACCGCCTTCCGCGAACGCCACCGCGCGATCCACCTCTGCCCCCACTTCGCGGTCGAGCGCGAGGAATTGCTCTTCGCTCAGCTTGCCCTCGGCCTTGAGCCTGGCCGAGAAGGTGTGCAGCGGTCCGCGTGTTTTCCACTCCTCGACCTCGCGCTTGTCGCGGTAGAGCTCGGCGTCGAACATGGAGTGCGCG
>Ga0105252_10001190_pt1 | contig 12199 bp, 7 predicted proteins | sample EasRivMeERMZT100_FD_89675 | JGI IMG/M metagenome (GOLD analysis project Ga0105252, IMG submission 89675) | Soil microbial communities from meander-bound floodplain in the East River, Colorado, USA - East River MetaG ERMZT100 | ecosystem: Environmental > Terrestrial > Soil > Floodplain | place... | reverse complement strand
TTCTTCTGCTTCAAGTAGTTTTTTATGAAAGTCTTTTAACCCTTGATCTGTTCTTGTGGTCATAGCTTCTTGGGCGGCATCCTGCATAGAATTAATCTTTTTGCTTAATTCTTTCATCTTTGCTGCTTGTTCCGGCGAAAGTTCACCAATACCCAATGTTTCGGCTATTATCTTTTTAAAATCATCGTATTCTAACGCTTTGTTTTCAATTAATTTCTTAATAGATTTTTGAATTATCCGTTCTTTTTGGTCATCATTCAGCCCTTCCAATCTTTTCTTAAACCTTTCAAGAAATCCCTTTTGTTTTTCTTCAAGTGTCTTAGGTACTTTTTCTTTCTTTTCAAATTTTGAGAGTTTATCTTCCCACTCTTTTCTGAATTTATCCGTGTCCCAACTTTTAATGTCTTTTGAAATATGTTCAATAGCAACACTTACAGCGTTGGTTACACTTTCCCCCGCTAAAAATGCTTGCTTCATTAATTCTATACCACCGTTAATTAGTTTAGTCGGAATTGGTACAGCATATAAAGCGTCACTCTTGAATTTTGCACTTTCAAAGAAGTCATCAATGCTTTTACGCCTTGTAGCCCTTTCGCCTTTGCGTTCTTCTTTGCGCATTGCTTCAAATTCTACGCTGATAACCTTAGCGCCTTCCTCTGTTGCTTTTATGGCATAAAATAATTCCTTGTAATCAACTTCTTTGCCTTTGTACCAATCATTAAATATTCCTTCCCTATTTCTATTTTCTTTTATTACAACACCTAATGGAGACTTTTTATAGAAATCATAAATGGCACTTATGAAGCGACCTTTATCCCTGGCAAATTCATCATACATTATGGAGTATTCAGCCCATTGTGTTGCAAATTTTGTTGCCTCTACGGGGTCTTTTGTTGCTGATTCTTTTTCGGCTAACTTATTAATAACTTCTCCAAAAATCATTGAATTAACATCGCCACTAAACCGCCCCGCTTGTGCCATTAAAATAGCTTCTTCGTCACCCAAAGTTTCAACAACACCTTTAGCTACTCTCTCGGCTTCGCTCTTTTTTGAAACAGTATAATTTAACCCCTCTTTTTTAAACCGTTCCTTAACTGATTCAGGAATTTTATCACTTTCATAAAGTCTATTTAAAATGCCCTTTTTTCTAAATTCTTCATCAGAACTTTCGGTTTCTCCTTTAGGCGGTTCAATTATTGGCGGTTCTTCATCGAAATGCTTTCTAAATCTTTTCTCAGCACGTTCCTTAACGTCTTTTTCAAGTCCTTTATACCAATCTGAATTACGAATTTCTTGTAGCCCCGCTTCGATACCTTTTTGTAATGCATCTGCGGCATCGCCAGCTAATTCTACTGCTCTTGCTGCTGCTTCTACCCCTGCGTTCCATACTTCTTTTGAAAATGGGATACCTGACATTAATATGTCATCATCTATCTTCCCCTTCCTTATCTTCTTGGCTAAGTCCCTTGCTTTATAACCTATGTCTTTTTTTTCGGTTGGCGTTATTGGTTCTTTGGTTTCTCCTTTCTCCTTTGAAATAGTCTTAGTATCTTCTGTAACTACTTTTTGTTTTTCGGTTTTGGGTTTTAATTGGTCGGTAACATCTGCTACGTCTTTATTCATTGAAGCGATACGCCACTTGGTTTTATCCATATCCGCAAGCGGCTTTAAAATATATTTATCACCTTCTTTTACCACAACACCATTAGCACGATATTCTACGACTTCATTTTCATTTGGGTCAATTAACTTATGAACTTGTTCAAAATATTTTTGCGCTTTCTTTTCACCAAATTTTTCTTTAAGTTTCGCATAATCACTATTTTGAACTTCGGAACTTGTAAAACCTTTCTTACCTTTTTCTTCCCCTAATATAGATTCAGATACAGTAGGTTCTTTTGTGGGTTTGGATAATAATGATTCTACTTTTGCGGCACCTTCTTTCGTTAATTTTCCATTATGGTATAAGGTAGCTACATAAGTACCCCAATCTTGATTTGATTCATAAAAATCTTTGTTTTGCTTTTCTGTTAAAAAGTCTTTTATGTTACCGAATCTATCTACATACCCTAATTTATCTTGATTGTCAAAAATCAATTCAGCCGTATTTTCTATTTCAGATACAGTAGGTTGTTCACTACTACTTATTTCTTGGGTTGGTTGCTCTTGTTTTTGCTCTTGTATAGGCTTTGGTTGTGTTGATTCAAGTGCATATTCTACTTTGCCCGTATTAGTTAAATACAAATCCCCTTTCTCTATAATACGTCCATTATTATCAACTTTTGCTAATTTGATTATTTTAAGCCCGAATGATGTATTTGGGAATTTATCTATCTCGCTTATGTTTTTTACATTCCATGCTGGTTTTAAATAGCTATCAACTCTATTTATCGCTCTATTTATTAATGAATTATTTTTTGTACCTATACCTACGTTCCCATTTTCATCAATAACGTGTAAAGAATTTTCAGATATTAAGGTACTTCCATGTACTTTATCAAATACTCCATTTTGATTAGGGATAGAATAATACGTGACGTTTTTAAGGTCTGCCTCACTTTTTATATTTTGCTCTTGTATAGTTTCAATAGGCTTGCTTTCTGTAATGCCTTTTGCTTCTGTGGTGACTGGAATAGTTTCTCCCTTAATTCCTTCACTTCTTCCTTTGTCAGTTTCCCGAAGTTCATTTCTTGTATCTGCTGTAACTCCTTCATCTGTTTTGATGGGAGTGATTTCGGGTACTTTAATTTCTTCTTCACTTGGCTTTTCTTGTTGTGATAAATAGAAATCTGCTTCACTTTTGGGTAGTGTAACTCTTATTATATTTTTACCGTTATCAGTACCTCTTGAAGATATTTTGTCTTTAAATATTTCAGGCACTTCGGCTTCGCTTCCATAAGTGAATGTTGTAAAATTGCCTTCTTTAACATCTTTAAACTTTTGTTCTTCGGTTGGCTCTTTTATTTCTTCCGTAACCGTTTCTTCTACCGTTGGTTCTTGTACTGTTTCTTTGGTTGGTGTAATATCTGATTTAGGTGTGCTTATTGCTCCTGCACTACCGCCAAATATTAAACCGAAGCCGCCGCCTTGCACACCTGAATTTATTACGTTTTTTGTGAAGTTGTTTTTTATATCTTCTTCATCAAATACTTCTTGCCCTGATACTTTATTAGCAAGTAATTTTACCCCATCACTTACGCCTGTTTGCAGCATTCCTGTAACCGATTCTACGCCTGCTCCTGTCGCACCACTCCTCCCAACTCTTTTTAATGTTTCAGATAATGAACCTGCCTTTTTAAATGCCAATTCTTCAATTTCTTTTGCAGTAGCCTTTGTTCCTTTATTCAATAATTCTTCCGTTATTTCTGCTGAAATTTTTTGTTTGAATTTCTGTGTTACACCTGCACTTTTTAGAATCCTATCAACTGAAAATTTTTCAAGCGCGGCTTGCACTGCTGCTTGTATATATACGTACCCAAACTTTTCAAGTTCACTTAATTTTCCAGCATTTGGATTTTGTTCAAGTTCTTCTGCATTATCATTAATTGATTGAGCAACAAAACTACCGCCAGCCGTTAAAGCACCCATAGTTAATTCAGTTAGCGTTTTAGGTGCTGTAAATGCCATAGCCTTTATATCATCGACGTCAAGTCCACCACTTACATCAAATTCACTTCTTGCTTTCTCTTGCTCTCTTGTTGATGATTTAGTACGTAATTTTTCTTCTACAATATTTTGAACAGCGCCCCTTAAAGAATAGTCTTTGCCGCCCATAGTTATTTTAACAGGTGCTTCACCACTTATAAGCGATTCCGCTCTTGACGCAAAATCAACCATACCACCTAAAGACCTTGCACCAATACCCATTAGTTGATTATAAATACCACCCGATACACTACCACCTATCGGTTCTTTCCATACTTCTTGTTCTTTTTGTTTAGGCGCAACTGCTTGTATAGGTGCTTTCTGTAATGGTGCTGCTTGAAATCCAGCTAACCCACTATAAGGTATTTTAACTTCCTGCTGTGGCACACCTTCAACACCTTTACCTATCATTTGAGCTTGAAACTCTTGCGCAGTAGGTAGCTTAAACTTAGGTTGCTTCACTAAAATGCCTAAAGGGTCACTTGTTTGTGTCCCGTTTCTTGGTGGTGTCAATATTCCTAATGGGTCTCCCGGCATCTATTGTGGTTTAACTGTTCCTAATTTTATAGCTTGCTGTATCTGATCTTCTGTATATCCTAATTTTCTTAACTCTGCATGACTATACGCTTTGCCACTTACGTCATATGATTTTGCTTTTGCTTGTTTTGATTTCGGCTGATCCTGCTTTGGCGGGGTGTACTCTTTTGGTTCTACAAATGTTTTAGTTTCACCTTTTACATCACTACCTATTGTCTGTTGGTATAGTCCTACTAATTTATTTTTTAAATCAGGGTCGTTAATATCAAACAAGAATAATTGTGCATCTTTTTTATCCCCGTACTTGTCTTTTTCTGTTGGTCTTATATTAATTGCCAATTGCCCATTATCCAATAACCCATACGCTTCCGGCTCTAATTTGTATGATGTATTTCCTGCGAATAATCTGCCAATTACGTTTTTAATATTTTCCTTATCGCCACTTGAAAAAGCATCTATTAAGTCATTGCTGAATTGTATGCTTGGTGGTACTTGGTTTGCTGGATTATTCGGCCCCCAAACATTATACCCTTGATATGGGTTATCACCTTGTACTTTTTGAACGTTGTATGGTTGTTTAAGTTTCAAGAACATTTCTGCTGCAAGCCTATCTGACGGCTTTTCTATATCCCTTCCTGTTATTGCTTTGAATGTTGGATTATATCTGTTATAATCTGTTTCATCCATCATTGTCCTATCTACAAAGTCTTTTGTGTTTGGGTCATTATCGTAAATGTTTTCTGCCCTGTCTAAAATTACATCTAAACTTTTTGGGTCATAAGCATAATGTGTTGTATAAACCTTTGTCCTTTTCCCGTTTACTATTTGTATATCTTCTTTTGGAATGTACTGCCCTAACGTTATTCCTTTTGTTTGGTCGTTTAATAGTTTGTTGTGGTCTGCATAAGTGTATGGTTTTGGTTCATACATTACTTTAGCGGCATCAGGTCTTTGATACCCTTTTGCAACCGGAACACTTAACTTATTCATTTCAGCCATTGCAGCGGCGGTTAATGGGTGTCCTGGTTTTATGAAATTATAAAATTCATTTATATCTTTCCCCCTTGACTGTGACATTCCAACTACTGATTGCGCATCATTAAATAGAGCGTTATTTTTTGTTAGTTCTTCTGCATATCTTGGGTCTCTTGGATTGTTAAGAATATCTTTTGTTTCAATTGCGTGTTGTTGCCATCTGTTTTTACGTTCAAGAAAATCAGGTACGTCATCTGATACCATTCCTGTGGGTGTTAATGTCTTTCCTACATGGGCATAATATTGGTCAAGTGCATCCCTTTTGGCTCTTTCTCTTGCTTGGGTGTTTAGATAATACATTGTAAATGGAGTAGAATTTACTACTGCACTTCCACCACTATAAAGCGTACTTGGGTTGTGAATCGCCATGTTATTGCCCTGCTCTTTTATATCTTAAATAATCCGCATATGAACTTGGAACACCATAAGTATTTTGCTGACCTTGCGCCGCCGTTCCGTAAGGTTGATTATTTACATAATCCTGACCCAATAAAGACAAATTTCCTAAGCCACCAAAGGCATTAGTCATACCCGCATTAAGTTGTTGGCCGCCTGCTCCCGCTTTCATTGCAAGTAGATTATATTTCTGTTCGTAAGGTGCTACTTCATTGTATTGAAAACGTGTCATATCATCACCTGCTTTCATTCTTGTTGCTCCTCCTAATTCACCAAACCTTCTGCTCTGTTCATTCTCTGCATTTATACCCGCTTTTAATGCTGCGTCATTGCTTAATGCCGTCAATCTACTTATGCCTCCAACACCGCCGCGTATGTTATTCATTTGGCTCAATCCTGCTGCTAAGTTTCTGTTTGACGCATTAATGCCTTGTTGGTATTGTTGGCTTTGATAAGGATTAACACCGTACCTCTGTAAAGCATTATTGTAATAATCACTTATTGATTTATTGGCGGTATATGTTGGGGTTTGCAAACCTTCCAATTCTCCTAACGCTTTCTTCTCTTTGCCGCCGCCTAAAACACTTTGTAATAACCCCATCCCTGTTTGGGCTATCGCCGGTAAAGCTGCTAATAATGGAAATGGCATCTTTTTAAATTTTACTTTTTATTACGTAACCGTAAGCGGCGAATCCTTATACATAACACTCACGCCGCTTAAAATAACTAAACTGCTTGCATCTGTTCTTTGAAATCTTATCACAACGAAAGCACCTTTAAGCCAATCACCGTTGATAATGCCCCCCAATGAGTAACTATCCCTTAAAAATGACGCACTTGGGTATTGCTCATAAATGGTAAAATCTTCTGGTATCAAAACACTTTCCTGTCTTTGCCCTGCGTAGCTATTAACATTAGTGTAAATTATCGGACACTCCCAAACTATATCTGTCATTTGGGTTAATGATTGCCATGTTTTCTTTTGTAATGTGTTATCGTTGAATATTCCTTGAATGTATGCGTTAAATTGTTCCCCGTAAAAGTTGCAATATGTATCACTATCGTGCTTCCATAATTCACCGTCTTTAAAAGATATGAGTAAATTGTTAAGACTTTCAAATCCTTCTGGATGGCAAGAAGTGAATGTTTCAAACCCTTCCATTTCTCCCCTATCTTCCAAAAATACTATTGTGTATGGGTCTTGATGAAATGTCAACTCGCCTTCTGCATTGTACCTGTTTATTTCTTCGAGTGCAATAATATATTTATTTGTGAAACTGTCAAACACGCCATACCCTGTTGGGTCGCCTGTATAAACACCCCCGCTTGGTGGATTACCATTATTAAGCGTATCTTGATATGCTGCTGATTTACTAACAAAGAAAGCATTGCACTCATACAGAACACTCAATGCTATCATTCCATTTTGAGCAAGCCGCCAAAGAACACCCTTATTGTTATCCCACCCTATCATTCCTGATTTAGTATAGGCTAAACTTTCAGGCACATTACCCAACCCAAATTGTTTGTCGTATGGATATGTTATTTTATTCAGTAAAATGTCGCTATTGGCTTCTAATGGGTTCCCTGATACATCTTTTACTATTTGTGTTAATACCGGAACAACCCCCGTATTGAATTGATGAAAGACATACATATATCTTCTGTCAATAAATAGTTTTACTATGCTTCCCCAACTAAGATCATAAATATCTTGGTTTTCAAAGAAGAACTTATTAATGCCGTTTAGGTTAGTCCCGCTTTGATATTCTTGCCCAAATCTTGCAAGAACTGGATTATATTGCCGCCCTGCATTTGCATCTATTACGTGCGCTCTCCCATTATCATTTACTGCACTATCAAAGTAATCTGAATAGTTGGCATCCATTAATGCTACTTCTGAAATATTGGTATAAGGCGGCTCCCCTAATACCGTTTGGAACATTTGTCTTTGCCTGTAATAAACATCTCCTTCTTCAAAAGAAAATGTTGCGGGTTGAAATGATGTTTGGTCTTGATCTCCACCCCTGTGATAATTTTGTGCGTCACTTATATTATCAACTGTTGCAGTTGCGCCACCTGTGCCACCCGTAATTGTTTCTCCAACTTCAAATTCTCCATCCAAATCAGATACGCCTAATTCCAATGATTCATCACCTACAACAATTGCTGTTGCTCCGCTTGTTCCACCCGTTATAGTTTCACCTACCTCAAACGTACCCGTTAAATCTGAATAGTCTATTGTGTACCCTTCGTAAATACCGTAGTTTTCAGCCCATTCCCAATAAACACTTTCATTTAAACTTGTTGGATTTGTTGCAGGCGTATAAACCATTACCAACATATTATTTGTATATGCAGGTGAAACAGAAGATATTGGTTTTTTTACTTTAATAAACAACCTGTCATCATCAGGTGAACTTCCACCGTCTAATGTTTTAGTAACCTGCCCCAATATTTGATAGTCCTGATTCCATATATCACCGTTATAGGTGTCATCTGTAATTCCTGCTACTATTTTAATTCTGCTTTCGGGTGTAACAGGTGGTGCGCCATATATAAACTGACTGTTGGCGTCTTTATATAATCTTATGTTATCTAAACAGAAATATAAATAACCATCACCATCGGGGTCATCTTGAAATTCAGCGGTCATATAAAACAAGAACGTACCGAATGTTTGCCTACGCCTTACCCAATTATATTTAACTGACCCCGTTGGTGGCAAATGGTTTATTTCGGCACTTATAACTGGTGTTTCAGGCACTCCACCTGCTTGTGAAAATAACGGAGTATTTACTACATAATCATTATCACTATCGTTAGGGCTTGCATTGGTTGTTACACCGGGCATATCCCTATTTTGTTCATCCTGATAAACATTACCGAAAATATATTGCGCCCCCCAAAGCCATGTTTTTTCAGTAGAAATGCCACTCCCTTCACCGGGAACAATATTTATAGTTGTTATTGTACTTCCTGCAATATTATTTAGGATAAAAACATTACCCATTACTAATTGCGCCCATGAAGGATTATTTGCAGATACGTAGTTAAATAACCCCGTTGCCACATCATCCGCTGTATCTCCTGAAACGGAAGTGTAATTAGCCAATACAAATGACAATGGCGGTGACATTTGGAACGCTGATATTGTAAATACTGTTCCTTCTGGAATATTACCGCTTACCGTGAATGTATATTGAACACTATTTTGAATGTAAGTAATGCTTGGCGGGTCTGTGTCAGGTGGTGAATTAAGGACATTTTCAACCGTCATAGTTACATCCAATTCATTGGTTGGATAGTTTGGATAACCTTCTGTTATTGCTGCTGCTACGGGAGTATTGCCATTGGCTAAAACAAGGCAATCGCATAATTGTGGAACATAATCGAATAGCGGTATAATCTGCACACCGTCTGCATACTGAATACCATTAATAACAGGTGGGTAAAGTGCGTCATTATAGAACAGGAATTGGTAAGTACTATTATCTGGAATGTTTAATTGTTCTTTATTTAATGAAGCTACAAGAACAAAATCACCCCACGCATTACCAATATTTGAGCGCATTAGTATTTCTATATCTGAAACATCTTCATCCCCTGTCTCTATTGTTATGGTTATGAAATTATTATTGCTGCTGTCAAGATCATTATCTGACCCATACACGCCTATTGGTAAAGGAATTTTACTATACGGTGAAACGGAAGAAAGTTCAAAGTCATCATACTTCCATCTATGCCCTAATTGAAATAATTTTCTTCTTAAAGCATTACCTGTTTTAGTTGCATCATTTCCGTATGTTCCTGTTGGTGGCGAAAGTGGTGGCATCTTAGCCACCTCTATAAATGCACTTTTGATAGTTGTATATTCTGCTTCAAGAATATGGTTTACGTTGGCTTTTTTTGGTGTGGTATGCCCATCAGTCCAAAGAACTAAATCACCTTCATCATCTCTTGGGTAAACGCAAATATGATTGATACGATATGAAGGGTCAAAGTCAAGAACGGGAATATTATCGGTATCGGTTAAATCTTCAATAAGTTTAGTTATAGTATCTGTTGCCCTGTCGTAGTAAAGCCAAAGATTATACCCGTTACTGTTCCATACAAAATAGTAAACAACATTTCTTAATGGGAAAGCGAAACTACCGATACGTTTATTTGTTCCTGCTGGTAATGTATAAAGCACCCTATCATTACCATTAATATTGCTTACCACCCTGTCATTACCTGCACCTTCTGCATCCCTTGTGATATTCAAAGCATCATTGTAATCCTGTTGCTGCATCCTGTAAGGCGAAGCATCAAGATTCATTTTGCCATTAAACACACGATTTATCAAAGCCATAATTATATATTATGAAGGTGGTATTATATCATCGTAATCCCCTAATATTTCCGTCATTACTATTCTTGCTGCTTCAATTATTGGGAATTGTGCATTTCTGCCAAAAGCCAACATACAAACCGCTGTCTCACCATTAAAAAGAACAACATCATTTTCCTGTGTTGCCAATGTACCGCCGAAAGGTGAAATGCTGTAAACAGTCCCCCAATTAAAATGCTCCGGTGCTTTTATACGGCTAAAAGGGCTTCTATCCCTTATGTCGTAAAGCATCACTAACCCAAACGATAAATATACTGAATTTTGCATTTACTACGTTTTAATCGCCATGCGGGTCATTTCTTGTGATGCTTCGTATTTCTGTTCTATCCTTGTTGGTTTCCATCTTGCAATAGCATTGTTTCTTTCTACAAAAAATTCATGCTTTGCATCCCTTGCGCTCCCCAATCTCATGTGACTTGATACTGGTTTCGCTTTCCCATCTTTCCACCATAACCACGCTATCAATGCTTCACGAAACTGAACAGGCAAGTATTGGTCTGTGCCTTCTTCCGGTGAAACAACACACTCCAACATTATGTAATCCCTGTCAAAATATTGGCCCAAAATTATAACCCCGTTTTCTACATCTACTTTAAATTCACCAACAAACGGTTCACCGCTTGGCACTCCATACACATTTGTATAACTCCACCCATCCCAATAGTTGCACCACGTATTATTATTCCAACCCCACCCATTAGATAACCATGCAGATTGTTGGTCATTGGTATCTTCTATTCTATCAGGTAACAAATCATTAAACGTAGTCATGTTTGGATTGTAGCCTAATGGAATTATTGCGCCATTATCATTTAGTATTCCTACTTTAATCCATTGCCTATACCCTGTTGGAAGATAAGCGGTAAAGTTTGGATTAACTGGCAACTTAAACGATTGAACCCTATAAAAGAAATCCAATCCCATTTGATCTAACCCCCTAAATGCAAGGTGGTATAATTTAAAGTACTTATGTATGCTCTGTTCGCTCTCGTTAATATAATCATTAAGAACAGATTCCATCGAAATATATGGTTGATGTTGTTGCGTCATTCTATTGCTAATATTGCGCCAGCGTCCATTAAGAAATAAGTTTCATTATCTATTTCAATTTCCTGTCCCCAAAGATGTACCCTATGGGCTATCATTCCTACTTGCAATCTCATTGGTTTCTTTTTAGTTCCACTTCCAACTGCTACAATAGCCCCCTTATCCAATAACTCTTTACATGAATCAGGAACGAATAAACCACCTTGCGTTATTCCTTCTGAAAGGAACGGTTTGAATAATATTTGATTTCCTATTGGTGTCATAATTTTTATGTTGTTCTTATTACGTCTGAACCATCATTTGTTGCATGAACAGGAACATTCCTTGCGAACATTAATTGCTTAACTAAGTAGTCCATCATTACCGGGAAATAATCAGGTGGCACATTCAATTCACTAAACAAATCAGTACTATCACCGCCTGAAATCATTGTTATTTGTGCTGTATAATAATTCAATATAACAATACTGATTATATAAATAAACTTCCCTTCTGAATATGCTAATGTTTTACCTGGTATTGGTCGCATACTTCTTTGAAATGTCCTTTGATTTTCGTTCAACCAAACCATTGGATAAGTAAGCTGTCTTGAATCACTATCTTTTAAAATCAAAGTGCTTACCCCTTCATTATACCCTATTCCTAATGGAATTTCAGGAAGTTCTATTCTCCATAAAAATACTTCATCATTAACTATTGCAAGGTCTTTGTATGTTGTATAGAAGCTGTTATTTACATACCCTATTTCTCCAATTTTTAAAGCCTCATTATAGTTTGTTTTAGCGGCAAGTGCAATAGCATCTTGGAGCATATTATTTACAAGACCTATGGTAATAGAAGCATCTGAATCAGGTTGCCCACCGTAAACTTGCCTTCTTACTCTTTCTATGAATGTAATTCGTTGGATAATTTTAATTTTTAATTTGTTACGTAATTGAATTTATACCCATACGTTTCTTTAGCCATTTTTCTACATACTGCACTTATTAATTTCATCTTTAACCCCAATTCATTTGCCGCTTCTGTTAGCGATTGGTATGTTCTATTGTTATTTTCACAAAAAACTTTTTTCCTTACTGGATTTATTCTGCCATTACTATTATACCCATGTTTAACATTTTCGCTTCTTGTTACCCATTCTAAATT
>Ga0105252_10001187_pt1 | contig 12230 bp, 17 predicted proteins | sample EasRivMeERMZT100_FD_89675 | JGI IMG/M metagenome (GOLD analysis project Ga0105252, IMG submission 89675) | Soil microbial communities from meander-bound floodplain in the East River, Colorado, USA - East River MetaG ERMZT100 | ecosystem: Environmental > Terrestrial > Soil > Floodplain | place... | reverse complement strand
TCCTTTCCCACGTCTTGCCATGAATAAGATTGGTGATAGACTTGGAAGATCAATGAAGAGTCAGAAGATGGCAGCTTGGATGCATCCTTGTCAGAAACAGGCTTATGAAGGTTTGGGCCAATTGGTTCAGATGATTGATAAGTCTGGAAGTGGAAGTCAGAAGATGGACCTCTACTTCTCTGATAATATGCAAATGGCTGGTGCTCCAGTTCGAGATCATTTCTCTTGGGATAAGACTCGAATTGATTTCCTTGCAATGAATCTTTGGGGACGTTCAGAAATGAGCCCAGCTGGATTCTATAAGTCAAAGGATGGGCGTAGATTCTTTGAATTACGTGGACCTTCTGGTGGTGTTAAGACTTCTGATGTTTTCTATCTGACTGTATCCTTCAATATCTATTCGAAGAATCCAGCAGCTATTACTTACATTGATGGCTTAACTGTTCCATCAGGATACTAAACTTAGTATAAAAAGAAAGGTAAAACATCATGCCAGAAAAAGAAGATTATGTTCTCCCTGCAAGTGGAAGTCCATCACTTAGACCAATGGGCAATCCAATAGCTAGTGCTGCTGGATTAATTGCTCAGCCAACTGCTGCAATTCAGAAGGTTACTGGAGCATTAGCAATTACGCTAATTCCATTACCATATCCTGGATTTATTGGTCAGATTCACTTTATTCCAACTGGTGCATTTACTGGTGCAACAGGTGGAGCAGCCACTGCTACCAATAAACCAATTGGATTAGCCTTTACTGCTGTTGTAGGTAAAGTGCTAACTCTTACGTTTGATGGTTTCTTGTGGTATCCTTCATATACTGCATAATGGGGGAGGTGTGTGAATAACTATAGTGTGTATCTATTGTTTCAGACTATAATCCATAACCAGAAAGTAATTTACAGGAGATTACTAAAGATGCCAACAGTAGCACAATTTGAAGCAGCATTCGCAGAAATGGATGCAGAAACAACTCGTATTGGTAGTTACATTGAGTCTATTCTTTCACAGTTAAATCGTACTGATTTGACTGACGCAGAAGAAACAGCAGCACTTGCTAAGTTGCAGGCAGCAGCAGATAGACTTAAGGCTGTAGGAAAGACTGTAGAACAGCCAGTTCCAGAAGAACCACTTCCGTAGCTAAGGATTGAGGTAACTAGTAGAAATACTAGTTACCTCAAATTAAAATGGAATCATTAGAACACATTAATAGAAGGATAGTAGAGAATTATGGAAAATCTACTCATCAAGATACTCCTTTATTCAGAGTAGTTTGGGGTGGTTCTCAATATGAAATGAGAACTGGAACTTATGAGAAGACTACTTCAGCGGGACTATGGTTAGGTAGAGAAACATGTACGAGACAAGAGCCTAAATACCCTGACTGGGCAGATATGTGGATATTGGAAATCTTTTTACCCAATATAAACAACCCAGAAATTAATTGCAATTTTTCATATGAACCTTTATGGGTATTTAGAGATAAGCATCAGAACCCTCTACCTTACGATTGGGAAATTATTGAAGCAATATTAAATAAATATTTATCTGGGGTACATGTAATCTTAACTGATAGAGATATGAGAGCACAAGAAGAAGAGAAAAAAGGTCAGGAAACTGAAAGTTTCTTGGATGAATTGAGACATACAGATCCATTTAAGAATAAGATGTATGACAGCGCAGTAGTAACAGTTCCATCTAATTTTGAAAGAGGTAAATGAGCCATGTATGACATTACGCTCGAAGAGGTAGAAGCAGCGCCGAGGATTCCAAAATCTCAGCAGAATTGCACTATTGTATCAATGTTGCCATATGCTATCAAGGAAGTTAAACCAAATATCATTCCTGGATACTTTCAAATTCCAGCGAGTAGAAACGGTCTGCCGTCTCTACTCCATATTGGTTCAGCTATACATTGGCTTGATTCACCATTCCCGAAGCAGCCACCTATTAAGATGACAGAATTAAGTACTCAAATGGCAAGATCAGTTGTCAATGATTTTGTTGAGGCTCAAATCTGCTTAGACTCTGATGCAGCTCCTGGAATATTCTGGATTGAAGGTCATATCGAATTAGATGAAGTTCTTAAAAAACATGCTGATAAGATTAGAGAAGCTGAAGAAAGACAGAAGAAATGGTTTCTCCGTTTGATCCGTGAAGCTGATGATGATTGGGGTAAAACTAAATCCAATAAGTCAATCAGTGATATTCAGCGTTATGCTGGTAAGTTTATGAATATGGATCGAGAATGGTTGAATACTTCTCTTGAATCTGTTATGGAGCGTTGCCCACTTTGTAAGGGTCTTGTTGAACAGGGTGCAGTTGTTCACTCAATTTGTGGATATATTCTCAGGCCAAATGATTATGATAAGATGAAATCTCGCATTGTAAAGGAGGTTGTAAAATGAGAAATCTTGAAGAACTCTTAGCTTGTGTTTATAAATCTAAAGGTAATAGAAACGAATCAGACATACCAATGGGAGATCAGTATTGGTCAGATTTGAATGAATTTAGAGTTGAGAGAGCGAATCAAAATTATCCAGATGTAGACTCAGCTAAATCTAAGTTACTTGCTTTTCATGATGAACCTAAAGTAAATACTGTTGATGATAGCAAAATTTTTGATGAAAATAAAGTTAAAGAATCTGAATCAGATTTTACTTCAGATAAAGTAAAATCTACAGAAGAACAATTAGAAGAACTTAAGGAACTTGGGATAGTGTAAAATGGACCCACTTACTGCATATGCTAATCTCGCTACTGCAATTACTAATTTAGTAGTTAAGATTATAGAGGGTCAAACACCTGAACAAAGAAAAATAATCTGGGATTGGTATATAGCAGATATGACAAGATGGCGTAAATTGTTTAAGTTGGAGATATAATGGCAGCAGCAGTTCTTGCCTCTGAGATAATGGACCAATCAGCGTCTATGCTAAATGATACAGCAAAGACGTTATATAGCTATGTGGCTCAACTACCATATCTTAGAAAGGCTGCTGAAGATTTAGAGTTAATACTTATAGAATTAGGTCAATCTTCTCTTCAGCGCGCTGAGAGTGGAACTTTGGATGTAGATGCAAGTGATATAGATCAAGCATTAACTAATGTTCCAAGTAATTTGTTTATACCAATTAATGTATTTGAGAGAGCAAGAGATGCAAATGATGAAGAATGGCAGCTAATGACAGAGCAAGCATGGGAGGAGAATGTTGCTCAAGGAGTTACTTTAGGTAACTGGACCTTTCGCAATAACCAGATAATATTTCCTCCGTGTTCTGCTGATAGAGAAGTCTATGTAACATATTGGAGACAACTAGTAGCAATTACTTCTGAAAGCTCCAATGCAGAAGTGGTAGGTTCCAAAACTTACTTAGCAGCCAAAACTGCTGAATTGTGTGCAAGATACATTGGAGAGAATCCAGAGCGTGCTGATGCATTATTAAGTGTTGAAGTAATTCCACTTCGTGATAGATTGGAAAATATTTATGTAAAAAGTTCACAGTCACTTAGAGTTCGACGAAGAAGATTTGGTAGACACTAATTCTCTTGGCTCATTTTGAGCCTTCCGAAAGGTTGAGATATGCCAACAACAAGTATTTGGGGTGCGCTGAAAGAACAGTCTGAAATTGGATTACTTGAAAATGAACTTAGGTTTATTAGGACACGTTATACAACTGCTCAGATAAATGCTGGTGGTAACGTATTACTTCCTGCTATACCTGGTTGGAAGTATAGAATGGTTGATGCTGCTCAGATTGCAATAGGTGGTGCAGCAGCTACTGCAACATCAGTTGATATTTATGGAGTTCAAGCTACTGCTTCAGTTAAACTACTTGATTGTAGAGTTGCTGGACTAACTCAGAATACACTTCTTAGAGCAGGCACTGTAACCAATGGTTTGATTCTTGCTGGTGGTGCTTCACATGTAGCTAATGATGTTAATACTGGTATTACCGTTGGTAAGACTGGTGGTACATTAGCAACTGCAACTCACATTGATGTTTTGTTTTGGTATCAATTAGAAAAAGCATAACAATGCATGAGCCAGTTGTAATAGAGAAGTTCAATGGAATGTATACACGGGGGGTGGCAGATGCTGCCCCTCGTGGATATTTCCTTGATTCTTTAAATGTTAAGTTTTCAGAGAATGATGTATTCACTCGTGATGGTTCATCTAAAGTTCTAACTGATGATAATATCGTTCGATTCTTTATGTTCAAGAGAATTAACGAAACACCAAGTATCATCTATTTGAATACATCAGGTCAACTTTATGATAGTTTATTCCCTGGATCTCCTATTTGGACTGATGCAAGCTTTGTTGACTTTAGTATGATTAACTTCAACAATAGAGCTTACATAACTCCACATAATAGAATAACTGGAATATCTGGAAAGAATGTATTAGTTTATGGTGGTTCAGGTGCAGCAACTCTTGCAGGTGGAGTAACTCCTACTGGATTTACTTTAGGTGCAGTTGAATCAGCTACTTCTGGCAACTGTGAGGCAGGTATTCATATAATTGCAGTATCATATGAAACAAGTACTGGATTCGTATCAGCACCTGGACCTACTTTGTTTGCAGTAGTAACTTCTACAGGTGGTTTCAAGATTGATTTAAGTAATTTACCAGCTCTTCCTTCAAATGCAATAGCTGTACAAGTATTAGCTACCAAAGCAATACAAACATATAATGGTAATCAAGAGGGTTATACATTCTATTTTGTTCCTAGTGATAATGGTGGTAGAGTTATAGGTGGGGCAAGCACTACAGAATTAAGTTTTTATGATGTTGAACTAGTAGAGGAAGCTACTTATTTATTTCAGAGCCTTGGTGGTATACCTGCTGGTGTTGGAATAGGAGAATACGCCGGTAGAATGATAGTATGGGGTATTCCTGGTGGTGAGCATACTCTATTACTATCTCAAATAGCTGACCCAGAGCAATTTAGTGAATTAGATGGGTATGCCACTGTAAATCCATTTGATAATGCTACAGGAATTAAGAATTGTTTTTCATTTAGAAATAATTTAGTTGTCTGTAAATCAAATAGAATGTATGTTACTAGTGATAATGGTGGAGAACCTATTACATGGAAGTTTGATGAGTTGGATATGGGTTCTGGGACTGAATGCTTTGGAGTGTCCATTGTAGGTGACAGTAAAGGACAACAAGCAGATAGAGCATTCATATCTGATAGATCTGGGCTATTAATAATTGAAGGTTATGTTCGGCGCCCAGAAGGTAGCTGGCTTGTAGAGGATACTTGGAAAAGAATTACTAAGAATAAATTTGAGTTAATTCAAGTATGTGTAGATACAACCAACTCGGCTATATATGTTAGTCTGCCTTTAGATGGTTCTACAACAATTACTCATATTTTGTATGGTTATTATGGTAATGCTTATGGACCTCTTGGTTTTGATACTAAACAAATCAAATGGTCACTTTGGACATTCCAGCCAGGAGTTAATAGTATTTGTGTAGATACTAATAGTTCTAAAGAAGTAGTATTTAAATATGCTGGCAGCGCAGGAAATATTTATGATATGAAGTCTGACTACTCAGTTCACAATGATGATGGAAATGCATATGAAAGTTATGTTCAGCTTGGACTCTACACTACACTTTCTGGCTGGATTCAGCATTGTGGTCCATTAAAACTTCGAGTTTCTGGAAGTGGAATATTACTTACTACATTACAGGGGTTAGATAATAGTGGTGCAGTTTCTCTTGCAAATATTACAATGTCAGCTACTCCTGGAATGGAAAGAGAACTTAAAGCTAACTTTAAGAATGAAAGAGTATCTCCTAAGTTTAGAACTGGTGTGAATGTAAACGAGTATTTCAGACTTACTAGAGTTGATTTAGATTTGAAGCCTTTGTGGAAGGCACGAAGTGGCTAACAATGTAGCTACAGTTACAACATTATTAAATGGAGTCAAAGATTATATAAGTCCTGCACTTTATAGTGCTATCCTTCAGATTGCAAAGGATTTATATGATCTTGAGAATCAGGTAAATGCTCCACAGGCCATAGGTCAACTTGAAGAAGAAACTGCTACTGGAGATTTATCTCCTGTAACTGGCTTTACTATTACACTCTTTGAAAACAATATACAGCTTAGTTGGAATCCAATTAATGCTGATGTTAATTTATATGAAATTAGGTTAGGATTAGTATGGGCTACTGCAACACCATTAGTGATAACTGCTACATTAGTTGCAAACATTGATCCTATTGCTAGAGAGATATTAACTAATACTAGTTATACTTTCTGGATTGCAGCGAAGGATAATTCAGGAAATTATGGAGACCCAGTATCATCTAGTATAAGTATCCCTGATATTGGTGTTCCAGTAATTACTAGTACAATTATTGGTAACTTTGCATTACTTAATTGGACTATTCCATTAAGTCCATTTAAGTTAGATCATTATAAAGTTTATAGAAATGGAGTATTTTACGCTAATGTAGGTGGAACATTCACAGCAATATTTGAAATTGAAGGTGGAACATACGAATATACTGTGCAAGCTGTAGATATTATTGGTAATGTAAGCAGTCTTGCTACAGCAGTTAGTCTAACGCTAACTGATCCACCTGATTATATTGAGAGAGCAGCACAAACTTCAACTTTTACTGGCACTAAGAATAATTGTTTATTAGATTTAGATGTTACAAAGTTAATAGCTAATTTCGTACTTGGCAGAACTTGGAAACAGCATTTTGATGATAATGCTTGGACTAGTCCACAAGCACAAGTCAGCGTAGGATATGATAGGTATCTTCAACCAAATACAACAACTGGATATTATGAAGAGGTATTTGATTTTGGTACTATATACACAAATAACATTATTAATATAACTTGGAATTTTGAGTTAGTAGTTGGAAGTGTAACGGTAGCCTGTCAGGTTTCAGTTTCAAATGATGATATTAGCTATGATACACCAATAGTTGCAACATCAAGGTTAGCGGTAAGTGCAAGATATGCAAAAGTAAGATTAACATTCACTGGAAGTCCAATAACCGATGCATTAATTCAGATTTTTAACCTGCGCTGTGTGTTGAACGTACATAAAGAGCAAGATGGTGGAATCATTACAGCTTTAGCAGCAGATGTAGGTGGAACAGTAGTTACATTTAATAAGGCATTTAAGGCTATTGATAGTATTACATTAACACCAAACAGTACAATTATCAAAACAGCAATTTATGATTTTGCTTTTCCAGCTAATCCTACAACCTTTAAGGTTCTAGTCTATGATGGTGCTGGAATAAGAATTGATGGTGATGTTACTTGGGATGCTAGAGGCGTTGTGTAATGGCTATAATAGAATATACTCTAGTTAATCAATTAGGTAGCACAGTTAATGTACCTACTGTATATGAACTATGTGATACCCAAGCTGAGTTACCAGTAAAACCTGATGGTTCATTAGCATATGCATTAGATACAGATAAGTTCTTTGTAAGGAAAGCTGGAGCATGGTTTGATTTAACTGGTGGTGGTGGTGGTCCTGGTGGAATGACTGCCACTAATATAATAGTAACATTTGATTATCCAGCAAAGGTTAGTCAGAGAGTTACGATTACTGATGCAGCAGTTACTACGGCTTCATTAATTTTAGTTTGGTTACAGGGTTTACCTGATGATGACCCAGATAGTAGTATGGAAGATTCATTAATGCTACAAGCTATTCCAGGTACTGGTGAGTTCATATTAAGTGCTGAATCCAGAATGCCTTTTGCTGGTAACTTTTCAATTAACTATATGGTGATATAATGCCAGTATTATATGATGCTCGTGGAAATGAAATTCGTAGCTCTTTTGCTGATCTATTAGGTGGTGAAACTCTTACTGATACTAGAGATAGTGATGCAGTCTTAGGTGCATTAAATGCTGAAGTTGTAATGGATTTGATGGGAACTCAATCTGTTACAATTGATGTAAGAACCGCAGCAGGTGCCCTTACTTATGTTTGTGAATCCACAATAGATGGAACTAATTATTTCCCAACTCCACTATTTGCTTTAACTCAAGTACTTGGTGCCGCTGCATCATATGAAACTTATGTAGTAGACCCTGTAGTAGCAACAACTGCTGCTTCTCGTTATACTGTTCAGGTAGCTGGATTCCGTAGAGTAAGAATACGAGTTTCGGCTTATACTTCAGGAAATATTACTGTAGCTATGAGGGGAACGGCAGCTCTCCTTCATATCTATGGTAAGAAACAACCATCTACTCTACACGTTACAGCAACAGCAGCAGCTAATACTATTGCTACGGCTACTCTACCAGCGGCAGGAGCTAATTTATTTCATTACATTACGCATATCCATCTTATGCGTAATGCTACTGCTGCTTTAGCTGGAACAGCTACTCTAATTCATACATCTACTAACTTACCAGGAAGCCCAGCGTGGTCAGTTGGTAACGCTATGGTTGCAGGTGGAACTCAATTGGATTTAGAATATAGTCCAACTACACCATTAAAATCATTAGTTCCAAATACAAATACTACAATTGTTATGCCCGCTGCTGGAGCAGCAGTTCTTAATCGTATTAATGTTAGTTATTATATTGGATCTTAATGACTGTCAATTATGTTAATGGGGTCCTCACAGTCACCTTTGAAGCACATGAGAAAGATTGTACTGACTGGTGTATTCAGAATTACACCATTCAAATATTTCAGAATCTTATGACTAACTTCATTAAAGGTAGAGAAGCCCAGCGCCTTGACCAAGATAAGCAGACTCTGTATAATATTGCTCAGACAAATCCAACTATTAGAATAGAAGCAGCAATTGGTGGAGTTATAATTAAGGATAAATCAAATGAATGAACTTCAAGTTGCATTAATGCTTTTAGGTCAGGCTACTGTGGATGCTTATAAGAATAGCTTATCTATGAATCTTCTAGCTGATAAGCACAATCAATTGTTGAGAGATAATAGAGTTTTGATGGAAGAGAATGAGTTAGCAAACAAAGATGCTGCTCAACTTAGGATGAAGATTGATAGAATGTTGGAGAATTTGGAGACATTAGATGCCCGCTGATTGGTCTACGCCAGCTAGTTTAAGTACTTTATATGAGGAAGTTTTAGATTTCCTTAAAGCTAGAGATGTAGATGCTATTACTTTGCAAGTAGCTGCACCATCAAATCTACCTATTGGTGCAATTAAATGGAATAGAGCTAATAATAGATTTCAAGAGTGGGATGGTGCTGCTTTTGATGATATGGTTCTTTCTATTGAAAGTGGTGGAACTGGTGCAATAACCGCAGCTGCTGCTAGAACTGCTTTAGGTTTGGGTTCTATGGCAGTCCAGAATAGCACAGCGGTTTCTATTTCAGGCGGTTCTATTGCTGGTGTAACAATGGCAGCGAGTGTCCTAACAAGTGGACAAGTTGCATTAGCTAGAGGTGGAACAGGAGCTAGTTTAGCATTAGGTGCTAATGGTTCAGTTCTTCAAAGTAATGGAGCAGGAGTAGTTTTTGGTGTTGATGGTTCTCAATTCATTAACTTAAGTGCAACTCAATTAACTTCTGGTAGTGTTCCAGCAGCACGTTTACCTATTACCAGTTTAGTAGCAGGTCAGCTAGCAATAGGAAGCTTATACTTTAATGGCTCAGTATCAACTGATCCAGCTACTTTGTTAGGTTATGGTACATGGGCTAGATTTGGTTCTGGTAAAGTAATTGTTTCACAAGATATAACAGATGTAGATTTTGATGTTGCTGGTGATGTTGGTGGTTCTAAGACTAGAACTCTATTGAGAGCTAACTTACCTGCTGAGGGACTAAATACTAATGTGCATCAACAAACGGGTGGTGGTGCTTCTCCTGCATTAACTTTAGGATCTTTAGGTGCTGAAGTAGTTTCAGAGAATTTAGGATCTGGAACAGCATTTAGCTTAATGAATCCATTCATTGTTGCTTATTGCTGGATTAGGACTGCATAATGATTCGGAGACCTAGGCTTGATGAATTGGACAAACTAAGAGAGTTACATGAGCAAAGGAAAGAAGAATTTACTTTTCCTGAGATTGACTTACTTTCAAGTTTGTATGTTATCACAGATGATGATGATAACATTATTGGTTTTGGTGCTATACAACCAATTTTTGAAAGTGTTATTGTCATTGATAAGTCCAAGTCTCTTAGTGTTAAGGTTAATGTTTTTGAGCAGCTTCTAGAAAAAGCTCATGAAGAAATGAAAGAACAAGGAATTACACAACTTCATGCTTTTGTACAAGATATTAAATTTGAGAATTTCTTAATTGGTAGATATGGATTTGTGCCAACAGTGGGTGTATCACTAGTAAAGAAGGTATAATATGGCTAAAGGTGATGACAAGAAAAACATGCAAACTGAAACTCGTGCTCAAGCTAAGAGCACTTGGGACAGAAATAATCTACAACAAAGTCAAGCTGTAGGACAAAGCAATAAAGATATTGAATTTGCTGATTCTGAGCGTTCATATCTTACTGATAGATATAAAGGATATGCAGCTACTGGTGGCATTGGTCAGGATGAAATAGATAGATTAAGAGGAGTTACTGGTAATGTTCCAGGAGCTGTAAGTTCTAGTTCAAGTGGTGGTTCAAGTTCTGGTGGTTCAAAAGTAAGTAATGGTTCTGGTGCAATAAGCACACCAAAGAGATCAGAGTATAATAACCTTACTTTGAATGATTATAGTCAAGAGTTAGCTGGATTTACAGATTTCTCTAAGACTGGTGGAGTTGACTTAAGTCAAGCATTAGGTACTTATGGACGTAGACAAGCTCCTGGTGGTGGAATTGATATGTCTAAGTACAATGCATCATATGATGAGTTAATGAATCTAGCTCAAACTGGAGGAGTTACTCAACAAGACCGCGATGCCATTCAGCGCCCACTTCTAATGGAATATGAGAAAACTGGTGGCTATGATGATAAGCAATTAGCTGATATTAGAGGTCGTAGTAATGCAGCAATTCCAGGATTTTATAATTCTTTACAAGATCAGCTTAAAAGGCGTCGTTCTGTAAGTGGTGGATATGGTGGTGCAGGATATGATGCAGCATCTAGAGCAATGACTAGAGACTCAGCTATTGAATCCGGAAATGCAGCGCGTGACACTGAGGTTGATATTGCAGATAAGGTTAGAAGTGGAAAACTTGAAGCTACTAATCAACTAAGTGCTAATGAACTTAGCTTATTAGGAATAACTACTCCTGCTAAAGTAGATTCAGCGCGTTATGCTGGTGCTCAAGCTGTTGATATGCAGAAGCTTATTGCAGACGTTGAATTAGCAGCAGCTAATGGTGATGTAGAAGCTCAGAGAATTATTCAGACTGGTAAGCTTGAAGGTTTGAAAGGAATGGTTGGTACTAAATCTACTTCATTTGATGAAAGAGCTACTAAGATTGGTGGATTACAGCAATATGGATTAGCTCAAGATGATATTGCAGCTCGTGATAGAGCAACTCGTGCTAGTTCTGGCGCAAATAGTGCAATGCTTGATTTTAATAATCGTTCATTGAACTCACAGAATGAAAGATTCTTAATTGATTCTCAACAGCGTGGTAGAATGTATGGTGATACTGGTGGATTGGATTTGTATAATTCTGCTCCTGCTGCATTAGGTCAGTCATGGAATACAAATCAGAATTCAATTGATTCTCAGGCTAAAGCAGCTCAGGGATATAGTAATATTCTTTATGGTAATCAAGAAGGTTCTAATGTTTGGGGCAATGTAATAAATGCTGCTGGCACTGGAGCTGCTATATATGGTGGATTACGTCAAAATCAAAATCCTAGTAATGCTGCCTTAAGTGCTTCTAATGGATATAATATGCCATCTTGGGTATAAATATGATAAATAATTATTTTAGGCAGCGTAACATCTTTGGTAATCCAATGGTTAATCAGCAGCAAGAACAAGCTGCTCCTGCCATACAACCATTTGGCAGTACATTTTCTGATGCTTATAAACAAGCAGAGGAATTACCTGATGGTCCAGCTACTACTAGATATAGGGCATTCTTAAATGAACCAGAACTTAGTAGAGATCAATTCAAATCTACTAAGATGGACAAGCTAGCAGCTATATTAGCTGGTGCTGCTGAAGGATATAACTTTGGCCCTGCTAGAGCTGGATTGGCTACTAGAAGCATTCTAGAAGGCCCATATAATCGTGCGCTGGAAGATAGAGAAAGAAAAGAAAAAACACTAACT
>Ga0105252_10001185_pt1 | contig 12255 bp, 9 predicted proteins | sample EasRivMeERMZT100_FD_89675 | JGI IMG/M metagenome (GOLD analysis project Ga0105252, IMG submission 89675) | Soil microbial communities from meander-bound floodplain in the East River, Colorado, USA - East River MetaG ERMZT100 | ecosystem: Environmental > Terrestrial > Soil > Floodplain | place... | reverse complement strand
GGTGATAAGAACAACAGTAACATTACTTTGATGAACAAGAAAGATGAATTCAAAGTAGGTTATGTTGCCGGTACGCAGAATCCTTATGGCCCTGCAAAAAATAACTTAATGGCTCATACTGGTGACTACTACGAATTGCTGGTACAGGATAGGAAAGGTGTACACATTGAAGATGTAACTCGTTGCGGTGAATTGATACTTTCACGTAACTAATATAGTGGAGAGAAATCTCCACTATTTAAGCAGAACAAAACACAACAAAATATGAAAGTAGAAGTAAGGCCAATCCCGGTCAATAAATGGCATAAGAAAGAAGGGAGAGAATCTTTTACTAGACCGAAGGTAGTAGAAGCATTATATGATGAAAATGTAGGTGGTTATGCAACTGGATTAACAAAGGAAGAAGAAGAACACTATGGAAGGTTATTAGGTGTATCATTAGATAACAGATTCCAGCATGATGAACCGCATCCTACATGGTCAGAAAAGAGATTTAGTATGGTGTTATCTAATAACACAATGATCTTTGATACGAAGGATGCTAGGCAATATGTTTTAGTAAAACTTCTAAAGGCAAGTAAGTATGTGGCTAATTCCATGAAGGAATATGATACTGGTGGATGGCCTTATGCAACTCATGTTATTTTTGATGAAGAAGAAGAAGTAGAAGAAAAAGCATTGAAGATAGAACGTAAGGAAGAAGTCTATAAGAAGATTGCTGAAATGAATGATGCTGAAAGAATTAGCTTGGTGTGGATATTAAGTGATGGTCATAAATCACTTAGAGGTAAATCACCAAGCTTTATTAAAGTTGAACTGGATGAATATATAGGTGAAAATCCTAGTAAAGTGTGGACTGAAATAAACACTAGTAAAGCAGAAAGATTCTCACGTTCAACAATACTGGAAGCAATTGATAGGCAGATAATAATAAAGGATGGTTCTAATTTGATTTGGATGGGTGATGTGATTGCGCAAAATGTTGATGAAGCAGCAGCATGGCTAAGGAATCCTGAAAATCAAACTATAAAAGGAAAGATATTAGAACAACTAAATAGTTGATTATATTATGACTATCAGGGATATGCATTATGACTTTAAGCAAAAACTGAATAAGGTTGATAGTCAAAAGGATAGAAACCTGCTTGTTCCTGAAATAGATTGGAAGTTAAACGAAGCAGAGGATATGTTAGTTAAAGCTGTAGCTTTCCCAAGACAGAACCAGATACTAGGATTTGAAGTTAACCAAAGAATAAAGGATGATTTAAGAAGTTTGGTTATAGAACAGATAGATGAACAGAGTACTTGTTTACCAGCTATTAAGATAAATGATTTAATATATAAGGTAGCAATACCAACAGAATACAGGTACTATGTTAAGTCTAATATTTTAGCAAGTAAAGGTGAATGTAAAAGAAAGTTAAGGGGATTAAGTAAAGCACATGGTAATAGGGATGAAGCTAGTCCTTTTGACAATTCGAGTTTTGAATGGGAAGATTGTAACATTCTTTTTGTAGGTAATGACATTCATGTATATACTGATGAAACATTTGTAGTTGATAAACTTTGTTTAGGATATTATAAGAAGTCATTGTATATGCATAATGCACAGGATTTTCCGGGAGGAACATATAGGTTACCAGATAAAACAACAGTACTAACAGGTTCACAAAATTGTCAATTGCCTAGTACAGTACATAGAGATATAGTTGATATAGCTGTATTAATAACAGTAGGAGATATACAAGGTGACAAACAATCTAAGCAAGAGAAAGTAAAAAATACTGATTAATAAAACAATTAAAACCATAGAACATGTTAAGTCCTAATGCCATATTTCAGGTTTTGGTTACATCTGGTAATCAAGCTGTAGCAGCTAATGACAGTAGCATATCTGCATTACTGTTAGGTCAAATTGGTGTGTATAATGCTGATACCAATCTTGCTGTTAATGCAACAACTGCATTAAAAGCACGTAATCTGTACTTAGCTGTTGGTATTAGTGCAGGTAAAACTGGTGTTATTAATGATATACGAAAAACAGCAGGTCAGGTAATTCAAAAGAATAATATCAAACTGGTAACATCACGTTGCTATACACCACCACAGGAGCAGATTGTTGATATAACTGATTTCTTTGCTTATTGTGAAACTGATTATGCAATCAAATTTCGGTTTGAAAATCAGTCTGCAATGACAAGGTATGGTTTCAATACACCTGCTAAAACGTTTTCAATAACAACAACATGTTGTGGTGTAGGTTGTGATGTAACTTGTAAGAACTTTGCAGCAGAAGCAGCTTATCTTCTTGTTCTTGAAATCAACAAAGATACAGATCAATTGCTAACTGCGGAATTGATTGATTATACAACTGTGCCGGGAACACCAGAAGTTGTTGAATTGGAAGATTATCAGGCATGGGTTGATAATGTTGCTAATGCTGATTTGGGTCTTGGTATACGTGTAACAACGCATCCAACAAAACTACAGAATTATTGCTGCATTAACTTGGGTTATGAATTCCCAAGAGGAACAAAAATAATCACTTCCTTGGTTGGTGGCTTTAACTGTAACGGTAAAGTCGAAACAATACAGGATTTACTCTATGAAGAAGGTGCTGGTTACGATGTAAAACAGCTTGAGTATTTTGCAGGTGGATGGAATGCTTCTCCCGGTATATATCGCCAATCAGCACTTTTTGGACTTGAAAGACCCGGTATTGAAACATTCGCTGTTGATTCAGGTAGGTATGTAATGATTAATCTGAACTACCATGTTGAAACAAGAGAAGATAGAACTTATGAAGCTAATACTGATAGCATTGTAGCAATACCTTGCGGAGAGACAGCTACAATTAACTCTCTTGTTGCAATCCTTGATGCCATAACAAATCAGGCATTTGGTGGTGATGCACTTGCAGATGATCTTGCAGCATGTCCTGCTTGTACACAAGTGATGGCAGCAGATGCTTTAACACCACACAAGAGCAATGCTTCCTATGCTTTAGATGGAATATCATAACATATAAACTTGTTGTGTTTTGTAGAACTTTCTACTTAACTAAAGGGGGGAATTTCTATTCTTCCCTTTTTTAATACTATAAAAAAGCAAAAATGATTCTACAAGCCTATCAATCTAAGAATATACTGGTAACATCTGATAACTTAACTGATGTAATCAATAATCCATCTGAATATCTCCAGATAGATATTAAACTCCAACATAACTGCTGTCCTGAAATATATGAAGATACTCTTGTTATAACTTCAGAAAAAATCTGGAATGTAGATATATTAAAGCCTAGTGATACCAGACATGCTAATGTTAAAGCTGTATATCTTAAAAACTTTGATAATGGTGAAGTGTTTAAGATTGGCTTTGAAGAGAACTTTGTTTCAATATTATCCTGTGCAAGTTTTGATGAAGTAACAGCAATCATCAATGATTATATCATTGCTAACTTTCCACCAATTTTGGAAGAAGGAGAAGAACCACCTACTGAACCACCAGTTACAGGCACTTGTGATGATACAACAAAAGAAGATTCCTTTATATATAGTTTAAGTGGATTTCCTGAAAACATAGTTCCAATATTTCTTGATTATGAGTTTGATGGTGTTCCTATGATGCAACCTTTCTATTTTGCTTACTCTGGAAAGAATAGTGTATTGACTAATACAGCATTATCATTAAATCCTGAAATAATGGATTTAATGAAATTTCCTGATGGAGTATATAAAGTAAAGGTTATAATTTATAAAGTTTCAGGTACACAAATTATAGAGAGCCAATGCTTTTTCTTAGATTGCCATACCAAATGTCAAGTATTTGAGGTACTGCCTGCATTAACAGATGATGAAAAAGTAGAGATATTAATGGCACATTATGGATTAACAATGGGTTCAAACTGTGCATGTTCATGTGAGGAATTATGTGTACTATATTACAGACTTTTAACTTGGTTAGACCCAACTAAAGAAAATTGCAACTGTGGCTAATAAATCTATAGCAAAATATATTGTAGGTTATATCAATCGTAAGCGATATGGTATAACTACTGGTAAGCTTTCTCCAAAACCTTTAGTAGATACATACACAGAGAATAGCAATTGTGCTGTTCAAATAAGTTGTGATGCTCCACAACCTTGTGATGATGATATTGTATATAAGATATGTAACTTCTCTATTGGAGACTTAGTTAAAACTGACATTGATTATTACAAAATCAAGTTTACTATTCCATCTTTTCATAATGGTTTAATACCATATGTAACAGAATGGACTTATGATACTGATATATATGAACTAGTAGAAGAAACCGCATCCTATATTACTTTGAATAGAATTGAGGATGCGGAATTTGTTTCAGTAGTTTCAGTAAAAGTTACGGATAAAGATGGTTGTTTTGCATATCAAGAATATGATATAACATTTGTACCAATAGAGTTTATAGCAACATTGAATTGTGGTAGTATAAGTTATACTGGAACATTTGAAGCTGGTGAAGCTAGTACTGGAAATATTTCAGTTCCTTATACTATACAAGGATATGGTAATATTGTAATTGCAATTGATACTAATGTGCATGGATTTAGTGGTTCTGTAGCATCATTCCCTGTAACTCCCGGTAATGGTACTAGTTCATTCCCATTAGTATATGATGGTACTGAACCATCAGGTGTTAAAACAATACCTGTTAAACTTACTTATGGTATTAGTACTTCTAGTTGTAATCTTAATGTAACTGTAGCAGAACCACCAGCACCAGTAGCATGTACAGCAGCACAAAACTTAGTTATAGAGAATGATAGTGATGATGTTCCTGATATACCTACACCTACTTGTGATGCTATTACATTAGTATCAGGTGGAACATTACCAGATGCTCAAGAAGATGTTGCTTATTCACATACAATGGTATTTAGTGGGGATACACCATTTAATGCAGTACATACAACTAAACCATCATGGTTAAACTATGCAGTAGTTGATAATACTTTAGTATTCTCTGGAACTCCAACAACAGCAGAAACAGGTTTAGCAGTTGCAATAGTTGTTTATAATTGTGAGTTAGCATATTCTCATGATATAGATCAGACAATTGATGTAGTACCTGTAGTAATTGTAACTGGTACATTAACTCACCCTGCTGATAATACTTTAACAGTTATACTTGATAGTACAATACCATGTGATGTTACCTTTAATGTTTCAGGAGAACCTTCTTTCTTTGAAGATATAGTAGTACTAGCTAGTAGTATAAGTGGTAATAATACTGCTATACCTGTTATACCAACTTGTGTTTATGCAAGTGGTGTAACTAATATAAATGTAAGTTGTTCTGGTACATTATACAAAATAACCTTATCAGTATTTAATAGTTGTTAATATGATACCTGTTATAAATATAAAATGGGATGAAGCTGTAAATGCACCACCTTTTTATCAGGTGGTACGTTATCGTCAAACTAATCCTACTGATGCTACTCAAATTACAACATTTACACCTATAGCATCTGGTTCAGCAAACTATACACAAAATGATAATGCTATAACTGAACCTGTTTATTATAATAAGATATGGAAATATAAAGTGGTATCATTATGTGCAGATGCAGGTAGTAGACCAATTGTGGAAGGTGAAACTATTGTAATGACTTGTGATTTAATATTTTCATCTATACCTACATCTGATACAATTCCTTATTCATTTCATCATTTAGGTGGTGATGTTAATAGATATGAAGTAAAATTGTTTGATTCAGATGATGTTCAGGTAGGTGCAACTCAAACTAAGAATCCTCCATTTGGTACATCAATAATAGGTTCTTTTACTGGATTAACTGGTAATACTGATTATACAGTAAAGATAAATCCTATAATTGTAGATACGTCTTATACTAAAGAATGTACATTTGATAGAACAACTGAACCTTCAGATAATCATTATTCAATTTTATTTACTAATGGTGCATCTGCAAGTAACGTTAAATTATATATAGGCAATGATGCTAGTGCAGCAACTAACTTGATATATGATGGAAGTTATTCAGGCTTAATAGAAAATACAAGTTCGTTCTTACCTGCTGTTAATGCAAATGTAAAACTAGTAGTAACTCATGGAATTGCAATAACAACTGGTTCTTGTAATGGTACACCTGCAACTCCAACTGGTGCTGGAGTATATACTATGCAATGGACAGCAATGAATGGTGATTTAGTATTAACATTTACTGCTGTAGCAACATATACTGTTAATTGGAGTATGGATAGAACTGGAATAGGTGTACCTGTTAATATGGGTGATTTATTAATTAGTAAAAATGGAATTACAATAGTTAATGCAAATGATGGTACATATCAGGCAAGTTCCTTTAGTGCTTCTGTTGGTGATAGTATTACTGTTACAATGCCTAGTGTATTAGGTACAGGTTATCATAATGATTTACATACTGTAAGAAGTGATGCAGTTGATATATTTGTAGGTGCTGGCCCTAACATGTTAACTCATACATTTACAATGCCTGCTTTTAATATAGATGTAGATGCTATAGTAGCTACAGGAAGTTAAATGAATAGCAATGATTACAACAACAGGATATAATAAAATAAAAGATTCACTTGAAACAAATTGTGGTTGTCCTGCTACTGTTAAACCACCACCACAATCATGTGAAGGTGATAGTGCTTATGAAATTGCAGTAGATAATGGTTTCGTAGGTACTGAAGAAGAGTGGTTAGCATCACTTGAAGGTGAACCGGGGCAAAGTGCAAGCTTATTTGAATATGTTTATTCTGATGAAAAAGATCCAATAGTACCAACATTATTAGGAGGAACATTTAGAAGTGATGGTATAAATGCAGCAACATCAACAGTAGCATGGATTCATAGACTTGATGCAAGTGGTATTGATAGAAAGACATTATTGTTAATTGCTAAAGCAGGTAGTTTATTTTATGTTCAAGATAGGGATGATGGTACTGTTTATGCATTATATGAAGTAACAGCTAATCCAATAGATAATGGTGATTATATTACATTAAGTGTTTTATATTTAGAAGGTACTGGTACTTTGTCACTTGATAAACGTTGTATGATAGGTGCAATTGTTAGAGGTGGACAGGGAGAGCAAGGAGAAACTGGTGAACAAGGGCCACAAGGAGAACAAGGTATTCAAGGTATTCAAGGTATACAGGGAGAAAAAGGTGACCAAGGAGAGATTGGCCCACAAGGGCCACAGGGAATAGCAGGTGCGCAAGGAGTAACTGGTGGAAGTACTAGTTTGTTTGAATATAACTATAATGCAACTAATACAGCACCACCAACAACGGGAACATTCAGAAGTAATACTGCAACAGCAGCAACATCTACAATTATTTGGATTCATCGTCTTGATTTAGGTGGTGCTGATAGAAAGGTATTTCTATTAATTGCTAATGAGGATGCGACATTCTATGTCCAAGATGTAAATGATTCGAGCATATATGCTAAATATGAATTAAATAGTGATGCTGTAGATAATGGTGACTACATTACTATGAATGTTACATGGGTAGAAGGTGCTGGTGCATTAGTAGGAAGTAATAGATGTTTACTTGGTGTGTACGCAGTAGGTGAGCAAGGGCCAATAGGCCCACAGGGGCCAACTGGTGCGCAAGGCCCACAGGGAGTACAGGGAATACAAGGTATACAAGGTGATGCTGGAATGACAGGGCCACCTGGCCCTCAAGGTGAGCAAGGTGAAGAAGGCCCGCAGGGGCCAGCAGGAACATCAGGTCAAACAGAGGTATTTAATTGGAAGTATCAAACTAATACAGCAGCAGCAGACCCCGGTAATGGATTCTTTAGAGCAAATAATGCTACAGCAGCATCAGTAACAAACTTATACTTTGATGATTTAACTACTGAAATTATATTGGATATATCAGCATTATTTGCTGCAATGAAAGGAGATTGGCTGATACATATACAGCAATTCAATGATGCAACCAGATACATGCAATTTAATTTAAACGGTGACCCTGTTGATAATACAGGTTGGTGGACTGTACCTGTAACATTTATACAAGCTAGTGGCTTACCTTTGTTAAATTCAGAGAAATGTACATTTGTATTTGTAAATAAGAATTATAATACTCCCGGTGCGGGTGTAACTGATGGAGATAAAGGTGATGTAATAGTATCTGGTGGTGGAACATCATGGTTATTAGATGATAATTTAAAGAAATTTACTAAAGGTGTTACATTAGATGGAATGAGTGCTGCTTTATATGCATCAAATACATCTTTTGGATATAGTGTAGTAGAATCTAATGCTACTGTATTAGGATGGGATTTAACAGCAGATGTACTATCAAATATGGAATTTGATATTAAAGTTGGTGGAGTTTCTATCATTGGTGCAGGTAATAGACCTAATTTAACTAGTCAACAAACAGCAACAGCTAATATTTCAGGATGGACAACTTCAACTATAGCTGCTGGTAGTAAATTAGAATTCATTGGTATATATGCAGGTACAGCAACAAGAGCAACATTAACTGTATTTTTAAAACGTACTTAATGGCAGATCGTTATTGGGTTGGTGGAGGAGCAAACACAAACTGGTCTACTGCTGGCAATTGGTCAGCAACAAGTGGTGGAGCAGGTGGTGTAGGATTTCCAACATCAGGTGATAATGTTATCTTTACGGGAGTAGGTGTTAATGCTAATGGAACATCTACTATTAGTGGTACTTCAACTATTATATCTTTAACAATTCAAGCTGGATTTACCGGAACTATTGTTCATAATGCAACATTAACAATAACAGGTAATCTTACATTTAATGTCAATTATACTATTAGTGGTGCATCAGCTATTACTCTTAGTTCAAATTCTACTATAACTCCGAATGGAAAAACTTGGCCTAATAGTATTACAATGTCTGGTTCAAGTACTGTAAAGACATTAGCTGGTGATTGGACTATTGGTGGACAACTTACTATATCAAGTGTTACTACAATAAATGGAAATAATTTATATATTACTAGTTTAAGTATGTCGTCAACATGTACAGGTACTACACATATTCATTTTGCAGGAACTGGTACATGGAGTGGTATACAAAATATGGGAAACAATATATCATTTGAAGGTAATACAACTATATCTGGAACAGTTGGTTATACTACTGGAACAATGACTTATGTTTCTGGAACTGTTACAACTACAGGTTCTACATTAACATTATCTACCAATCCAACTTTAGATACACCGGGAGTTCATTGGAACAATGTAAATATTACAAATAGTAATACAATAACACTACTTGCCAAACTTTTAATTGATGATACATTAAGTACAGCTAGTACACAGAATGTTGTTTTTGCTGGAACACATGCTTGGAGTGCAGATACACTTTTGCATAATGCAGTAGGTGCATGTACATTAACATTACAGGAAAATTTAGCATATGAAATATGGTCAGCAATGTCAATAGCACAATGTAGGGTTGCTTCTGTAGTTCATGTACTTTCAAGTAGTACTACAGTTAAAGCATTAATTTATTTAGATAATGATGCAAGATGTGAATGTATGGCACGTTTTACTGATATAGATGCAAGTGGAGGTAGACCAATAAATACTTTTAATGGTTTAGTAACTGATTGTGTTAATATTTATTCGTATACTGATTTAAGACAAGTATCAACAACTTTTTAATATGGCTAGTAGATATTGGGTAGGTGGTGGCGCAAATACTAATTGGATAACAGCAGGTAATTGGAGTGCTACATCTGGTGGTGGTGGTGGAGCATCTGTACCTACTACAACTGATGATGTAATCTTTAATGGAGTAGGAGCAAGTGCTAATGGAACTAGTACTATAAGTGCAGCTATAACTATATTATCAATAACTTATACATCAGGATTTACTGGTACTATGGTACATACTGGAGCATTATCAGTTACAGGTAATATAACCTTGCATAATAATTATAGTGCTAGTGGAAGTGCTGCTTTAATCTTATTAGGTACAGGTGGAGTAATGACTTCAAATGGTAGGGCATGGCATAGTACTCTTACTTGTGCTGGAGGTAGTACAACAGTAACAAAAACATTAGCCGATAATTGGACAACCAATAATTTATCAGCAAATAGTACAACTACAGCATTAACAGGAAATACTCTTACTGTAACTGGTACTATGAATATAGCTAGTGGACATATAACTGGAAGTACTAACATTATACATAATGGAACTTCATGGGTTGGTTCTGCTACTTCTGTTATAAATAATAATTTAACTATAACAAGTACTGTTGTATTAGGTGTTGCAACAAGCTATGGTACTGGTACTTTAACTTGTCTTACTGGAACAATGGATACGTTAACCAATGAGAATACAATGACATTATCAAATTCGCCAACTATAGATATATTTAATAGTTCACTTTTTGATGTTATATTAAGTAACTCACAAACCATAACCTTAGTAAAGCCATTAAGTTTTAATTCAATAACTAATACTGCAACTATAAATGTTATATGGGCAGGAAAAGGATTTGGAACATTTATATATAATAATGCTGCTACTGGTGCATGTACAGTAACTTTACAAGAAGCTGCTGATGTTGAATATTATATAGGAGAATCATTTACTGCAAATCAATCAAGGAAAGGTTCTATAGTACATTTTATTTCTAGTGATGGTACTAATAGAGCAAAAATTCATTTAGTTACAACTGCTTCATGTAATGTATTAGCAAGCTTTACTAGAATAGAAGCTACTCTTGTTTTACCGGGAAGTACAGAAGGTAGAATAATTAATACTTGCTTTGGAACAGTAACAGATTGTATCAATGTAAGATTCTATGAAGATTTAGCAATAGTAGCTGCAACTTTTTAAACATAACATATGAAGATTAAATTAGTTTATTCAGTACCAGAAAATTGTAAAGCAAGTGCTGATTTGATGATGCCTGATGGTACATTTATCCGCAATCTTTATAATCATAAACAGTTATATGCTAATCGTACTTATACTGAATATTATGATGATATTAATAACTTAGCTGCTGGTGAATATAAACTAAGATTAACAACTAATAATATAAAGTCATATTGGGAAGTAGTAATAGGTAATAATTCATCAAAACCTTCAGGTAAGACTAGGTTCTACAATATGGAACAAGCTGAAGATATGGATGCTGGAACTACTCATTACTATTATGCTTGTAAATACAATGAAGGTAAAACTTCCTGTATGAGAATACCAAGAAATAATCTTAGGGTAAATGAACAGATATTTGATAAGAGAGGAATGAATGCTTCATCTGTATGTGTTAAGAATGGAATAGTATACTGGGGTGGTGTTGATGCTTATAAGAAAGCAACTTATGCAGATGAATTTGCTGAAAGGTTTATAGATGAATTACAACCATTAAAGCAAGCCTGTGAAGGAATGGGTGATGCTGCTAGAACTGAAGAAAGAATAAGGAAATGTGTACATATATATATTGGTGCTGATGATTGTTTTGCTGGATATGTGAAACCTGATTATACAAAACAAAAATTTATTGATTGGTTTAATCAGTATGTATTCAGGGCTGATTGGTCTTTTAATTTTAGTGGTGTATGGGCTACAAGAGAAACTGATAATTCAGAAGTTGAATTTACATTTGGAAGAGAATATACACCATATATAGGACGTACTTATAAATCAATGATTGGTATATATGAAGATGAACAAGCTGAAATAACAGGTCTTGCAGTAAGTGATGAATTCATTTATATAGCCTATGGTGGACAATCTAATGTATGGTTCTGGAATAGCAGAAACATAATTACTGTTCTAACCTTAGATGGTAGAAAAATCAATGAAGTTGAAGTACCTAAACCGGGAAAGATGATTGTTGTAGATAATTATCTATTCTTTGGTTCTGGTAATAATGTATGCAGAGCAAATCTTGATAGAGCAGGTGGTATTGATATAAATAAGGAAATATCAATAGGAGGCACTTTTACAGTTATGGACGTTTCTTATTATAAAGCAACTGATACAATAGCTGTAATTGCTACAGATGGAATTGTACATTACTTTGATAAGGAATTAAATCTTAGAAAAGAATGCGGTAACAAAGAAATGTATTGGGAGAAACCACAGGTATATAATGATAAGTTTTATTGGGAAGGCCCAAGACCATCCTTCTCTATTGAACATCGAAGGCGAATATCGGAGGCTAAAATTGGAAAGACACATCATGTTTCTGAAG
>Ga0105252_10001183_pt1 | contig 12296 bp, 12 predicted proteins | sample EasRivMeERMZT100_FD_89675 | JGI IMG/M metagenome (GOLD analysis project Ga0105252, IMG submission 89675) | Soil microbial communities from meander-bound floodplain in the East River, Colorado, USA - East River MetaG ERMZT100 | ecosystem: Environmental > Terrestrial > Soil > Floodplain | place... | reverse complement strand
TTGACTCTCCCCGACGCTTCCTCAGGCGTCTCCAAAAGTTCCGCAAGTCCCTTTGGAAAAAGCCGCGCAAGCTCGCGATATGATTCAAACAAAGGCTTCTCAGCGTTCCGACCGAGAAAATAGTCGCGGTACATTCGTTCGCGCTGAAATGTGGTACAGATCCAGTAGTCCACGGGAGTCGGCACGAGGCGAATCACCTGGGTAGTTTCGGCGCGTTCACCAAGCGCAAGCACTGCCTCCGCGCTTCGTCCTTTTCGCGGAGGCGCCAGGCTCTTGATCTCCTTGAGCACGACATCATTTAGATAGAGGTGATTGGCGAGGGCGGTCAGGTCGCCCCTCTGCTGGCCGATGATCTTCGTTGTGGAGTTCTTAACGATTCCGGGACCGTGCACCCGCGGCTGTCTCTCTGTGCCGACAAAATCCTCAAGGGTCTGGCTGATCGCCCAAACACTCGAGTTTCGCTTGCGTGCGGTTCGGAAGAGCTGCACAACTTCTGGCGCAAGAACGGGTGAATCCAGCAACGCCCAACATTCATCAAGCACCGTAATGCTGTGCTGTCCGCTTCGGCCGGAGGCTCGTTCGGCCATGGCATTTGCGATCAGCATGCTCATGGCAATCTCCAGGCGAGGGTCATTACTCAAACCCTCGATGTTGAAGAACAACCAATTGGAGTCCGTCCGGACCGTGGTGTGACGATCGAACAGGCGGCTGTACGTACCCTTGTCGCCGGTCCAGTCTTTCAACTTGAGTCCAGCCAATTGAGCTTCACCGATGCTGCGTTCCGAGATACCGCCCTGAAGCCGATCGCCGCTTCTCCAATTCGCCAACTCGTCCCGGAGGTCCGAAAATGTGGGAATGGGATTCGTCGGCCGGCTTTCCACTCGCCGATAGACTCGAATTATCGCGTCGCTCAAGACCGTATCGAGAAGACCGGAGTCTGTTGTTGGCCCATCACCGATCATGTGTCTGGTCAGGTTCTTCAGGAAGGCGATCTTGTCCTTACTCGGCGTGGACTGACCCGGCGGGAGGTCCCACGGGTTTAGCGTCTCCGCCCCTTCAAGGTCGACTTCGACAACGCGCCCGCCCATGAGTTCAGTTAGCGCAGCATAGGAGTCGCCGCGCTCGATGATCGAAATCAAGGGATTCAAGCGGCCGAGCATCAGAAGGAACATCTGCGCCATGAACGTTTTTCCTCCTCCGCTGGAGGACATAATCAGCATGTTCGCGTCATTGAGGCTCGAATCGAACGGCGAGAACGGGATGAGTTTTCGTTGTCGGGTCTCGAATAGGATGCCAGGCGAATTGGGCGTGCCGCGCCAAGGTGTTTCGATGGGAAGCAGGTCTGCCGCATTCAAGGTCAGCATATCGATCTCCCTCTTGTTCTCTTCAGCCATGCAGGGCAAGCTGCCGACGAAGAATCTCTTTTGAGCGAGGGTCTCGACCATTCCGCGGGCGCCGTTCATCCGTGTGATCGTGTGCAGTACACGTTGGCGCCTGTCGGCGATGATGCGTTCGGCTTCCTCACGATCGCGGCCGGTGCTTATCGGAGTGGATGTCCTCACACCAACGACGAGGCTAACTTGGCACGTCTTCAGAGAGCTGGATATGACGTCTTCCAAGACTTGGATCAACTGGCGCTCAGCGACCTGAGCCTCGACATTCACGCGAAAGCTCCCGTTGATGTCGCGCTGGGCGGCCATCATCTTCCGTTGCCGCCATTTGTATTGGCTGACGACTTTCGCCTGGTCCGGAATCACGATCTCGGCATTCACGACGACTGGGAAATCCAAGGAAAGAAGCTCCCGAAGTAGTCCGGGGTAGGTTGAATCCGATGGCTCCTTTAGGCTGACAAACGTGTACAACAGTCCACCAACCTTCAGATATTCATCTGCCTCCGCCTCGATGCTGACGCTCGTCAGCCGATTTCGAATGCTCTCGCTCAAACTCCAGGTGTCATTTCTGCGATAAGAAGCCAAGGTGGAATCCAGCGGATTAACGGTCCTTCGGATCAAAAGGAACAGTTCGTCGTCATGCAGTCGTTGGACGAGCATTCCCGTCGATGCCAGAGTTGTTTCAATCCCGGCCAGAAGCGATGTGAACTCTGATAGAAGGTTGTCATGTTCGCTACGCGCCCTCTGTATCGCTTTGCCTGCAGACAGGCTCCAGTGCCGACGCAGCTTGTGCTCCCACTCGTGGCCGGGTTCGGACTTGTGAATGACCGGATCCCAATAGAACATCGCGTGCAGACGGTAATCGAGAAATTCGCCGGCGGATTCCCTCTCGACCCATCCCGAGCGCCGCTCTTCGTCGATAGCACCCAGAACCACGTTGGTGCTTCGAGAGCACCCGACGTAACGTTCGATCATGTTTCCTGTGTCCTGACGGATTTCAAATCGCACGTGCAGCCGCATGGCTCGTTCGGGCAGGCTCCGGAGCACGGCTTCAAGCGACTCCTTCGCGCGATTGCGCATGTCTTCGGTGTGGTAGTAGGAATGGACTCCGCTAAGTTCGTATGCGGCGACAAACGTCCCGTTCGTCATGACTCCAACGTCGTCCAGGATGTCCCGGATCGGCAGTTCCTCGCATAGGGCCGGGTTATGCAGGTCCAGTTCACGCTGTTTCGAGGAAGTCGCGCTAAAGAGGCTGGGCATCATCAATCTCCATCAGTGATGTAGGGCGCGTTCAGACGCGAGTCCTTCTCGACCCCGCAATAGACGTGCGGCCTCGTCTGGTATCGCCACCAGTCACCGAGGTAGCCGCGTGGTTTCCCGTACTTGAATGTAAGCAGAAGCAAAATGGTCGTCGCCGGAATTCCCCACTGAAGCACCAGTTTCATCGGTATGCCGAATAGCTCCCGATCGAAAAGGCTGCCAATGAAGAACGCCACTGGCGCGATCAATAAAACAACGATGAGGTCCTCGTATTCGAGATACAGGAACGTTACGCGAGTTCCGAGATTGCGATAGACCGGTGTCTTGCTTAATGCCATCGTCAACTTACCCCGCCTGTTCCCTGTTGCACAAACCACTCCGCCAGTCGGACCATTCCGGACAACATGAAGCATCCGGCAGCCGCCGCGAAGTGCCGCATCCAGGAACCGCCCTGGTAGATGCGGTGCCCAACACCTGCGACGGCCATGATTCCAACGACAATCTGCAAAACGCCATACAGCGGCATCATGACGTTGCAGATCCAATTCACGAGGTTCATTAGGGACATCCAGTAAAGATCCGGGTTATCCCAAGCCTGCTGGGAAGAGAAAACTTCCAGAGCGCGAAGGATTCCCGAAACCATCAGGGAGAGGAAGCCGGCATACATCCAGTTCTGGTGCTGGCCCGGCCCAACGAATCGGACAATCGCGATCGCGAAGAACAAGCCGGCGAGTGTCGGCAAAATCACATTGCCAAGCCAATTTGTCAGATTGAGGATTCCGTCTTCGAGCATCTTCTCGCGCCTACATCATTTGCTGGACAAGCCGCCAGAGAGCAGACACCGTCAGGAACCCGAGCGCCGCTGCGATCAAACGCATTGCTGGACGGTGAGTCACAAAATTGAAAATCGATCCAACGACGGCAAGACCTGCCGCTGCCGGCATGATTCGCCCGGCAAGATAGTTCCAAAGGCCGTCGAGAACATCGACTGCTGAGAACCGTGTCGCGGTCTGCAGGTTCGATATCAGCGTGGCTGTCGTCGGTATCGCGAGGAAGAACATCGCCGTGAGGACAGACGCCAGCGGACGATCGCCGTGCGTAGCATCAAGAACGGCGCGGACGATAAAGTACGCGGCGACGACGATCGTCAGGCGACCAATAATGAAGCTGTTGACGAACGTGGCAACGCCGTTTTGAATTCCCGCCAGCCAACCCGTCCCGATTGTCCCCGCGGTAGACGGAACCGGCAGTCCAAAGAAGCTGAACCACAGGAGAAGTCCCGGAAGCGTCAGCATGATGATTCCCCAAAAGATCCATTTCGTGAAGCCACCGCCGATCAGAAAAGTCGATCCGCCTTCCAGCCGTAGAGCAATGCCCGCAAGAAAGAGACATACCAAGGCCATCGCCGGCAAGAGTTGGATCAGAAGGCGGGCGATATCCGCCAAGATTTGTGGAGTCGGCATGCTGACCTTCCTCCGATTGCGCAGTAGCGGGCCGCGGTCCGGCGAAAGCGCTTCCGGAATCCCGTGGCCCGCCAACTTTCTCGACTACGAAACGCCTCCGGTTCCCTGCAGGACCCAGAACTCGAGAAGCCGCGTCAATCCCGACACCGCGAGCAATGCGCAAGCCGCGATAAGCCATCGCCCCATATGCCGACCCGACATGAACGCGACGATTGATCCGAAGACGGCCCCGCCCGCCCCAACAGGCGCGACCACGTTGCCGATCCAATTGATGAAGTTGAAGAACGCGCCCTCCGGCTGCGCTCCGGTCTGACCCTGAACGGCAGTATTGAACGACGGGGCTGTACCCAGCGTCTGCGCCCACAAAAACGGAGCCCCCAGCCCCAGAAGCACAACGATCAACGCCAATGTTACTCGTGACCAGTCACAAGACTGATTCATCTCGATCCTCCTTTCGCATTCGCTCCGCAACACCGTGTCGCTCGCACTCCAGGAAAATCTGGCAGTCGAACCAACGACGCAGAGCGCCGATAAAAGGGAATGAGTCTTTCTTTTGGGAAAAAGTGACAGACCTATTAGAAGCGGATGCAGTAAATGAAACTCTCGACGCAATAGGCCTTCAAAATCTTAGTGCAGGAGCGGATCTGCCCACGGCAGGCAGTCTCTGAAGACTAGCCAGAACGGATGGCCACAAAGTCCCTCTTGCCCACAGTTTGGTTTAGCGGGTGTTGTCTGAATGTTGTTTGTTATGCGTGGGACCAAACGGCTGCCGCCTAACAATGCCTCGATGAGCAGATGAACGCAGATTTGGACGTGAGAGTCCTTACGCACAGCATCAAGCATTTTCAGGAGAGCCAGGATCGCATGGTAAGGCTGCCCGCGAAAACACTGATAATGGCGCCCCCAACCGACCCCGCGCTGTAAATCAGTGCGGCCGGGATTTGACCTCTCTCCCACAGCAACAGCGCATCCAGAGAAAACGCGGAAAACGTCGTAAACCCTCCGAGGATACCGGTAGCAAGGAAGAGCTGCAGCAGTTCTCCGCCTTCTGAACGGAACGCAAACCAACCGGCAAGCAAACCCATCGCGAATGAGCCAACGATGTTGACGAACAGCGTTCCCCAGCCGAAATTCACTCCGAAGACAGCGGCGGATCCCTGGTTCACGAGATGCCTTAGCATCGAGCCGAGGCCGCCACCAAGGAAAATCAAAAGCAATGCGAGAGCATGATGACTCACGTGCCTACCCTCCTGAACATTGTCGAAATGTGACTGTGTCGGTAGGAGTCATCAGCCCACAGTGGGCGGTTTTGGGGGAACCCCATCCCCATTGAAAGGAGAATTCTAGATTCTAGTGATCCCTTCGGTCAAAAATCTCTGTCACGCCGGTACAATCTGCGGCCTCCTTGCGCATAGCTTTCCGAAACGTCCCACAGTTAACGAACAACACAGAATAGAACGGAGAGTCTCCGCGTTTAGAAAACCAAACGACCGCGTTGACGGATGACAAAGGCATGAAACAATAGAAATCAAGGGTGCGGCGAGAGGGTCGCCGCAGGTTCACGAGTGGTCGGGCCGCCACCGCGAGGCGTGCATTTGCACGGCACAAGTGGCCGAAAGAGAAATCCGACCGATACCCAATTCCGAAAATTCCAGTCCTCCTGGCGCGTGGCCATCCGTGCGCCGGGGTGTGAAGCGAGTCCTCGCTCCGGTTGAGCGTTTCCTTGCCATTCAAGCCGCCAGCGGCATCCTGCTCATGATCACCGCGACAGTCGCACTGATATGGGCGAATTCACCCTGGCGAACCTCTTACGCTGACCTCTGGAAAATTCCCGTCGGATTCAGCTTCGGAGGCTTCGTGTTTGAGCGAGACCTTCATTTCTGGATCAACGACGGTCTGATGACGATTTTCTTCTTCGTTGTCGGTCTTGAGATTCGCCGGGAAATCCACGCTGGAGAACTCAGCGAAGTGCGGCGTGCCGCCCTTCCGCTGGCCGCTGCATTCGGAGGCATGCTGGTCCCCGCCTTGATCTTCCTCTCGTTGAACGTTGGGAGGGCATCTGCCAATGGCTGGGCAGTGCCGATGGCCACAGATATCGCCTTCGCCGTAGGTGCACTAGCGTTGCTGGGAAAACGCGTTGCGCCGGCTCTGCGCATTTTGCTCCTGGCATTGGCGGTCATTGATGATGTTGGGGCCATTGTTGTAATCGCGCTTTTCTATTCCTCGAATCTCAATGGGCTTGGCTTCGTGGTTTTCGGCTTAGGGATGCTGGGCATCTTTTTGCTGCAAGGCCTTGGCGCTCGATCACCCTGGGCATACCTCGCCCCGGCAATCGTGATTTGGAGCGGCGCCTACATAGCCGGGATCCACCCGACGCTGGCCGGAGTTATCGTTGGTCTAATGACGCCGGTTACTGCCTGGTACGGTACGGCTGGACTTCTGGACAGAATCGAGACAGGTGTCAGATCTCTCCGTGCCCACGACGTTTCCGATGATCGCGAGTTGATCCCACGTCTCGATGCTTTGAAAACTGCAAATCGCGAAGCGGTATCTCCAGTTGAGCGACTTCAGCATCAGTTCCACGGTTGGGTCGCGTTCGGAATCATGCCTCTATTCGCCTTCGCCAACGCAGGTGTCCCCTTGGGGCAGATTTCATTTGATGGAGACGCGTGGTGGGTCTTTTGGGGTGTTGGGATCGGGCTAACTCTCGGAAAGCCGATCGGTATTCTATCGGTCTCCTGGATCGCGGTTCGCTCGCGCGCAGCGGCATTGCCGAGTGGAGTTCAGTGGTCTCACATAGCCGTCGTCGGCATGGTTGGGGGTATCGGGTTCACGATGGCTCTCTTCATTGCTCAGCTGGCGTTCCCGGCCGGTCCGCTGCTTGAAACAGCAAAACTGGCGATCCTTTGTGGTTCCGCGCTGGCAGGTGTTTTATCTTTGCTCGTTGGCAGACGAGTTCTGGAAGTCGTACAAACTCCCGGCGTGGCACTGAACGAGGCCGACGCAGAGTCTTCGACGCTGAGTTAACGAGATGGAAACGTGTTCCGAGAAAGTACGATTGTTTGACGTGTTTCTAGCCGCTACCCGAGCGCATTCGGACGCAGTGGCGCGGCTTCATAGAGTGATCGGCACTTCCTCCAAAGCAGACTACGACGACCTTTACCGCAGGCTAATTCTCCTTCGGGCCTTGTCGGCGACTCCTATTCGGCTACAGCCCAGTTCAATTTCCCGTGAGAGGTTGTACGTGTTTCAATTCTTACGAAAGCGAAACCTGCATCCTTCAGAGCATCCTGTATCTGATCGACTGAGCGCAGAATGTAAACACACGCCGGAAAGCGTCCCCGCATCGTATCTGCATCGCCGAAGCCGATGACCAGGTGTCCGCCAGGTTTGAGTACGCGTCGGAGTTCGCGCAGCACAGCAGCGAGATCCGGCCAGAAATAAACGGTATGAGTCGTAAGGACCCGGTCGAATGTGGCGTCTCGATATGGCAAGGCGGCCGCCTCTCCCTTGTCAATCTGTACCTTCTGACGTGCTATGAATTTGCGGTTGTGCCGGACCGCCAATCGGATCATCGTCTGGGAGGGATCGATCCCAATCACACGTCCTGTTGACAACACGCCAGCTATCCTCGTGAGCGCGCGTCCGTGACCACAACCAACTTCCAGTACCTGGTCGGATTCCTTGAGTTCGGCGAGCGCGATCGTCACCTCATTCGCTGCGGAGGTTTCCAAGGCCATAACATGCGCCACAATCCAGCCCAACACTCCAGACGGATGCGCCGACTGGCGCGCAATGAAGCCGGGTCGTCCCCAGGCGCGATGTTGTCGGCTGTTCGTCACTGCCGAAGCGCGAGAAACGGACCGAACACCGGAAATATACGCGAAGCACGCCCCAATAAGTGCGGAGGCAAAGCCCATCGTAATCTCATTAAAGCCGGTGATTCCGTTGCGCGGTAAGACCACACCGTAGCCCATAACCAGCGTGGGCACGACAAAAAGCAAGAGCGGATAAAAATGGCGCGCCGACGGGCGCACACGATTGCGAATGGTACAAGCGTTTCGTCTGACAAACATGTTACCTCCAGTCAACCTCGTTTGCGGCGAGGAGACACTGCCGTCTCGTGCACAAAGCTCCGCACGAGCAACTCGACAACGGTCCGACGGACCGCCTGCTCGTCCCCAGGCGGAAGGTCGGGATCAGCGAAGCGGTGGCGCGCGAACAGCGTGATGGTTTCGACCACATAGCGCGCGGCGACACCCGGATCAGGCACTTGTACGAAATGTTCGGTATCCACGCGCTTTTGGATATAACGGGAGAGACGATCGAGGAGTGATCGTCTGAATTCAACAAAGAAGACGCGAAAAAGCTCTGGGATCTCGACAGCCGAACGCTCAATCGCCGCAGCGTGAAGTCGTGTGGCCAACGTAGTTTCATAAAGCTCAACAAGAATTGCGGCGAACTCCGTCCGCGCGTCGCCGCCTGGCCGTCGAAGCGCGCCAGCCAGGGACGGCAGCGCAAACGTGTGGCCGATCTGCTTGCGGAGTCTGCGTGCCAAAAGATCCACCGGCCGTGTCCGAATCGGAAACGATTCCGCTGCATGTACGTCTGGGGCTTCCAGTCCGAGATCGACCAGCCAGTAGAACAGGGCCTCCTTGCTCTCAAAGTAGTTATAAAGCGATCCATGGGCGACGCCCATCTCCTTGGCGATGTCCGACATACGCGCGTGCTTCAATCCTTGCCGGGCAAACACGCGCAGGGCCGCCGCCTGAAGACGCGGCAGAAAATCGAGAGATCGAACACGGGCCATATAACAAATCTAAAATAACTGACTGAGTCAGTCAATAATAAATCTTGGGCGACCAGTATCGACTTCACGATTTGCGCTGCGGCTAAAAGGTCATTCAGCGACAGGCTTGCTGAGCGAGAGTCAGCGATTGGTGCGCCGAGATTCCGGCAGTAACGCCATCCGCGGCTGCCCATGAGGCATTGTGCCCCGGACGGGCCGCATCGCCCGCAGCATAAACGCCGTGAACGGAAGTCTGTTTGTCCGTTTCGGTTCGAATGAATGGACCGGACGGGCCGTCGTCGAACTTACACCCGAGTTGTTCGGCGAGGGGGCTGGTCATACGGATACGTGGTGTTGTGAAGACCGCATCCATGGCAATGGCGCGGCCGTCGCGAAGGCGAAGAGCAGACAAGGTAGGCGGCGTTCCAAGCAGAGCGTCAACGGCTTCGGTTTCGACAACGACCCGGCGGGCCGCAAGTGCGGCGAGTTGCTCGCCTGTCAGCTGAATAGCGCCATTGGTGAAAAGCGTAACGTGCTCGCTCCAGTCCGGGAGGAGCATCGCCGTCTGCAGGGACCGCTCGCTTGTAGCAAGGACGCCCAGACGGCGTCCGGCCACCTCATAGCCATGACAGTAGAAACAGTGCAATACGCTTGTGCCCCAACGCTCCTGTAAGCCGGGAAGAGCGGAGAGATCGTCAGTGATGCCGGTGGCGAGAATCAGCCGTGAGGCGGTGTGTATTTCTCCGCCGTCCAGTTCGACGGTAAATTGATGGTCCGTTCTGCCGGCGTGCTTTGCCAGCGCCTCGGCGAATCGAACCGTCGGATAAGAGAGCAATTGCGTACGAGCTGTCGCGAGAATCGCTGATGGAGGTTTTCCATCCTGACCGAAAAAGCCATGCGACAATTGCGCGAATCGGTTGCGCGGCTGACCGGAATCCACGACCAGGATGCGCCTGCGCGCTCGCGCCAATTGCAGTGCGGCGGACAAACCCGCAAAACTGCCTCCAACAATGACGACATCGTGGTTCATAAAAGGTTCTCCCGTTTTAGGCTAATTAAAGTATTCCTGCGTTCGACAATAGAATTCGGAGCGCTTCGTCGTCTCCTCTCAGTTCCCCTGATTGAGGCGGATTATCTCCGCCTTGTGCGCTGGCTCCGGCAATACGATCTTCGTGATCGCACTCGCAAAGGCGTCTTCGGTTACGGCAGAAAGCAATGGATTGAAACGCTTCTCAAATCCAAGACTGGACATTGGCTTTCCGCTCATACCCTTACCGCAGACGGAACCCGAAAAATGCCCCGGATACAGTTCCAGACTGTCCGGCAGGGGGAGGATCTGGCGCTGAAGGCTGTGGTAGAGATCCATCGCGCCCTGTTGAACATTGTCGGACAGATCGGGGCGCCCGACGGCGCCCACAAAGAGCGTGTCACCCGTAAGAACAAACCACGGCTCAGGCCCGCGTGTTTCATCACTAACGAGCAGACAAATGCTTTCGGGAGTGTGCCCAGGAGTATGGAGCACTTTCGCGGTCACATTACCAAGGTGGATCTCCTGACCATCCTGCAGCGGAAAGAAAGGGAAGCCGACGGAAGCGGACTCATGAAGCGCATAGGCCGCGCCGGTACGCTTCGCCAGCATTCGGCCTCCCGATACATGATCGGCATGGATATGGGTATCGATGACATGGGTGATGCGCATTCCTTTCCCAGTGGCGAACTCGATGTAGCTGTCCAGATCGTGCTGCTGAGGATCGACCACCGCCGCATATCCCTTTCCAGCGCACCCGAAAACGTATGCTGCACACCCGGTGTCGAAGTAGTAAAAAGGTCTGAAGATCATCCCCTCGCCTCCCGCTTCGTGACTTCTATGGGAAAACCCAAATCCCGCCACTCTGGAACGCCCAGGTCGATGTGGTCCGCCCGATAACCCTTGCGTCGCAGGAAGTTCACTGCTTCGGTGGCCATCACGCAATACGGACCACGACAATACGCAACAATTTCGCGTTTCCGTGGAAGCGTCTTAAGCCGGCGCTGTAATTCAGACAGAGGAACCCAAATCGCTCCTAATAGATGTCCGGCTTCATACTCTTCGCGTGGTCGGACGTCGAGCACCGTCACGCTGCCCTTCCTGACGCGTTCGAGCAGCGCCGATCGGTCGACAGGTTCTGCTTCTGTTTCATCATGCTCAGCGAAAAATCTTCCGGCGATCCGGTCTATCTCCGCCAACTGTAGTTCGGCTAGCGTCCTCAGCGACGAAAAGAAGTTGGACACTTCGGCGCTGGCGATCCGGTATGTGACGTAGAGGCCTTTCTTTTCCGAGTCCACAAGTCCGTGAGATCTCAATTCCTGCAGGTGATGCGAGGTGTTGGCCACGCTTTGACCGCTCTCTCTGGCTAGCTCCTCAACAGTTCGAGGCGCCTGCCGGAGTAGATCCAGCAACTCCAGCCGTCGCGGGCTCGATGTGGCTTTACCGATTCGCGCGAGCTGTCCGTAAATGGAATCCTTGAATGATCGATGAACGCTTGACTTAATCATATATTCAAACGATTATTTGAATATCATGAATCGCGAACGGCCGTCAAGTGGCGTGAGTAGACACGCACGAGTTTCGGAACCGCGCCTGGGACTACGGCACAATCTGCCCCAGTTCTCGCTGCTCGTCCTTGTCAACGCCTTCGTGGGCGCCATGGTTGGGCTGGAGCGCTCGATTCTGCCAGCTATGGCGGAGCAGGAGTTTCACCTCGCGGCACGAGCCGCCGTTCTGTCCTTCATTGTGGTCTTCGGCGTCGTGAAGGCGATCACGAACTACATGGCCGGACGGCTTTCGGATTCCATGGGCCGCAAAGTCGTATTGGTCGCCGGATGGATCATGGCTTTGCCAGTACCTTTCCTGTTGATGTGGGCGCCAACCTGGAACTGGATTCTCTTTGCGAACGCGCTGCTGGGCATCAGCCAGGGGCTGACGTGGTCAACCACCGTCATTATGAAAATCGATCTTGTGGGACCTCATCGGCGGGGGCTGGCGATGGGGCTGAACGAGTCCGCCGGTTATGGAGCTGTAGCCCTGACCGCGCTCCTCACCGGATACATAGCTGCGGCGTACGGTCTTCGCCCCGAACCTTTCTATCCCGGCATCGGCTTCGCCGTTCTGGGCCTCATTCTTTCCCTTTTTCTGGTACGTGAGACTCATGGACACGTTCGCGCTGAAATCGCGGGCGCGGGACGCATGACGGCAAACGCCGAAGCACTTTCGCAATGGGAAATCTTCAAGCGCACGTCCCTGACCGACCGCGACCTGTCTTCGATAAGCCAGGCCGGATTGGTGAACAACCTGAACGACGGACTGGTCTGGGGCGTGTTTCCGGTCCTGCTATTCCAGTCCGGCCTGACGCT
>Ga0105252_10001181_pt1 | contig 12317 bp, 26 predicted proteins | sample EasRivMeERMZT100_FD_89675 | JGI IMG/M metagenome (GOLD analysis project Ga0105252, IMG submission 89675) | Soil microbial communities from meander-bound floodplain in the East River, Colorado, USA - East River MetaG ERMZT100 | ecosystem: Environmental > Terrestrial > Soil > Floodplain | place... | reverse complement strand
GCCCTCGAACATCACCTCGGGATCGTCCAGGGCCTCGTCCAGGTCAGCCGGCATCGGCTCGCCGCGGGCGATGTGCCAGGTGTTCATCTTGCGGGCGCCGTCGAAGGTGTAGCGCAGCACCCAGGCGCGCGTCGTCGGATGGGCGGCGTAGACGTAGACGCCGACCTGGGTGAGATCGGCCTCGCCGCCGGTCTCGAGATCCCAGTTACAGATTTTCATGGTGTTGTATCCACGGCAGCTCACCGACCAGTTCGACGATGCGTGTCTCGCCCAGGCAGCGCCAGGCCGGGTCGAGCATGGCGTGCGCGAAGAACGCCGCCCGCGCGCTGTCCTCGTCGGCGGCGTACTCGCAGCACGTCGGCCAGAAGATCTCGATGTCGATGGTGCGTTGGCGCTGCGCCCACCAGTTCATCACCCAGGTGATCATGAGAATGGCGCCGCGACGTTGCCGCCGCGGCGCCAGGTCTCCCAGGCCTAGCTGGCGGCCGCGCGGCGCCTACGGCGCTGCACGGGATCCGCGGCCGCCCCAGGGGACGGCTTGGCAGCCTCGACCTCTTCCGTCACATCGGTCGCTGCGGGTGCAGCCCGCCGACGAGGGGCCTGCGCTCCGTTGCTCGCAGCCGACGCGGCTACGGGCTTGGTTGGCGCCGGTTCGTCCTCGTCCTGGCTGTCGTTATCGGTGGGCGACGGCTCAGCCGATGCCCCCGCGTCCCCGCCGAAACCGATCCACTTCTTGACCTCGAAGATGGGGTTGTGGATCTTGCCCCACTCGTTGTGTGTGTAGCTGTCGCTCTTCAGCTCGACGACCGGCACGATGTTCGTCTCATCGACCTCGGCCTGCTTGTAGAGAGCGCTCAGCAGGTCGTTGTAGGCCTTCTTGCCGCCGTAGCTGTTCGCGGTGTAGTCGACGACGGTACCTTCGTCCTCACCGTAAATGCACTGCAGTTGAAAGCCCACGTTGACGTCCCACTCAGCGCCGACGTCGGGCAGCTCGTCCATCGTGACGGGCTTGTCGGAGATCGACCGCATCTTCTTGCCGACCGGCCTGCCGCCCTTCCAGGCGATGTAGCCGACGACAAAGCTCGTGGGATTGACGGCCCACAGGCTGTTCTCTTCGACTTCAGTATTCTGCGCGCCGTAGACCCAGTAGCCAGTTCCCTTCGTCAGCCTCAAGAAGGGCGTGTTGCCGGTGACCCCGACAACGTCCTTCGTCTGCAAAATCGCGCTGCGGAGATTGGCTCCTAAACCCTTGGCTGGAAGTGACGCACCCTTAAACCTGACCATATCGTTCGCCATCTCAGTCCTACTTTCCGTTCACTGTTATCGTCCCCGAAATGGGGCACGACGCTCGCATGATAGAGATCACGCGATCCTTTTCAACACCGCCGCGATCGCTGCGGTATTGATCACCTCTGGCCGCTTGTCATCGAGCGGCGCGATCGTGTTGCCGCTCGAGACCGGCGAGGCCAGCTCGTTCACTGTCTTCTTGGGGAGGAGCTTCTCAGCTTTCGCCGGCGAGACCAGCTCGGTCACCATGTACATGCTGGCCGGGATCTTGGCCTTCTTGAAGGCCAGGACGGCGGCCGCCTCGTCGACCCACTTACGGATCGAGCGCTTGGCGACCAGCTTCCAGCCGGTGTTCTTGGCGCCGTTCTCGATCTCGTGCTGGAGCCGCTCGTGTGCCTCCTCGGCCCACTTCTCGAGGCTCTTGATCTTCTTCAGCCGCTCACCGAGCTCGGCCAGGTTGAGGGCGTCGTTGGCGGTCGACAGCGTGTCGATGACCTTGGTCTTGGCCGGGCAGACGAGCTTGGCATTGCACCACCGGCACCAGTCGCCCTCGACGTAGGGCGCGTCGGGCTGCTTGCTCACCCTGATGGCCGTGCCGATCGTCGTCTTGAAGGTGTCGAGGACGGCCGCCGGCACGACCACCTTGTCGACCGCCGGGTCGAGCGCCGGCTGGATAATGTAGAGCTCGAAGACCTCGGCCTCGGCAAATTCCGGGATGCTCTCGCGGGCGTAGACGGCGTAGGTCATCATCTGGTCGGCATCGGCGCCGACCTCCTCCTGGCCGAATTTGAAGTCGAGGATGGCGGCGCGCTTGCGCTTGGGCGCCGCCATGCCGGCGTCCATCGTGCCGTAGGCTTCGTCAGTCATCGCCACCTCGCGCTCGCTGTAGAGCAGGGTGTCGTCGGGGAAGTCTGCCTCGATCTTGGCGTACTCCTCGAGCGCCAGCTCGATCGCCGTGATGTGATGCGGCTCGATCTTCACGCCGAGCACCGTCGAGCCGAGGAAGCTCGACGGCGCCAGGTCGGGATCGAGCAGGAGCTGCTCCATGATCTCATGCTGGGCGCTGCCGTGGATGGCCGCGGTGCCGGCCGGGCGCTTGGGTACCTGCGTGCGCAGGAACACGCCGCCTGGGCAGTTCAGCCACATGCTGGCGTTGGAGCCACCGTAGACGGCGTGTCGCGTGGGCATGCTACTTCTTGGCCCCAGTGGCGAGCGCGCTCTCAGCCGCGGCGCGCGAGGCGTTGGCAATGAAATTGCTGCGGCTCATGTTCAGCTTGCGCGCGGCGCGGTCGATCATCGTGCGCCAGGCCGGCGGCATCTGGACGTGGGCACGGACGGTATTCTTGTTTTTCGGCATCCTGGCGGCCATGTAGGTACTCTCCTTCGACTGGGGCAGCTCATATACTTGACCTGCCATAATGGTGTCAATATGGTGCGTGTTCGATCACCCACCAGACAGGGACCATTATGGCTACGGAAAGTGAACTTGAAAAGAAGTGTCGGCTGTGCGCCGAAAACTGCGGCGGCCGGTTGCTCAAGATCCGCACGCCGGGCACGCGCGGGTTCCACGATCGGCTGCTGCTGCTGCCCGGTTACTGCGCGTTCGTCGAATTCAAGAGCCCCAAGGGAACAGGACGTAAGTCGAGCATGCAGCATCACTGGCAGCGTTTCATGGAGGCCATGGCCATCCCGGCCTTCGAGGTGGCGTCCTACGGCCAGTTCGCCGCTATCTGTCGGAACAGGAGGTAGTCATGTCAAGTGACCGCAAACTCGAGCTCGTCGAACCGACCTTCGTGTTGCGCGCCAGCGACAGCTCGGCGCCCAGCCTGATCCGGCAGTGGGCCCGTCGTCGCGAGCTAGCGATCAAGAAAGGTTACCTCTACCTGCCCGACGGCCCTGGAGAGGTTGCGCGCGCGCGGCAGGTGGCCATGGACATGGAGACCTGGGCGCAGCGCGACGCCGTCGCCAAGTACCGCGAGGTCATGGCGACGTTCAGCAAGCGTTTCCCTGGCGGCCAGCGCTCGGCCGAGGTGATCAAGCTCCCGAGGAAAAAATGAAACCGGCCAATTACCAGGTCGATGCTTCCCAGTTCATCTTCGAGCGCGACAGCTCGATGTTGTTCGCCAGGATGGGCACCGGCAAGACGCTGACCTACCTCCTGGCCATGCAGGACTGGATCGAGACCGGCGCCGCCAAGCGCGTCCTTGTGGTGGCGCCGCTGCGCGTGGCCAAGCACGTCTGGATGTCAGAAGCCGACAAGTGGTCCATCCCCCTCACCATGACGGTCTGCACGGGCGACATGTCGGCCAAGTGGCAGCGCCAGGCCGTCGAGGCCAAGACCGATGTCCTGGTGTGCAACGTCGAGATGGCCGGCAAGATCGTCCGCGACGGCACGCACGGCTGCGACGCCATCGTGTTCGACGAGCTCAGCCGCTGGCGCAACGGCACCGGCAAGCGGATGAAGGAGATGCGCGCGCTGACGCGCCAGGGCTTCGGCATCAAGTCAGGCGGCACCGGCACGCCGGCGCCCAACGGGCTCACCTCGCTCTACGGCATGGCGGCGACCGTCGGCCTCGATATGTTCGGCCGGAATTATGACAAATGGCGGCGCCAGTACTTCTGGCCGGAGGACTTCGAGCAGCGCCGCTGGCTGCCCTTCCAGAACACGCCCAACGAGCTCGCCGACATCATCCGGCCGTGGACCTATGTCCTCGAGGACAGCGCCGTCGAGCTGCCGCCGGTGGTGCGGCCGCCGATCGAGATCGACCTGCCGGACACCCTGCGTGCCCAGTACGACGACTTCCGCAAGACGTCAGTCCTGTCGGACCACGAGATCGTTGCGGGAAACAACGGAGTGCTGCGCGGCAAGCTCCGGCAGATGGCCAGCGGCTTCGTCTACTCCAACGCCGGCGACCCGGTCGGCCTGGATCCGTTCCGCCTGGACGCCATCGAAGAGCTGATCGACGACCTCAACGGCCAGCCGGTGATCGTGGCCTACGAGTTCCGCGAGCAGCTCGCCATGATGCTGCGGCGGTGGCCCGGCCTGCCCTGGATGGGCGGTGGCTCGACCGGCGACGAGGCCACGATCGCGGCCTGGAACGCCGGCAAGCTCCCGGTCATGGCCCTGCACCCGGCGTCGGCCGGGCATGGGCTCAACCTCCAGGCCGGCGGCAACTCCATCATCTGGTGGCAGCGTCCTGACGACCTCGAGCTCTACGACCAGACGATCGCCCGGCTGCGCCGCCGCGGCCAGGCCGACGACCGGGTCTACAGCTACGAGCTCGAGGCGCGCGACACGATCGACCAGGCAGTGGCGCGCGCGGCGGTCGGCAAGGTCGCCACCCAGGACGGCCTGTGGGCCAGTTTGCGGAGGTAGCTGCGACATAATAGCACCATTATGAAATAGCGCAGAAAGGCGTTTGACGTGGTGCCGTAACGGCACCATTATGGGGTCACCAACCACGGAGACCCCAGTGACCAACGCCGCCCCCGACCTCGCCGCCCTGCTCGCCCAGAACACCCTCTTCGCCATCAACCACAGCGGTGGCAAGGACAGCCAGGCGATGATGATCAAGCTGCTCGGCATGGGCATCCCCAAGAGCCAAATCGTGGTCGTCCACGCCGACCTGGGCGACTTCGAATGGAAGGGCACGAAGGCGCACGCCCAGGCCCAGGCCGCGGCCGCCGGCGTCCCCTTCATCGTCTGCCAGGCGCGCGACGGCCACGGCAACGACAAGGGCATGTTCGACATGCTCGACCAGCGCCTGAACAAGAACCTCGGCCTGGTCGTGCCGGTGCCGACCCCGAAGTACCGTCAATGCACGAGCGACCTCAAGCGCACCCCGATCGAGCGCGAGCTCAAGGGCTACATGCGGCAGAACGGCTTCAAGGTGCTGGTGAGCTGCGAAGGCATCCGTGCCGAGGAGAGCGCCACGCGCTCCAAGCGCAAGCCGTGGACCCGCCTGGGCACGATGGAAGAGGCCGGCCGCACGGCGTTCACCTGGCTGCCGATCTTCACGATGAAGCTGGCCGAGGTGCTGTCGACCGTGGCCGACGCCGGCCAGGAGCTGCACTGGGCCTACGCCGCCGGCAACGAGCGCCTGTCCTGCGTCTTCTGCATCATGGGCTCCAAGACCGACCTGGCCAACGGCGCCCGCCACAACCCCGGCCTGTTCGAGACGATGAAGACCTGGGAGGCCGAGACCGGCTTCCGCTGGCACGCTGACATGCGCCCCCTGGCCGAGCTGGTCGCCGAGGGCGAGGCCATCCTGGCCCGCCGGGCGGCCTGATGAAGGAGTTGACACGGTGCCGTAACGGTGTCATTACAATCGGACCAACCACGGAGACTGAAATGACCAAGCAGCCAATCGACTTCACCGCCGGCGACGACCTCTCTGACCTCCTGGGCGGCGCCGCCCCGGTCGCCCCCACCGCAGCGCCCCCGGGCGAGCAGTGGGCCCGCATACGCAGCTACGCCGACCAGGCGCCGGCCGCCAAGGCCTTCGAGATCACCTGCCACAAGTGCGAGGGCCGCGGCCGCTTCATCTCCTACAGCGGCCGTGACGTCGGCCCCTGCTACACCTGCAAGGGCGCCGGCAAGCTCAGCCGCAAGACCGCTCCGGCCCAGCTCGAGCGCGCCAAGGAGCACCGTGTCGAGCAGGCCCAGGCGATCCGCCAGGAAGCCGCTCCCCAGATCGCCTGGATCGAGAAGACCCTGGCGCGCGGCGACAAGCTGCCGGCGACCTTCGCCGACATCATGCGCAACTGCCTGGTGGCTCTGCAGGCCGGCCGGATCCTCTCCGAGGGCCGCCAGGGCGTGATCGACCGCGGCATGGCCAGGGACGCGGCCTGGGCCGCCGCCTGGGCCGCCCAGCGCACCGCCAAGGTCGCCTGGACGCCCACAGCCGAGGCTGACGCCATGGCCGGCATGTACCGCCAGGAGGAGGCCGCCAAGGCCGTCCCCCAGGCTCCGGTGGTGGATGTGTCCAACATCGCCGCCCTCTTCGTGCGGGCCCAGCAGGCCGGCCTGAAGCGCTTCAAGCTGCGCTTCACGGGCGTGTTCTTCGAGCAGGACAAGGGCAACTCGGCCCTGATCTGGGTCTCGGAGAGCGGCTACGGCTCGGCCAAGTACGGCCGCATCGCCGACGGCGTCTTCAAGCCCGGCCGCGACCTCAACGCCGAGGTGATCAAGCTCATCTCTGGCGTCGCCGCCGACCCCCTGGCCGCCGGCATCGCCTACGCCCAGGTCACGGCGAGCTGCAGCGTGTGTGGCCGCCACCTGGTGAACCAGGACAGCGTCGATGCCGGCCTCGGCCCGATCTGCGCCGGCCGGCTCAACCGGCCTGGCCTCAAGTTCGTCGAGGTCAAGGAATTCTAAAAACGGCTGTTGACAATGGGGTCTCAATGACCCCATTATAATCCGACCAACCACGGAGATCGAAATGCTCAAGACCTACATCGTCACTGCCTCGGGGTTCTTCGGACAGCAGCGCGACCTGATGGCCCTGGAAGTCAGGGCCCTGAACAAGAAGGCCGCCCTGGCCAGCGCCCGCAAGCGCGACAACCGGGACTACTTCGACCGCCACGACTACCTCGCCGGCACGCTGCGCTGGAACGTGGTGGAGGCCTAGGCCTCCCCTCTCCCATCCAGGCCCGCTCGGGAAACCGATGCGGGCCTTCGGCGGTACCAACCACGGAGAACATCATGATCAGCAACATTCTTCTCGTCGACCGCATCGGCACCCTCAAGGCAGAGGTCGCCGCACAGATGGACGAGCTCAAGGCGCTCGAGGCCGAGCTCAAGGCGCCCGGCCCTGGCCGCACCCAGGGCGACCTCTTCGAGGCGACCGTCACCATCAGCGAGCGCGACACGCTCGACATGAAGGCGGTGCGCGCCAAGCTCTCGCGCCAGTTCATCGCCGCCAACACCACGACGACCGAGGTGACCACGCTCCGCGTCACCGCGCGCGTCCTGAAGGTGGCGGCATGACCAGGCCCATCCTCTCCCCGGCCGCGTGCCAGGCGCTCGAGCGCGCCCTGGCAACGCGCGGCAAGAACAAGGGACTGCTGCTGGCAACCGCGCCGAGCGTCTTCAAGGATCCGCTGGCCAACGCCGCCTGGAACGCGGCGATGCTGGCCTGCAACCCCTACAAGGTCAGCATCATGAGCATGATGCTGGCCTCGGTCGAGCAGCGCGCGATCTTCGACGAGGTCGTGGCCTTCATCGACAGCAACCCGTCGCTGCGCCACCTCGACCGCGACCGCGCGGCGCTCGAGCGCCTGGGGGTGTGGTGATGGACGACCTTCTCGACTTCCCCGACTTCCTCCGCCGTGACGCGACGATCGTGGCCACGCGCCTGCGCAGAAGCGTCCGTAGCAAGAAGCGCCGCGACATGGAGCACACACGGCCCGAAGGCGAGACCTGGACGGCTGCCGTCCTGGTCGACGTCCTCCTCTACGACGAGGCGCAGCCGATCGGCTGCGGCCGCCGGCTGGTGTGGGCCAGGGAGGGGCGCAAGTGGTGCAAGCTCGCCGCGCTCGACGGCAGCAAGGCCAAGATCACCATGGCCGTGTGGGCCACGATCGCCAGGAGGACGCTGTGATGGACTGCCTTGTCCTCATCATCCCGCTCCAGGTCGTGTTCCTGTGGGGCCTGATCCTCGTGATGGGAGGGCTCTGATGCTGCCCCAGCCTCTCGTCCTGTGGACGATCCGTCACAAGCTGTGGGGCCACCTCACCGGCAACGGCGACCTGGGCGAGCACTCGTCCATTTACTCCAGCATGCGCGCAGCAACGCGCGAGCTGCTCGCCAACTATGACGACCCAGAGGACTGGGAGATCGTCGAACTGAGAGAGGTACAGAAGTGACACAGCTCCCGAGGATCCACCTCAACGGCACCAGCGGCCACGTCCTGGCTGAGGAGTACGGCACGGCGCTGACCATGCTCGACCAGGCGATCGAGGCACTGAGCGCGGTCACGGTCCACGGCCGCGACTACTACCCGATCAGCCCCAGGGCGGCGATGGTCGCCATGGACGAGCACATGGCGCGGCTCAAGAAGCTGCGCCAGGTCCAGGCCGAGCTCGCCCTGATCTACGGGCACATCTTCAGGCAGCTCAGCGAGCGTGAGGAGCCTGAGCAGACCTACACCGGCATCACCGGCTAGATGATCGATCCCTGCCACAGAAGGAACCGACAGATGAGCAGACCTCGACAGAAGCGCGACCTTGAACGCATAGCGGCCGAGTACGGCTACACCTACGGCGGCCGGACGACGCGCGGCCACCTACGCTGGCTCGGGCCCAACGGCGCCCTGGTGGTGACCGGCTCCGAGCTGCGCGATGCTTGCGGCCTGGCCAATGCGGTGGCCCAGCTCCGGCGCGGCGTGCGCGCCTGCACCCAGGAGACCCGGACATGACCCTCGAGCTCACCGAAGTCGAAGCCGACTACGCCGTCCAGGCGCTGCAGCACGAGCTCGAGATGGTCGAGCTGATGGAACGCCACGCCGATGCCTTCGAGCCCGAGGTGATGGCCGTGGCGGCGGTCAAGATCGCCATCCTGCGCGGCATCATCGACCAGCTGGTGGCGTCATGAGCTCCTGGAAGCCCGAGGTCCAGGTGATAAACGAGCCCGACACCTGGCACGGCAACGCCCTGCGCTTCGCCACGCGCGAGGAGGCCCTGGCCTACGTCAGCGACCTCATGATGCGCTGGATGTTGGTGTCCGAGACCCGCGTCGTGGTGAGCGACGACAAGCCCAACTACACCTGGTCGGACGACCTGGGCGCCGAGGAGATCAAGAAATGAGCGGCAAGGAACTGTTCGAGCGGCACTGGCGCAAGCATCGTCAGTTGGAGCAGCGCCACAAGACCGGCGACAGGGTCGTCACTGACCTGGCCTTTATCGGCGACAACGGCGGCTTCGATTTCGACGAGATCAACGTCCAGGGCATTGAGGCAGGCTACACGGCCTGCCAGATCAGCTTCAGCAGCTTCAAGGGGCTCACGCTCTCGATCGGCCTGCCGATCGACGAGGACGATGAAAGCGGCTGGCTGTGGCTGCGCGGCAACATGCGTCAGCTCTTCATGGACTTCCTGTCGTCCTACGACGGCTACGAAGATGCCGAAGCGCCCGATAACCCGGACCTGCGGGCGGTCGCGCGCATCCTGCGCGAATGGGCCGACATGACCGACTACGTCGTCTCCGAGAACCAGCAGAAACGGTTCCCGACGCGGAAAAGGAACGAGACATGACCACCGAGTACATCACCGCACTGCGCGTCCTGCCGATGCCGTGGACGACGACCGGCGCCAGGGCGCTGATCGCCTCCGGGGCGATCGTACCGCCGCCAGGGCCGGTTTCCAGGCCGCTGGGCACGTTCGCCGTCCAGCTGGTGGCGGCAGCCGCCCTGGTCGGGGCATGCCTCCTGGGGTTCCTGTGGGGCCTGGGGACGCGCTGACGTGGAGCACGACCAGTTCGCCCTGCTCGAGCGCCTCCTGATCGGCGCCGTGGCGGTCGCCCTGGCGCTCGGCGCCGGCGGCTTCCTGTGGTGGCTGTGGACGGTGGCGACCTCATGAGGCCGCTCGAGGGCACCTACCAGGTCCGCCGGGGGAGCCTGTGGATCGACTACGAGCCGCCGGCCTGGCTGCCGATCGAGATCGAGTTCTGGCTGTGGATGGCCGGCCTGGGCGGCGTGCCCTGGCTGGCGTTCGTCGTCGTCCTGGCGGTCGTCTAGTCTAGCAGACTACCGGCCGACACCCACCCTGACACCGCCGCGGTGGCCCACAGCGACGCTTATGCCCCCCATACCCCCGAAAGGGCCGTAGCCGTATCCGCCACCTCCGTAGTAGGGCATCGGCTGGGCGTAGTAGACCGGCGGCTGGACGACGTAGACCGGCGGCGGCTGATAGTACTGCACCTGCTGCTGGTAGTATTGCTGCTGGTAACCGTAGCCGTAGCCGTAGCCCTGGCCCTGGTAGCCGTAAGGCGCGCAGAGCTGGAACGCGATGAGCAGGCATCCGATCAAGACACACCTCCACTGTTAGGGGTGACTACGGTGCAGCATAACATGTCATCCCCGCCGACCAGGGCGATTGTGCGGCAGGCTGACGCAGGCCGCCAAGGCTGTTGACATGGTGCGTCTATGACCCCATTATCCTGTCTCCAACCACGGAGACCGAAATGTTCAACCTCTTCTTCATCGTCCCGACCTTCAACGACTTCGACGCCGTCACCGGCCACCGCGCGATCGCTCACCCTTACTCGTTCCTGACGGAAGGCGGCGCGATCGCCATGGCCCGTCTTCTGGATGACGACGACCAGGCCTACACGGTCGTGGTCCCGGCCGGCGCCTCGCCGTTCGATCAGAAGGCCCAGGTCCGCCGCTTCGCCCGCGAGCCGCTCGACGCCGATCTCCCCTTCTAGTCTCCCCTCTTCCCCTTCAGCCCCGCCTGGCCCTGAGAAGCCACGCGGGGCCTAAGCGGTACCAACCACGGAGACTGAAATGGCATCCTCAATCGTTGCTGACTTCCCCGCCTACACCGTCCTCGACATGAACCTCGACATCATCGACGTGTCCGCCGAGGACGCCGAGGTCCAGGAGTTCGTCCGCCCGCAGGTCACCAGGCGCTACGGCACGCTGTACAGCACCGTCAAGCTCGGCTCGGTCAGCCTCTACGCCCGCAAGCACGGCGATGACGAGCTGGCCGCCGTCGAGCGCGCCAAGGGCCTTGGCCACCCGCTGTACTACACGTTCAATCTCTCGGTCTGCCTGCACAACGGCCCGGTCGTGAAGACGACCAAGGTGCTGCTCAAGGACGGCCAGCTCGTCCGCCTCGACGGCACGCTGCTTCGGGTCAAGTACGTTAGCGGCATCTACATCCACCTGGTGCCGGCGGCCTAGGTCGCCGCTCCCCCTTCAGCCCCGCCTGGCCCTGAGAAGCCACGCGGGGCTTCGACGGTGCTAGAACCTGCCATGAGGAGATGACAATGCCGTTCGATGGACTGACAGACGACCAGATCAGAGCCGAAGCGCCCAGCGTCTTCGCCACGCATCCCTCCGACAAGGTGAGCGAGCGCTACGCCTACCTGCCGAGCTACCACGTCGTGCGCACGATGCGGACCTTGGGCTTCGCCCCGGTGCAGGTGCGCCAGGGCATGAAGAAGGCGCCCGACGGGCGGGCCTTCGCGATGCACGAGATCCGCTTCCAGAAGCTCGGCACGGCGTGGGCCGACCAGACCAGGGAGCTCGGCCAGATCGTGCCCGAGGCGATCTTCCGCAACTCACACGACCGCACGAGCGGCGCCGACATGGGGGCCGGGCTGAAGCGGCTGGTCTGCCTGAACGGCATGACGGTGATGGACAGCGCCATGCGCTTTGCCGTGCGCCACACCGGCCGTGAGCTCACCGGCAACTTCCTCAATGCGGTGAACGCGATCGCCGGGCAGTTCGCGCGCGTGGTCGACACGGCGCGGGCGTGGCAGAAGCTCGAGCTCAGCTCCGAGCAGATGCGGCAGTTCAGCCAGGAGGCGGTGCGCCTGCGCGGCACCACGATCGCGGTCGAGCAGCACAACGTGCTGTTCGCCCGGCGTCCGCTCGACCGCGGCATGGACCTCTGGTCAGTGTTCAACAGGGCGCAGGAGAACCTGACCCGCGGCGGCGCCCAGGGCCGCTCACCGGGCGGTGCCTGGCGCACGGTACCCGGCATCAAGAGCCTGGCCGTCGACATCGACTTCAACAAGAAGCTGTGGGCGGAAGCCGCTAAGCTTGCCGATACTGTCCAGTCCGCTCCGCGTTCCGTGGTTGTTGCGTAGAGCCCCACAGGCTGGACAGGGCGGCGCGCCGTATACCTCCGGCGCGCCGCCGCCTTCCTCGAACCCCAGGGAGACGACATGCGACAGAGACCGATGCTCTACTCGCCGCCCAACCAGGACGGGCCCTACTACCGGCGCTGGCGCGCCTGGGGGATCTGCACGGCAGATGGCACCATGGCCGAGCTCCCTGGTCTGGTCGGCCCACGCCGTGCCGAGCT
>Ga0105252_10001177_pt1 | contig 12348 bp, 14 predicted proteins | sample EasRivMeERMZT100_FD_89675 | JGI IMG/M metagenome (GOLD analysis project Ga0105252, IMG submission 89675) | Soil microbial communities from meander-bound floodplain in the East River, Colorado, USA - East River MetaG ERMZT100 | ecosystem: Environmental > Terrestrial > Soil > Floodplain | place... | reverse complement strand
TGTAATTAAACTGGCATAACTATAATCAAGATCTCGAACTGCCTTAACTGCTGCACCAAGCTCACTTAATTGTTCATGTGTATAAAATGTTGATAGTTCACTGCTATAGTGCCCTTTATCAATATTAAATTGAACAATTTCTTTAAAGGATTTACCCCTAAGAGGAAAATTTGCCCATTCATCCATTGCTAGAGCGCGACCAGCAACATTAACCCAATCTGGGGCCATTGGTGTTGCTAGTTGAATTGCATGTTGAATTACGTTTAGTTGTATATCTCTCGTTTTTATTCCGGGCTTTAGAAACTGATCAAATTTTGACTCTAGTTCTAATGGATTTACGTCTTGACCTTCTGACGCCATTTGGATGGATTTTTTAATTTTGGAAACGTCGTATGGTTCTTTGGTCCCATCGCGCTTCTCCACTAGAATTTCTTTGACTGGTGGCATAATTCCTCTCTTTATGTTATAGTTTTTATTTGATCACGGGTGTATCTCTTCAATACCTTGAGATTATTTTTAATTTCGAAATAATTACTTACCTTCCCTAATTCATAATTAAGAATAAATCGATTATCAATAATCGGTAATAAAAATAACCCATCGAGGTCTTCAACAAGCATTAATTCAATACGTGTATTATCATTAGGTACAAGTATGAATGTATAATACATCAAAAGACTGATAGAACTTGTGCAAAAGGATCCATAAAATAAAATCTCCCATGGCGAAGGCCAATTTTCAGAACTATAATAATCTAAAGTTCTGGCCCCGAAGGGGATTGTTGAACAGAATTTTGCAATATCATTAAGTTGTTGTTCTAATTCCAACCCAACTAAGTTGTTTCTTAAATTTTTCCAAAGTCGAAGACGTTCTTCATTCGGTATTGTATTCCAAATCATAATATCTCTAACCTTTGTATGTCTGTGAACATGTATTTAGTCATGGCCATACCGATCATAATATGAGCATAATTTGTTTGCCCAAAGAACTTCATAGTGAGTAAATTCGTCATTTTCAATAATAAATTCTTGATATTTTGCTTCTCGAGTTGCAATCATAACCACACCTCGGCGGATATCCGTGCCATACATTTCATTATGTGCCAAGGCATATGCAGCCAATTGCATAAAATAGTCCTCAATCCATTCTTTTTTCTTGTCTTTTAAACTATTCTTAAAGTCCATAATCGAAGGAATGCCTTGATGGACTCCAACAAGGTCAGTAGTCCCTGCGTATAAATCCTTTGAATATACCGCAACTTCAGTTCCCCATATTTCATCAACTTTAGATAGGCCATTTTTAACAATAACCTTTGCAAGAGTTTGAGCCATGAATGAACCATCCATACTCTCACCCAAGATGTGTTTTTCAAGGTTCTTGTGCATACTATTGCCCAAGGAACTTGCTTCTGTTTTGATTTTGTTTGCTTCATCAATACCTATTCGTGCTTGCCATTGTTTAATGTGAGTTAAATCTTTGGTTTTAGACAAAACGGTAGTGACACTAGGTAAAGGTCTCCCCTCTCCTACTATATAACGCCGACCGTTTTCGGTATCGATTCTTTTTAAAGGTTGATAATTAAATTTTCTATGTATATGCATTAACGAATTGTAACACAAAGAGTATCACAAAGTCAAAGCATCACCAGCAGATCTTCCATTGTATAGTAGATCCTGTGTCTGGATTTGTTTGAATTACAATAGTATATCCAAGACTTCTAAAGTAAGATAATACTGCATTCAATTGAAGTAAAATAGCCTTATTAGTTTTTGTTCCTGCCCAAACTTGATAATACAAATTCGAATCTGGAGAACACCATGTATTTTCAGCAACGTTGATATCTACTACTGCTTCAGCTACAGGTGGATTTGGCAAGCCAGCAGTAGGTGGATTAAATACTCTACCTGTTGCATCTTGAGTATAATTATTCCCTGGCTTAATTACTTCAATTGATTCAATACCATTACTGGTGTTCAATGTTACTTTAGTAACCGCACCTGTTCCCGAATCATCTATTACCAGGTATGGCAAATATTCAGAATATCCTGCACCAGCATTGTCAATACTTACAGAAGTGATTGTTCCGGCCACATCGATTGAAACTGAACCTAAAAATCCGGAACCAAGAGGATATGGAACTGTTGAATTAAAACTAGATACAATCTTAGGAATAGCAATGCTATCTTGATATCCTGAACCTGGATTTAAAATAGCTACTTCAAGAATTTTACCTAATACATCTACTGATATAATTTTAAATGTAGCATCAACATAAGCAGGATTAGGAGCAACTGCTCTTGTTGCTATAATTGCATCATCAACGGTATAATCTAATCCAGGATCAACAATATTAATATTAACAATTTTACCAGCACCATTAATTAATGGTTGAAGGAGAGCACCAGTACCGAATTCTGAACTTACATTTAATGTTGCTGGAACAGGCTGATATCCTGATCCACCATTTGTAATAGTAATTTGTAGAATATTTCCACCATTTGTTGTAACTGTTCCCTCAGCAGGTGTTGGATTAGAATCTATAGGTGGCTCAAAGAAAACAGCTGGTGTATCTGCAAAATAATCCTGCCCGGGATCAATAACTTCAATAGAAGTTATACCCGAAACAAATGTCATCGGTGTATTACCACCAACTACTGTACACATTTCGGGAACGGTACCACATGGTTTGCATGGACTTGCAGCCTCAAGAATAGCCTGTTGAATCATGCAGATTTCTTCCCAAATTATTGGGTTAGCAAGCGCAATTTGACCCAATTGTGGGCCAGTTGGAAAACCTGTTCCGGGTGTGCAGCAATCAGCCATTATGCTTCAATTCCTTTTTTAGCACCTTTCGATGCCAAGTCACTTACCTTATCATCATTATCCTGGTCAGTTGTATCACCGCCTTGAGCTGAGCCTTCAGGAGCGGTCATATTAATCATTTCAGGTGTTGCATTCATTACAGTAGGATTATCACTCAATAATGGCATAATACTATTCACATCTATTGAATAACCCATGCCATAAAGTTGTTTAACAATATCATCTGTCTTTATCTGTTGAAGACCGTTGCCTTTAGCCGCGATTAGAAGATTATTCAAATCCGATTCAAGGCTTTGATTGTAGTCTTCTAATAATTCTCGTGCTCTCATCTCCTAGCTTCACGCAACTTTCTTGCTCTTTCAACTAATTTTCTCATTTCCATAACCTTGCGCTGCAATTTTGCTTCTTTCATTGCACGACCTAGTGGTTCCTCTTCTTCGGCACCACCGAATTCGTCTTCTGCGCCAAGATCACCTTCAATATTATCTAAATCTGCATCTATATCAGCTTCTGCATCAAGATCGCCTATCTCACCAGGTTCACCTAGGCCGGGTTCTTCCATTCCCGGTTCTTCCATTCCGTCTACCGGAACATCCATGTCAGTTTGTGCTCCGACCTGACCTGTTGATGCCATGTTTGTAACCGCATCATCGACTTGTCCTTTGGCTGTGTACAAGGCATCCATAACACCCTGGAGCGCACCATAGATTTGTGTCTGAAATGCTGCTGAACTTTCCACACCATATGTTTCACGCATCTTATCTGTCACTGGTGGTAGATCTTCATTTTGCATACGACCGATCTTTTCAATCATTTCTTGCATTTCTGTAGAAAATTCTCTGGCCGATATCATAACCTCAGCTTGAAAAACTTCTGATTCTAACAGACGACGTAAATTCTTTACTAAATTTGCTTTTTCTTTCATAACTATTCCCTTTCTGCGAGCTGCTGCCTGTGCTTGAAATGGATCTGGGACCATTTTTCCTGTTGTTTTATCTCTAACCATATTTACTTTTCGATCACTACCACTACTAACATCACCTGTAGGAGCCAACGACAACGCAGGATTATTAAGTTTCTTAAGTACCTCGGGATTCTGAGCGGAACCGGCATGACCACCTAACGCGCCTGCTCTCTTACCGACTCCGCCCCATGGGTCATTTTCCTTTACACCGATATCGCTACCTTTCATAACCGTTTCCTCAAATGTGTTTTCATTATAATCATCTTCGAACATTGATTCCATATCAACAGTAGGAGCTTCTCCCGCTCCTGGTGTCAAATTAGACATAGATTGCAATCTTTGCATTGCTCCACGTCTAACTCTTTGTTCAATCATGTCATCTGGAAAGCGATATTTACTTGATCGATAATGTTTCATAGCATCATTTACGGAATCATCAAAATCTGCGTGATGCATTCCGCTAAGCCTGAAATTCTTACAAACAAAATCACACATTCCATTAACTACGTTTTCTAAATCTGGAGATTGAAATTGCAAAATAGCAAATTCTCGAAGTGTTCTCATTCCTTCAAGAACAAGCAAACGCTTTGAAATTTCTGGAGACTCCTTCGAATCATTACCTTTAACTTTTAACTCAGTAATTTCTTCTTCAATTTGTTCCATAATAGCAACCAAGTCATGGTCGCTCACGTCTTCAGCAATCTTAAACCCATAATTAGATTCGAGATGCTGATTAATCTTCCTTAATGTGGTATCTGGAGATTTACCAATGTCGTTTAAAAGCATATAACCCGTTCCTATTAAGTTTTATTTCTAGTATTTATCATTCTAGCAGCTATTTTACTTTCTTGAAAACCGAGATACGATCTCTGGTATCTCGAGCTAGTAATTCAGCAACCTGAAATTTATCTTCGAGTATTGCCATACGTTCCATATCATTTTGTTTCTTTGCTGATTTCATACAGTGCAAATAATGTGTCATATCAGTATGATATTTTGAAAATCTACTCTCAAGAAACAATACTTGTTTAATAACACCGAATTCAAGTTGATTATATCTTTGTGCAATAATGACTGCCACATCAAATACAGAAATATTTTCATATAATTTAGTTCTATTGAAACTTAAAACATTATATGTTCCTGCAGAGTTCTTTTCAACTACTGTATTCCCAATCATAATAGATTTATTAGAAATAGGAATAGGCATACCTCTTTGAATTGCCAAATCGGCAGCTCTATCGGTAGCTCTTTCAAGTTTGTCAAGTAAATCAGCTTTACTCATTATCTTACTCTCTTTCTTCCGTTATTAATTCTACCTGCTGCTTTTCTTCCGGATGCTGCTAAATCTGCAGATAGCTTTCCGGATGCTTGATTAGGTTTTGTATCACCTATAATTGTTTCCGCTGGCTTTTTTGGTGTATATTCCGGTTTAAGGGCTTCTTCAGCAGGTTCGCGCTTCTTTATTTTTCCTAAAGGCGCTGCTGACATTGCAATAGCTCCTGCACCTGTTGCACCTGCACCGGAATTTTCTTGTATTCCGGCCAATTGCAGCATACGAGCAAGCTCTGCATCTTCTGTAACATTGCCCACTTGAGATAATACTGCTTGTTGAGCTGTTTGTGATGTTTGTGGCGGTGTTGCTGGTCTACTACCAACCATATAAGGCTCTAATGTATCAATACTCATCATTTCTTCTTGATTGGTTTCTGGGTTTTTGACTACAACACCCTTTCTGCCCATATCTACCGTTTTTATTGTTGCAGGTATTGGTAATCCAGCTCTACTTTTCCCCATAACGACCATTCCAGCCTGTGGCGGAGTACCTTTTACCCAAATTCCCTTTGCACCTTGTGGTAATCCTCCGGCAGCGGCTTGATTTGCTTGAGAATTCTGATTAGGTCCTGTTGATGTTGTTGGAGCAATTGTATTTCCGGAAGGTGCAGGAACAGTCTGTTCAGACAGTTGATATTCCTTAAACGACATATTTGATACAACTGTTCTTGCTTCTGTTAGATCTATATCTCTTTCTTCCGCAATTCTTTTAACTATGTCTCCATAGATCATATCATTTGCTAATGTATCAAGTTTCTTCATAGTGTTTCCTGCCTAGTAAATACAATATTCTTCGCCCATCCAGATGGACTTCCGGAAACAGTTGTAATTCTTACTGAACTAGGAAGAATAACGCCGTCTAACTCATCAATTAGCAACCCAACCGGGCCAGGGGTGCCATAAGGTGTAAAATTATAGAATTGAACTCCACGTTCTACCGCAAATTTCCAAATAAAACCTTCACCGGATAATTCTAATGTGTGATCAGCTAATTCAAGCACAGCCATTGGATCTGATAAGATTACAGGCATTGCACGCAAACCAATACTCATTAAAAGAACTTCAAAGTTTTTTTGACTTTCATCTAATGGATTATCAGTAACTTGAATATTAATTAATCGAGGAATTTCTTGATTTTCAGGAGGATTAGGATTAGGATCTGTAAAAGCAAAAGGAGAGGATGCATAGCAGATATAATACTGCAAATCGGCAGTCAGATTTTGCATTGCCGATGCCGCACCGTGAATTTTTATTGGCATTTCTTATCCTTATTCTCTATTTACCTGGGTTTTATTAAGTTGCAGCGCCAATCTGAAGCTCCCAACTACTTTCGCTACTTACCACAAATATTAATTGATCAGTGGCATCAAAGATAATTGAATCTGTTGGTCCTAAATCTGTATTAATTATATCTCCTGCCTCACCCACGACAATGGTAGCAGTTACATCAGTTCGTTTAGTCACTGATAATGCTTCTCCTGGTGTATTTGAAGCAGTAAGTGTTGGTAAAGTAAGTGTTCCATCTGAAGTTATAAAATATCTATTATCAATAACTAACGTTGATCCACCGGTTATAGGAACAAAACTATATATTCCTGTCTTAATAAAACCAATAGTTATTGTATTGGTTAATGGGTCAGTAGTAAGAGTAATATTCGGATCAGGAATTATTGTTAATGTATCCTCATCAACTGCTGTTAATGTTGGTTGCCCCGGAACTTCAACAAAAGAAAAGGCATTTTGCGTACCCGGTGGTGGTATTATTGTTGATGGATCTGTAAAAATTAATCCAGTTTCATCCGGGCTAACTGTTACAATATATCCTGCTGATCCCGAATAACTATCTGGAGTATCAGTTAATCCTAAGAATGTTTCCGATCCGCCACCAAGTCCAAATATATACGGAACTTCTTCGACTATAACATCTGAAAGATCTAAGTGATCTACTCCAACATCTGTTCCTAAACCTCGAATCATTTCTTGCAATGATTCAGCGGTCCATATTGATCGTCCTGCTTCTAACGCAAAAGAAAGATTCTCCGAATTAGGATTCATTATGTTTATATAGGCACCTGATTCTATATTTTTGAATATGATTTCAGCAGCTGAAAATGGAACTGGTTGTCCATATTGATCTACTGCACCGCTAAAATCAGCGCCAGTGACTACCCAATGAGACAATGACCCTGTCAGCATCTGGTCATTAAAGACACCACCGTTTGTTCTAACTGGCATAAAGGGATTCCTTGAATATTTTTAGTATTTATCAAGATTTTAAGATCATTTGACCAAAAGAAAAGGGCCCGGAGGCCCTTTATCTTCTAATATGAATTATCTCAATGTGTAGTAATTTACTGCTGCTCCAAGTGAGAATGAAACTTCTGTTACTGTCACCCCTGCGAAGCTTACATTTGTTGGCACTGGTGCTGTTATTGGATTTGGAGCACCCACAGTAATATAAACCGTTGCATCAGGTATTGTTCGAATTGCTGCCTGCATTTGAGTTGCTGCTGGTGTATTTGTTCCTAAAGGTGATGTCGGTAAATTTATTTCATCGGCGTTTGCTGGAGGAACATCATATGCAGGTACATTAGATCCCCACCCAAGCCCAGAAGCAGATAAGGCTATATCCATTCCTGTAGTTAAGTCATATGTTGGTCCTGGAACTAATCCAATTAATACAATATCGGCCTGTTTACTAATTTCTCTAAGTACAATTTCAGCTGCACTATTCGGAACAGGACGATTATTTACTACGGTAAAATAAATTGTCACTGCGGTATCACCACCAACAACTGAAACAGGCAAGTTTACTGAACCGTTTGACATAGTCCACGCAAAAGGCCCAACAATTTTGAAAAATCTTAGGCCACCTGTCAATGTCTGATCATTGATGATGCCTCCGTTAACTCTGACTACCATGTTTGTAATCTCCTACAATGTTATTTGTATTTATCACAATACAGAAATTTTAATCAACAAAAAAGCGTCCGAAGACGCTCTTTGTTCCAAACTCTTCGATTAAGAAGCGTGTTGATAGGTACCTTGATACCATCCTGGTGTTCCTGTTGGGCTTCCTGGAGGTGTAGCACCTGATGTTCCGCCTGGACCAAGAATCAATTGTCCTGGTACTGTTGGAATTGGCATTGTTCCGTCGAATGCTACATATCTAACGGAATATGTAATACCTGGATATGAACCAAAGTCAACAGTTACAATTCCACCAACTGGCACAACTGTCGTTCCTGCGCCTGGTGTACCTGCTGTGGTAACAACTGCCTTAGCACCTTTAAGTTGAATTACCGGGGATGCTGGTGGAGTTATAATAATACCGTCGTTGGCGGTAGAAAACCATCCCTCGGCATGACCTAACATTAGATCAATTGCAAATGTGGTTGCATTATATGTTGAAACACCTAAAACTGTTGCTCTTGTTTCTAATTCTCTTATTGCGGCTGAAATTGCACCTTCATTAACTCCAAATGTCGAATCTGCAATTGTTCCTGCTGCTACCGCACCAGTCGGGTTGTCTGATGGGAAGGGCGGAACTATCGACAAGTTAGCTGCTGTAATTGCTTTGATATTTAAGCTGAATATAGCTTTTACAAAAGCTGTATTCCTTTCTACCCAGATTCCCGGATAGGTCGCACCATTTACTCTATCTGTCATTTTAAAATCTCCTAATTTTGTGATGGGTATTCCCATTCATAAACTTATTTATCATAATATAGAAAATTCAGTCATCAAAAAGCGCCCGAAGGCGCCTTTTATTCCTAATACATTGATTAAGATGCGTGCGGGATAGTAGTTGGGTACCATCCTGCTGTACCTGTTGCGCTTCCTGCTGGAACTGCTCCAGATGTAGAACCAACACCGAGTGTAATTGCACCATTTGCTCCTGTACCTGCTGGTAAATCAACAAATTTAGCAAATTGAAGCGTATATGTCACTGCTGCATCCGTAACACCTACTATATCTCCTAAGGCATTAAAAGGTGCTGCTGATGCTATTGTTGTCACCTTGGCTTGAGCCCCTAAAACTGTTTGACCAGCTGCAAGAATAATACCGTCGGTAAGTGCAGAGAACCATCCTTCTGCATGTCCTAACATAACATCATAAACTGTACCAGCCGTTGAATCACTAATACCGAGAATTGTTGCTTTTACTTCTATAGCCTTTAATGCTTTAACCAATACGCTTTCAACTACCCCGAAGCTAGAATCAGCCACAGTGCTTGCACCAACCGGTGTTGCTGTTCCAAGAACTAATAAATCTGCTGCTGCAAGTGCTTTAATATTCTTACTGAATGTAATTTTTACAAAGGCTACATTCCTTTCTACCCATACGCCTGGATATGCTGCGCCATTTACTTTTGCTACCATTTTGAATAACTCCTAATTTTGTGATGGGTGTTCCCATTCATAAACTTATTTATCACTTGGAGGAAGATATTTGGCAATTTCTTCAGGATATTCGAATAATTTTCCCTGTGGCCAATCATAAAAATTATATGCTGCTTGTCTCCAGACACGTTCTTGATCAACCATTCCGTAGTTACGCTTTACTGCTGCCATAAGTGTTTCAAGACTATCTAAATCTTCTTTACATCTACTGTAAGGAAATAGAATTCTTCTAATATCCCATGCAGTCTTATATGGTCCTTCAAGATCGATATCTTTCTGCTTACGCATCCAAACACCGTTTCTATCTTTCTGGCTAACCCTATTTATTCTGAAAAGTCCATGTGGACCAAATTTCCAACGGATTGTGGAGATTGGACGATCTTGAACCCACATACAGTCAGCATCTTCCGGATAAGGATTGGGGCCGGGTTCTACATTTACCGAAGAACAGATTGCAGCAATCAATAAATTTCTATGTCCGCCCTTGTATTCAGATTTTTCACCAGCGGAATAATGATAAAATTTCTCCCAACCTACATCACCGAAATTAAAGTCAATTTGAACAAATCCGGTACGTGGTAAGGCTTCATTATATTTAGGATTATAATTAACAATCGGGAATTTGAGATGCAACATATCTCCGTGACGAGATACATTTTCCTTGCCGTACATTTCTTCGAGATTCGCTCTGAATTCACCAATACCGTGATTCCACCAACCTGTATCAACAACTAAGTCTATGTCACCGGAATATTCACGTTTTCCTGTTGATCCCAAAGTGTAATCATTGAAGTCAAATGGCATCTCTAATTCATCTGATAATTTAAATAAAGTTTCTTTAATTTCAGATTTATGAATAGTTCCGCATCCGGGAACGGCGGCGCCACCTAAATCAGTAGGTGTACTGATATATCGTAATTGCATTTTATTAAACGAAGTGTTTACTTACCAAGGCTACAACAAGATCTTCACTCGCTGACGCTTGTAGCGTTTGTTCCTGAAGATGGAATAATCTTTCAAAAGTTGATGCAAACGTCTGAAGTGTGCGTTCCTTAATTGCATATGCTGGCTCTTCTTTTTCTTCATATTCTTTTAATCTTATCTGAAGTTGATTTTCTCTTTGTTCGAGCAGCCACATCCAATAATTTTTTACTTCTTTGAAATCAACGCCTTCGGCGATGAAATAAATTACCCTATCTGTCTTCATTCCAATCTTTTTTAGATAATTTTTAGCCTGTATTGTACCTAATTCTGGATGACCAAGAGATGTTGCCAAAGTTACATAAACTTCAGCTAAGAAACTATGATCTCCATCGACACTTTTTGCAGCTTCAGTAAGTATATTTCTTTCTTTCCACGCATTTTCACGAATTGTACCAAAAACATTTTTATCTACTATTTTAAGCATTTTTTCGGAAATTTTGTGCTTTAGCACCACACCTTCAATCCATCCTCCATCCTCAAATAATGGGCCAAAGGCACTATGCTGATTTCGAACAGTATGATTAAGTAAAATTTTCTTAATTTTCGGAATATACTTATCTTGTATAGCTTCGTTAATTTCTTCCCGTTTTTCCTTAACCAGACCTTTTATAGTTTTCCAATTCTGTGGTTCACACCAGTCTGGACACTTATTTAAAGGAACAGTGGATAATGCAAGATTAGATAATCCGCTAATGCCAGAATCTTCTTTCAGGTAAGAATCTAATATTTTAACATCGGGAGAAAGAGCACTATATAATTTTTGAATGTTAAAGAAAACCCGTGGTGCTCTAGAAAATTTCCAATTGCTAGTTTCTTCTCGTAATTCAATAAATCTTCCATCTGGAGTATATGGAGTTAAAAGTGAAATAGGAATTGATTGACCATCTAGCTCCTGCTTCAAACGATCAATATTAACTGCACCTTCAGTTGTCCTCAAGAAGATCAAATAATTTGTATCTGCAGAATACCTAACAACATTTGGTAATTCTCCATATAAAACTTCTGCCTCTACTTGATCGCCTAGTCTTAAACCAGCCTGACGCAACAATGGTAATACTTCTTCTAATAATTTGTGAGAAGAACGCATATAAGTTGCTGAGAATCCAGTACCATAATCTTGTTCTTTATAGATTCGAATTCCACCTTTTGTTTCCCTTGAGGTATAGAATCCATTTTCGTCTATACCAAATAGAATCTGTGCTCCATCTAACTTTTCAGTAAAGGCATATTCATGTAAGTTATTTAGAGTTTTGATAAATTCTGCAACAGGCAAATCTTCAATATGAGAAATGCCTTTTGATAATTCGTTTATGATCATTTTCTAGTTCGGCCAAGTAAAGTTTTTTCTTCTTCCTTGATAAGATATTCTCTGTTTGTTCTTTTTTCTTTTACAATCTCTGTAAAAATTTGTCTTACTTCTTCATACATTACTTTTTCTCTAATTCCGATTTCATCCGCAAATTCATCTTCTAAAAATGACATTACAGCCCTCTGTAGGTTGTTTTTTATTATGAAATCAGCCGCTTTCTGAACGGCTTCACTTCCTTTCGGTGCATCACGCTCATCATCATAATCATCGGAATCATCTGTTTTGAAAACCTTGGCGAATGCCTTGTTAATCTCTTTATCGGAAAACCCGAACTTTTTTAGTATATACTTAATGTCTGCTGTGTCATCTGAATATCCTTCGGATCCATCGGGATCCGGGCCTAATGCCCATGCTCGTTGTAAATCTTCTACATCAATTTCTTTTTTACGGAGACCAAAAAATCTTCCAATTCCGGGTTTATTGTGAGTATCGGCCGCAGCCTTGAAGATTGCATTAGCATCTGCCTTATT
>Ga0105252_10001176_pt1 | contig 12356 bp, 11 predicted proteins | sample EasRivMeERMZT100_FD_89675 | JGI IMG/M metagenome (GOLD analysis project Ga0105252, IMG submission 89675) | Soil microbial communities from meander-bound floodplain in the East River, Colorado, USA - East River MetaG ERMZT100 | ecosystem: Environmental > Terrestrial > Soil > Floodplain | place... | reverse complement strand
GGCGAGATCGCGCTGCTCGCAGCGCACGCGGCAGGCGAAATCGGTGGCCAGAATCGTCAGCTCCGCACCCTGTCGCAGCACGTCGGCGCCGAGTGCCTGGGCCCAGTCGCTCGTGGTCTCGATGGCGGCTTCGAGGAGCTGCTCGTCGTGGTCGACGAGCCGCCAGTGTTGCACGCCGCCGAGGCGGGGTGCGAGGTACCGCAGATTGGCGCCCGTGCCGCAGCCGAGATCGACGACCTGTTGCGGCGCGGCCGTCGTCCCCGACGCGAGACGCCGGCACAGCTTCGCAACGAGAGTCGCGGCGCGCGCAGCGGCATCGAACGGCTCGCGAAGCAGAAGCCAATCGGTGGAGAAGCCGCTCACGCGCGACCCCCGACACCGTCGAGCGCGGCGGCGAATTTGCTGGCGGCCGTGCGCCACGTCGGTAGCGCCGCTCGGGCGGTCGCTGCGTTCGCCGCGAGCGCGGCGCGTTTCGCTGCGTCATCCATGAGGGTCGCCAGCGCTTTCGCGAGCGCGCGACTGTCGCCGGGTGGCACGAGCACGCTCGCGTTGGCCGGCACGGTCTCGGGGATGGCGCCGGCCGTGGTGCTGACCACGGGGATGCCGTGAGCGACCGCCTCGGCCAGTGCCATGCCGTAACCCTCCATGTACGAAGCGAGCACGAACAGGTCGGCGCGCGCGTAATAGCGCTCCAGCGTCGCGCTGTCGAGATCGCCGAGCAAGCTGATTCGTCGTTTCAAACTCAATCGATCGATCTGATGCTGCAGCGCGGCGACGGTGGCTGGATCGCGCAGCAGGCTGCCGGCGCAGCTCAAATGCCAGCGCCGGTCGCGCAGCTCGGCGAGCGCTTCGAACAACACGGCGTGACCCTTGCGCGGCGTGAGCGTGGCCACACAGAGCAAGTTCAGCACGTCGTGGTTCGCCGGCGCGCCCGCGGTGGTCTGCGGATCGGTGCTGCCATGGGTTTGGCGCGGGTCCACGCCGGGCTCGACGACGCGCAGCGCACCGATCGGCACGTCGTACGCGGCGAGCGCGCGCGCGGTCCACTGGCTGGTCGTGATGACGCGCCGCACCTGCGCAAGCGCGCGGCGTTCGGCGTCTGCGAAATGCCGGGCTGTCGCAGCGTCGATGCCGGTTTCGAGCGCCACGGGGTGGTGCACGAGCGCGACGAGCTTGAGACGTCGCCCTTCGTCCGAGAGGATGCGATCGAGCCCCGGCAAAGCGAGCCCGTCGATCACGACGACACTGCCCGGAGCGATGCTCGCGAACGCGGCGCGCGCGGCTCGCAGCGCGGCCGGCGTGGGTTGCGGGAAACTGGTGTCGAGCGCGTGCACGGCCGTGCGCCAACCGAGCGCGTCGAGGCCGGCCAGAATTTCGCGATCGTAGATGTAACCGCCCGTCGGCGTGTGGATGTCGCCGGGGACGATGAGGTCGATGGCGTTCACCGTGGTGCGCCCGCTAGCCGCGGAGCGGGCCCTCGTACGCCGCCCAAGCGACGTGCGACTCGTGCAACGTGACACGCATGGCCGCGAGGCCAGCGGCCTGCGCGCCGAGTACCCCGGCGCCGATCTCGGCGGCCATGCGCTCGAAGATCGTGAAAGCTAAGAACTCGGTGGTGGTGTTGCGGCCGCGGAACAGCGACTCGTCGTCGAGGTTGCGGAAGTTGAGCGCCGCGAGCACTTTGCGCAGCGCGTCGCTTGCGCGGCCGATGTCGACGACGATGCCGTCGCTGTCGAGCGCCTCGCGTTTGAGCTCGACGTCGACCACGTAGGTGGCGCCATGCAGACGTTGGGCGGGACCGAAGACGTCGCCGCGGAAGCTATGCGCGATCATGAAGTGGTCGCGAACGCAGACGCTGAACATGTGGGGCTTCTCGACTCAATAAACGATGCGATGACACAGAGTGTACTCGCCGCCGCTGCTCAAACGCGCGAGGACCGCGGGTAACTCATCGAAGCGGCTCTCGGCGTTGATCAGCGCGTCGAGCTCGGGGTGGGCCAGCAGGCGCAGCACGAGCTCGATGCGCCGTGCCGCGTTCCAACGTGGGCGCTGCGCCGTCGCGATCGCGCCGACCTGCGAGGAGCGTAACGTCAAACGGCGGCTGTGAAACGCTTCGCCGAGCGGCACGGCCGGCCGCTCGCGGCCGTACCAGCTCATCTCGAGCACCGTGGCTTCGAACCCGGCGAGATCGAGCGCCGTGGCGAGCCCCGCAGCGCTCGCACTGGTGTGCACGGCGAGATCGACATCGCGCGACGCCTCCGCTGGCGAGCGAAACCGAACGCCGAGCGCCTCCGCCGCCGTCCGCTTGCGTGCGTCGATATCGACGAGCTCCACGCTGCAGCCGGCGATGCGCGTCGCGAGCCACGCCACCAAGCAGCCCACAGTCCCGGCGCCGATCACGCTGATGCGATCGCCGACGCGCGGCGCGGCGTCCCAGAGCCCGTTCACGGCGGTCTCGAGATTGGCCGCGAGGATGGCACGGCCCGGCGGCACGCCGTCCGGCAACGGTTGGAGCGCGGTGATCGGCACGACATAACAAGTCTGGTGCGGATACAGGCAAAAGACCGGTCGGCCGAGCAGCTGCGCAGGGCCCTCTTCGACGACGCCGACGTTGCTGTAGCCGTATTTCACCGGGCCTGGGAATTCGCCGCTTTGAAACGGCGCGCGCATGCGCGCGTGCTCGCTTTGCGGCACGGCGCCCGCGAACACGAGCGCTTCGGTGCCGCGGCTGATGCCGCTGAAGAGCGTGCGCACGAGTGCTTGCTCGGCCGTCCGCGCCGGCAACATCTCCGTGCGAATTTCGCCTCGGCCCGGTGCTGCGACCCAGAAAGCGCGCGCTTCCACGGGGTGTTTCGTCATCGCTACGCATACTTGCAACGGGTCGGTAAACATGCAAGCGTCACGCGCGATGCGCAGCCCCGCCACAGCCTCTTCCCGCAGCAGTGAGACGCCGCCGCGAAGCGTGCGCGGCGCGCGTTGGCCGCGCGGTGCCGTAGTGGCTGTGATGCTCGCCGTGCTAGCGACCGTGGTGGCTGCGTCGCTCGGCCAGACGTTGCTCGATGACGGTCGGCTCGCGTGGCGCGCTGCCGTGCTCGCCTTGGGCGGGGGCGGCTTGTTGTTGTGGCTCGTAGCGAAGCATCTCACCGCAGCGTCTTTCGGTCTGGCCAATATAGTGACGCTCGCACGCGGAGCCCTGACCTTGCTGCTGCTCGCGTTGCTCGGCGCGCCGGTGGGTACAGCTCTCGGCTGGCTCGCCGTCGGGCTCGGAAGTGTGGCCGTGGCGCTCGACGGCGTCGACGGCCAGCTCGCCCGCAGTCGCGGCGAAGTGAGCGACTTCGGCGCCCGGTTCGACATGGAAACCGACGCGCTGCTGATACTCGTGTTGGCCGCGCTCGTGTGGCAGCTCGACAAGGCCGGCGCATGGATCCTGCTCGCCGGGTTGTTGCGCTACCTTTTCGTGGTCGCCAGCTATGTCTGGTCGTGGTTCGAGCGACCGCTGCCGCCGAGTCGCCGGCGGCAAACGATTTGCGTGCTGCAGATCGTGTCGCTGCTCGGCGCGCTCGCGCCATTCGTGGCGCCGACGCAGAGCTCGCTCGTGGGGTTGCTCGGCCTGCTGCTGCTCGTGTGGTCGTTTGCGGTCGATGTCGTGTGGCTCGCGCGCCGCGCGAGCGTTTGAGTGGCGATGAACGGCGCAGAGGGAACGACGATTCGTCGCTGGCTCGTGCCGGCGCTCGCCGTGCTCGCGCTGAATGCGGCGCTCACCTTTCACAATCTCTGGCCCACGCTGTGGGTCACTTTGCCCCTCGAGATGTCGATCGAGCTCGCCGCCCTGCTGCTGGCGCTCGTCATCTACGCAGCGTTCGGCAAAACGCCGGGACGCCTGGCGCTCGCCGCGCTCACGGCGTTGCTGCTGCTCGCTGTGCTCGGCCGCTACCTGGACGTGACGGCGCCGGCGTTGTACGGCCGGCCCGTGAATCTGTACTGGGATGCACCGCATCTGCCGAACGTGGCGGCGATGCTGGTCGAGGTTGCACCGTGGTGGCTCGTGCTGGCCCTCGTGCTCGGGATCGTCGCGTCGCTGGCGATGATAGGGGGCCTCCTTTATTGGTGCCTGACGCGAGTGATCACCGCCCTCGCGGCGGCGCCGCAGCGGCGCGCGCTCGGCGCGCTCGCGAGCGCAGTCGTGGCGCTCTATGTGGTCGGTACCGCTTTCGAGTGGCGGGTCCGCTGGCTGTATTCGGTGCCGGTCTCGGCCGCGTATGTGCAACAAGCGAGGTTCGTGCTCGAGGCATATGCCGGCGCTGAAAGCGAGTTGCCGATCGAGCCCTTGCCCGCATCCGCTCTTGACCGCGTCGCAGGCGCCGACGTCGTGCTGGTGTTTCTCGAGTCGTACGGCGCTGCGGCCTACGACCTGTCCGCGATCGCGCCGATCGTCGCGCCGGCTCGCGCCGATCTCGCGGCCGCGGCCGGCGCCACCGGCCGGCGAGTCGTTTCGGCGTTCGTCACCTCACCGACGTTCGGCGGCGCATCGTGGCTGGCGCATTCCACACTCATGAGCGGTTTCGAGGTGCGTGAGTCCGGTAGTTACGCGAAGCTGCTCACGCAGCAGCGCGACACGCTGCCGAAGCTGTTCAAGGCACACGGCTATCGCGCGGTCGCTTTGATGCCGGGGCTGAAGAGCGCTTGGCCAGAAGGCACGTTCTACGGCTTCGACACGATCTACGGTGAGCCTGAGATCGATTACCGTGGCCCCACCTTCGGCTGGTGGCGCATCCCCGATCAATACGCGCTGGCCGCGCTCGACGTGCTCGAGCCGCCCGGCGCCCGGCGCGAGCCGCTGTTCGTGTTCTTGGCGACGATCAACACGCACATCCCGTTCCTGCCGACGCCGCCGTATCAGTCCGATTGGGCGCGACTGCACACGGCGGAGCCGTTCGACGCGGCAGCCGTCGCTGCCAGTCTCGCGCGCACGCCGGACTGGAAGAGCTTGGGCGGACCCTACGCCGAGTCGTTTGCGTACACCTTCACGTATCTGGCCGGCTATCTGCGCGAGCACGCCGACAGCGACGCCGTGCTCGTGCTGCTCGGCGATCATCAGCCGGCGTCGAGCGTGGCCGGCCTCGGTGCGCGCTGGGAAGTGCCCGTGCACATCGTCACGCGGCGCGACGATATCGCCGCGGCACTGCTCGCGGCGGGCTTCATCGAAGGCGTCGAGCTCCGGCCGCAACAGCCGTCGCTCGGCGCGATGCCCGAGCTCACGAGGGTGCTGCTGCGCGCGTTCGACTCCGGCCCCACCTCGGGCTACTCCCCGTAAGACCGAGTCGGCTTGGCATCGGCTCGAAGAACCTTAGAGGGCCTGAAAACGAGGTGGCAATCCATTCACTTCCGAGCGGGTGTCGACGCGAACGGGTGTCAATTTTGCTTGACGATGACGACCTCGTAGCTTGCGGCCGTGGGTGGGACGCCCGTGTCGTACTTCGCGTTGACGGCAACGAGGCGATCGCCGAAGGCGGCGACCGTGGTGGGTATTTGGAAGTCGGGGCTCGTGAATGCCGTCTCGAACGTGCCCGTCGACAGGTCGGGACTTAGACGGATCTCGACGATCTGATTGAGAAAGGTTTGCGCGGCGTAGAGCCGACCGGCGTGCAGAAGGATCCCATCTACGGTCGGAAGCGTCACACCAGTAATGTGGCGGCTCACGCCGGTTGTCGGATCGACGGTGAAGATGGCGCCGAGACCGGAGTGCGAGACGATCAGCGTCCGTCCGTCGGGCGTCGCGGCAATACCATTGAGATTGGGGAAACCGGACACATCCGAAGCCGGTCCACTCACCACGACGGTTTGTGCCGATCCGCCCGGCGCAATTGGAACCCGGTAGAGATGTGGCACTGCCGAATCGGTAAACCATGCGGCGTCGTGCGTCACTACGACGTCGTTCACGAGGACTCCGAGTTGGAGCGTCGCCAGGTCAGCACCGGTCTTAAGGTCGTAAATGTACGCGTGGCCCGTGAAGCCGCCGGCAACGAACAGTAGTCCGCGGCGCACGTCCGCTTTGAGGCCGACCGCCATGCGCCCGAGCGGCGCATCGATGAAGAGCTCGACGTTCCCGGATTGCAAGTCTCCTCGGTAGATGTCGCCGGTAAAAAAGTCCCCGGCATAGAAGGTCGATCCGTTTCCCGTAGCAACTCCTTCCGCCGATGTCGCCCCCGGCAGAACGATCACGCTCGGGAACTCGCCGGCCGCTACTGTCGCGACTCGCGCGATACCGATCACCACCAACGCGGCGGTCGCGAGGCGAAGGGCGAAAATACGTGGCACTCGCCAGCGGGGGGAACGACTTCGCGACGTGATTCCAGTCGATTTCCTATCGTTACGAATGATCATGTGCAACGCTCCTTTGGCCGGGGCGGCCGGCGCCGTTGCGTCACATCCTGGCAACAGCACGGGCGGGTAGCCATGGAGCACGCATGGAGGCTTTCTGTTTTCGTAACTGACTAATTAAGATGGCGTTATGGCGTTTTCAGGTGGCATGCCGACCGTGCGCGAGACGATTCGTTTCGGCCAATTCGAGCTCGATGTCGGCGGCTACGAGTTGCGTCGCCAGGGACGCCCCGTCCGCTTGGAGCGACGGCCGATGGATCTCTTGATTCTCCTAGTCTCACGACCTCGCGAGCTGGTATCGCGCGCGGAGATCGTCGAGCGTCTATGGGGCATCGACGTCTTTGTTGATGTGGATACCGGGGTCAATACCGCCATCCGGAAGATTCGTCGCGCGTTGCGCGATTCACCGCGGCGCTCGACGTTCATCGAAACGGTGTCGGGCAAGGGATATCGGTTCGTCGCCGATGTCCAGCTGATGCGCACGCCGGATGCTCGTGGTCCTGTCACGATGTTGGCCGTACTACCGTTCATCAATCTGACCGGCGATCCGGAACGTGAGTACCTTGCAGACGGCTTTACAGAGGATACGATCGCGTCGCTCAGTCAACTCGATCCGGATCATCTGTGCGTAATTGGCCGCATGTCGGCAATGGCGTACAAACGTACCCGCAAGTCAGTCTCGACTATCGGCAGCGAACTGAACGTCCAGGTTCTCGTCGAAGGCTCGATTCGGAGCACGGGAAGCTTGCTGCAGATTCGGTGCACGTTGAACCGCGCACGGGACCAAGTGCAGTTGTGGTCGCACTCTTACGAGGCCGAAGTCACGATGCTGGCGGCCGTCCAGCGTGACCTCACCTCGGCGATCGCCGATCAGGTTCGGCTTCGGCTTTCACCCGAACGGCTAGAACTCACCGCGCGGCGCCATACTCGGGATGCCGCCGCGTACGATCTGTATTTACGGGGGCGCCGATTCTGGAACCAGCTCACACCGGCGACTACTCGAATCGCCGTCGACTACTATACGCGCGCTACGGAGATCGATCCGGACTACGCGCTCGCATGGGCCGGTCTGGCAGAGGCGTTTTCGGGCGCTCCTATCAATGGTGATGCGGAGCCGCTCGTCATGATGCCTCGAGCACGCGAGGCAGCCGAGCAGGCGGTCCGCGCGAATGCGGGGCTCTCAGAAGCCCAACACGTGTCGGGCCAGGTGAAGTGGTTCTATGAGTGGGATTTCCGTGCCGCGGATGCCGCCTTTCGAAAAGCGGTGACCCTCGACGCAAGCAACGCGTGGGCACACAGCATGTTTGGTCACGCGCTTTCGCAGCTCGGTCGACACGACGAATCGCGCACAGCGATGGAGCGAGCTCGTATGCTAGAGCCGCTGTCCCCCCTGCATTACGCGATGTCGTCGCAAGTTGCGTTTCAGGCGCGCGACATGGTGTCCGCCGCGAATCACGCGCGGCGAGCGATTGCCATCGATCCGGAATTATGGGTGAGCTACATGATGCGCGGTCAGGTGTGCGAACAGGTCGGCGAGACCGACCTGGCGCTTGACGCCCTGATAACAGCCGCCCGCCTCTCCGGTGGGAACAGCAAACCCGTCGCGTTGAGAGGCTACGTGCTAGCCCGCCTTGGACACGTTGATGCTGCACGCGAAGTGCTGGCCGTGTTGCAGGACATTTCAGGCAACCGATACGTGCCACCGTATGCCATTGCGCTCATCTACGCGGGGCTTGAGCAACACGACCTGATGTTCGACTGGCTCGAGCGAGCCCTTACTGCGCGCGACGTTCATCTGATATTCCTGCCCGTCGATCCGAAGTGGGATCGTTATCGCGCCGAGTCTCGCTTCAAGTCTCTCGTGGAACGTTGTGGGTTTGCGGACCTGCATTAGGTGGGACGCGCCGCGCGTGTTGCGGCTCACGGCCATCGCGCAGCTCGACTATGGCTTTCCTGCACGCTGCGCGAGCGCGACGCTGCCGAGGATCATCGCTCCCGCCACGGCCATGCTCGAGGTCACCGCTTCACCGAGGATCAACCAGGCCCAGACGACGCCGAACAAAGGGATGAGGTAGGTCACCGTCGACGTCCGGCTCGCGCCGATGCGCGCGATTAAGCGGTAATAGGCGACGAACGCGAGGCCTGTGCACAGCACACCGAGCGCGCCCGCCGAAGCCAAAGATTCGAGCGGAATCGCTGTCCGCGGCCATTGTGCGACCGCGAAGGGCAGAGTGAGCAGCGCGGCGCAACCGAGCGTCGCGCTCGCAAGCGCGGCGGGCGGCAGGCCCGTGAGGTGACGGCGCGCGAGATTGATCCCGATACCATAAAGCAGCGAGGCCGTCGTTCCTGCTGCTGCGGCCCAGGTGACGTTGACGCCCGCGGTGCGATCGCTCGCGAGCACGACGACCCCCGTGAATCCGACCGCCAGCGCGATCGATCGCCACACCCCGATCCGCTCGCCGAAGAACAGGAACGCAATGAGGGCCGTGAAGGGGACCGTCATCGCATTGGCAATCGCACCGATTCCTGCCGGCGCGCGCTGCGCACCCCATGCAAAGAGTATGAAGGGCAGCGCCGAGTTGATTGCACCGATCAACGCGAGCTTCGGCCACAACGCGGGAGGGAATTGCGACCGCGCGCTCCAGAGGAACGGAAACAACACGAGCGCGCCGAGAGCGAGACGGACTTCGACGAGCGCGATCGCCCCGAAGTCGTTGGCGGCAACGCGCATGAACAGAAAGGACGCGCCCCAGATCGCGCCAAGCACGACCAACTCGAGCGGCGTCAGCCAGGCGTGCTCAGTGCGTGAAATCGGGGACGCTCCATGCGCGCAGTCGGCCGTAAGCGTATCTCAACCCTGCGATTCGGAGATAGGACGGCCGAACGATTCGCGAGGCTGCGGACCTCGCCAAGCGAGCACGACGACCGAGTCGACGGCTGGTAGAGTACGGATGGGCGCGCCGGCCCACTTACCTACATGAGGAGGCACTCGACGATGCGCCTGGCACTTTTTACGATGTTCGTTCTCGCCATTCCGCACGCGTTCGCGCAGCCCGGTCAGCCGCCGAGCCCGCTTCAGCAGGCGGTGCAGCGTGCGATGGCAAGCGACATACGCACACCCGAGGAGCGCGCGCGCGACCGCGAGCGGCAGCCGGCGCAAAAGCTCGAGTTCTTCCGCCTTCGGCCGGACATGCGGGTCATCGAGATCCTGCCGTTCTCTGGCTGGTTCACGAAAATCATCGCCCCCGTGCTCGAGGACGGCAAGCTGTACGTGACCCATCCGAGCCCCACGTTCTACAGCGAGGCGTTTACACCGGTGCGCAGCCTGCCGGGGCTCGAGGACGTGGAGGAGATTCCGTGGGGCGCGGAGTTCACGGGCGGCACGCCGTTCTTCGCGTCGGGTACCTGGGATGTCGAGCCCGTGGATCTCGTCGTCACGTTTCGCAACTACCACAATTTTTCGCGCGAGGCCCGCATGGCCGTGAACAAGTCGTCGTTCGACGCGCTGAAGCCGGGCGGGTTGTATGGCATCGTCGATCACACGCGCCGCCACATGGAACCAGACAACTCCGAGAACGGCCGGCGCGTGGACCCCGTGCTCGTGATCAAGGAAGTCCAGGAAGCCGGCTTCCGGTTTGTCGATTACAGCCCGGCGCTGCGCAGGCCCGATGACGAGCTGCGCTACGAGGTCGGCCGGCAGTCCGTCACGGGCAACTCCGACCGCTTCGCGCTACTGTTCATGAAGCCGGAGGAATAGGCGCGCTGCGGAAGGACCAAGACACTATCCGCATTCGCGAGCGGTAGCGAGCCCATCATCGGCATATTACGCCGCAAACGACTGACGGCAGTCACGCTGCCGAAAGCGTGTTGTCGCGTTGCGAGCGGCCGAGATACAACAGGTGCGCGGCGCCCATCGCGGGCAAAGCAACGAACATCACGTAGAACCCGATCCACGCGGGCCACCAGCGCGTGTCATCTGCGAGATTGGCGGTGACGTAGACGACGCCAAGCACGATCGGCCCGGCGATCATCGCCGAGCTGACCCAGCCACGCTGCAGCGCCCGACCGAAAACGATATGGCGCACTGCGACGATCAAGCCGAGCGGGCCGAGCACGCCTATTAGCGCCCCGGTGAACATCTTCGCGAGCGCGGCCACTCCTTCCGTCGTGCCGAGGTAGTAGCGCTGGATCGAAGCCATGTCGAGCCACGCGACGCCCGAATTGCCAACGACGACGTCGAACCAACCGAACGTCAGTGGCGCGAAGCACAGCGCCATCTCGAGCGCCAGTACGAAACGCGAGACTCGCAAAGTGCCGAGGTCCATGTCCGTTCTCCTCAGGCTGATGGCGGCGAACGCGCAGCCGCACGCCCAACGCAAAGCTTCGTAATCGCCGTCGATGTGCTCGAGCTCGGCGCGCATCGCTCGGCCCCACTCGCCCCGGCTCGTCCGCTCGAGCCACGCGGCTGTGAGCTGTACGAGCGCCGCGGCCGCGCGTCGCGGGAGTGTCGCGCGCCGGCTCATGCGCGACTCCCTTCGGGCGCGTTGAGCGCACTCACCTCGTCGGCTTCGAGCTCGCTGCGCGCGTAGGCGCTGCCCTTGGCCGTGAGGCGATAGAGATGGCGCGGCGGGCGCCCAGGGTCGGGAGCGGGCTCCCACTTCGACTCGAGCAGGCCGCGGTCGGCGAGGCGCACGAGAATCGGATAGAGCGTGCCCGATGGCAGGCCCGTGTCCTGGGATAGATCGTAGCCATGGCGCCACTTGCGTGGCCGGTCGAGCAGCCCGCGCAGCAGCGACAGCGTTTGACCCGATGAGCGGCGTGTTCTCGTCATGGCCATAAGTCTACATATGCAGACTTAAAGGGCAAGCTCACTCGCCGAGTTTGTGGCGAAACTGTGAACCGCCGCACAGGGTGTACGTCCGGGCGCGGGAGTCGATGGTGCTTCGGCGCGTGGCGGCGCCGTGCGCGTGCTGCTCGGCGATCATCAGCCGCCGTCGATCGTTGCCGGCCTCCGGGCGCGCTGGGAAGTGCCCGTGCACATCGTAGCGGCGCAGCGTTCGCGCGGGCCGGCCTTAGCCGACAGCGGGTGCGCTCGACACCTGGCGCGAACATCCGTCCCGGGCGCAGAATCCCCTGACCAGTCCGGGGGGACCAAGCATGAATCGACGCGGGTTCGTACGAAACTCACTGGCCGCCGCCGTCGGCGCCTCGCTTCCTCTCAAAGGCGCGCTAGGCGCGATTCTGAGCGCGTCGAAGGCCGTCGACGCCGACATCAACGCAGTCACCGGCGACGGCGCGAGCGTTACGCTCAAACGCGCCGCTGTGCAGGAGCTCGGTGAGAGCCTGCGCGGAAACTTGATACTGCCGGGCCATGCCGTTTACGACGACGCGCGCCGCGTGCTCAACGCCTCGATCAGCAAGTTTCCGGCGCTCATCGTCCAGCCACGAGGCGTCGCCGACATTCGCAACACCGTCAACTTCGCGCTCAGCGAGAATTTGCTCGTCGCGGTGAAGTGCGGCGGGCACAGCCATGCGGGCAAGTCGACCTGCGATGGCGGCCTGATGATCGACTTGAGCCTAATGCGCGGCGTGCGCGTCGACGAGCGCGAGCGCCTCGCCTACGTCACGGGCGGCAGCCTGCTCGGCGACATGGACAACGAGACGATGCAATTCGGCCTCGTCACCTCCGCCGGCACGGTGTCGCATACCGGCGTCGCGGGCCTCACGCTCGGTGGCGGCTTCGGCCGCGTGGCGCGGCGCTACGGCTTGTCGCTCGACAACGTGCGCGCCATCGACATCGTGACGGCCGACGGCGAGCTGCGCCACGCGAGCGCCGACGAGAACGCGGAGCTCTACTGGGGCGTGCGCGGCGGCGGCGGCAACTTCGGCATCGTGACGAATTTCGAGTTCGAGCTGCACCCGATGCAGCGCGAGGTCGTCGGCGGCAACATCGCGTTCCCGTTCAGCAAGGCGCG
>Ga0105252_10001173_pt1 | contig 12382 bp, 15 predicted proteins | sample EasRivMeERMZT100_FD_89675 | JGI IMG/M metagenome (GOLD analysis project Ga0105252, IMG submission 89675) | Soil microbial communities from meander-bound floodplain in the East River, Colorado, USA - East River MetaG ERMZT100 | ecosystem: Environmental > Terrestrial > Soil > Floodplain | place... | reverse complement strand
AGCACTGCCCGCCGCTCGCGCCCAACAACACGAGCCCGTCCAGAATCAGCCGAATCAGAACAACAACCCCTGCGGCGGTGCGCGCGCCCCAAGCCCGGCCGTCGGCGCCGCCCCCTCGCCCCGACCGACGAGAACTTGGAGAGTCGCTAACCATCTCCAATATGAGAAGTTCTGTCATCTACTTGACAGACAGCTCGCCGATACGGTTGGATACGGCAGCGTGACAACGTTTGAGCGTGTTTTCTGCAAAATGACCGGAATGTGTCCCACCGACTATCGGGCGGCAAAGGGTTTAGGAAACACACCAAACGCCGAGAGAAACACCAGAACGACGACAACGCGCGGCCACGGATCCTATAGGATCAAACAACGCCGCTTTGAAGGTTCGCTTCATGCCCCCGACCGATTAACTGTTGAATCAACAGTCGGGCGCGACTGTCGGCGTTTCGTAACAGATACCACGTTCGTCTGAGGCGGAGTCGATAGACGACTTTCTCAACCGAAACGGGAGAAACAAGACGTGCAGAAACGGTGTTGGCTGATCACAAGCAGCGTTGTCCTCGCGCTTTCTGCCGGGCTGGCAAACGCGCAGCAAGCCGATGGTTTGAGTGATGGTCCGGCCAGAGGAGTCAACCTCCTTGAGCTGTTTGAATCGCCCCAAACAGCGAAGGACTTTCTGGAGAGTCTCCGTGCAAACGCCGCGCAACCACGTCGACAGACGAGCGAAGGCGCCAAAGAAAAGCAAGAGGCTCTCGCACGCCTCGGCCAGGCCCTGTCGGACTACACGTCGAACGGACCGTTGACAGAACCGGAGCGCTTACCGTTGCAGCGAGAAGCGCTGTCTTCCTTCGTCTCGGCCGCGGATATCGCACTTGCCGATGGGCGAATCAGGTACAGCGATAAGGTCGCGGAACTTGCGTATGGGTTGCGTGATCGCTCGGTTCTTGACTCGACCTTCGCGCGCCTGCTCCAGGCCCGCTCCGACGAACGGTACCGATACTTTGCGCTTCTCGACTACGGTCGTGCCTTGGCCAAGTTTGACGACAACAGCCAAGCCGACCAGCATCTTCTTGAGGCCGTCCAAATGCGTCCTGATCTTGAGGACGGGTTCGCTGCGCGAATGGTGTACGCGTGGCACTTGCGCGAAACCGCGAGATCGCCAGAGGCGCTCAGGGTGCTCGACGAGTTTGGCCCAACCAACAGGCAACACCATCTGTCCCTTGCGCTGTTTCGGCAGGCGCTCATGCACTCACTGGGTGCGGACACGACGGAAGTCGACAGAGAAATGGACGAGATGCGACAGTCGCTGAACCCAGCCTCCGGTCTGGGCCCGATTCCGAAGCTTTCGGCCCAAGTGGCATCTCAGCCCATCAACAGAATCGGCTTGCCGGTGGCCGCAGCGCAGGCCGGACCGCCACCTTGGTCACACAACAACACGGCTGACGATTCCCGCACATATATCCTCGGAGACCTCTGGGTCCCGATGATCACGCCGGCCGGTGTTATCTACTATTCGAAGATGGTTGTGAACACGGCTGAGGTTGTCTGGAACGAAGCCCACACCGAGCCCCCCACCGCTCAGTACGAAGTGGCGTGGGCGATTAGAAACCGCGCAACGCAGAACATGTCCCCGTGCGGTACTTACTACGGTGCGCAGGGCGGGACATACACAACCACTTGTCGACTGCTAACGCCAGACGGGCCGCAGCCTTGGGCAGCTGCCACCAATAAGGCATGGAGCTGCGTTGTTCATGGCGGAACGGTCTATCCAGGTGAGTCTCAATCCCAGATGGTAGACATTCACAAGGACATCCTCACCCTGTGGCTCTACGGACAACTCGACCTCGTTGTGCAGGTGGTCAATGGAATGGTGTCCGACCCCAATCCCCAAGACCCGTTCACCGCGTGGCCCAGCAGCGAGTGGATTTGGGTCCAAGATCCGTGGGATCCTTCGATCGTGTATCCTCAGTGGATCACCGTGTATGACACTTGGTCTGGCAACCCGCGGGGCGCCCAGGAGTGGCGCGGCAGTAACTACTGCGCCACGCCTGACCCCGGGTACACGAACTGCAAGAAGCCCATAGGGAACGTCGGTGGCGACTTCCCATATACGGTTCCGACGAGCTGTCCGGTTGCTCCTAGCCCGACGTATAACGGAGACAACTTCTTCTGGGCTCGTGGCGCTGGGTGAACAGCTCGTTGTCCGTCAGTCCGACACGGCGGCTATTCATCGCGCTTGGGGCGGTGCCGATATGCATTATTGTCGCGGCTGCCTTTGTGGTGGACTTGTACATCGTTCCGACAGATTCGATGCGTCCGACCCTCGTACCCGGCGATATTGTGCTCTGCGTCCGCGGGCTGGAACGAGGCCGCGGAGACGTCGTCGTTTTTCGAACACCCGGGGAGGGGTTCGGTGTCAAACGGATTGTCGGCGTCCCAGCCGACACCTTGAGCTATGTCCGCAAGGTTTTGACGGTCAATGGTCAAACATCAGCCAAGGTCTTCGTGGCGAAACTCCCCATTGAGGACCCGATGGATCAAGTGTTTGAACAAAATCTGGCCACCAGGACTTTCAGAATCCTGGAGGCCTATGGAGAGTCGCTTAAGGATGTCGGTGAACAAGCCCTTTCGAGCTATTTCTTGTTGGGCGACAATCGGGACGGTTCGGTTGATAGTCGTGAGTTCGGTGAGGTTCTGGGGTCTGAATTTCGATGTCGGGTGGTGGCTATCCTGGCAACTGAACGAACCAAGGGCTATTCCTTCGACCGAGCAGGGTTGGTGCACTAGCGATGTTTAGGTCAACAGCAGTCGGCATTGGCTTCCTCTTGGCGACGTTGACCACCGCCGCGCAGGAGAAGCCCGCACCGCTACAGGGCGGCACTTTCGCCGAGGGGTACAGCTCGCCAGACGCGGAAACCCCTTTGCGGCTTGCGCATCGGATGTTCACGACGAGCAGCCGGGACTGCGAAGAGCTGGAGACGCTACCGACGCGCCTGGAGGCTTCGCCGCGTGAAATCGTAGTGCGCGTAGGGCGCGAGTTCCTGCTACCGACGCTTATCGTGCAGGCCATGGACAGTTCGGGGCGAGTGATCCCGAAGACGCCGTTCACGGTGTCCATCACTTACGAAGCGGGCGTATTGGATTTCCAGAACGATCAGGAGCTGTACTTTTCGATCACCGGCGTACGGCCGGGCAAGGGTGGCGTAATCGTCCAGGTGCTGTGCGGGCCGGAGCTGCGGATTACGATCCCCATTCGAGTCGTGCCGTGAGGATAGACGCTGACGCGTAATGTGCGGGACCGAATAAAGGGGGCCCGGCGCATGGGTTGTCGAGTAGGTTCGTTGCTGCTCCTGGCGTCTGCGCACGTCGTCCAACTAGTCGGTGCCTCGCCAGCCTTTGCGCAGCCCTTCTTCGCGCAACCTCAGCCGTGCGCTGATCCCGCGGCCGGATCGGACGTTGCGCGACAAGCCCTGGCTGAGGAAGCTGCAACGACCGAGCGGTTGATGAACCAGGGCCGACCGGGGTTCTTCAAGTTTGCCATGGACCTTGCGGAGCACGCGTGTCAGTCGGGGGACCGTCCGCGGCTCGACGCGCTTTTTCAAAGATGCATGCGCGAGTGTGTCGAGGAACCCGACCGATACTTCGCCCACGTCGAGTATGGGGCGGCGCTGGAACGATTTGGTGACGATCGAGTCGCCGAGAGTGTGTACCAGCAAGCAATCAAGTTGCGGGACAAGCTCCCGGACGGCGTGGCGGCGTATAACCGATATGCGTTGTTGCTGTACCGACTGGGCCGTAAACGAGACGCGCTGGACCTGTTGAATCGGTTCGGCCCGGACGAACTGCGTCCCCAGAGTTCGGTGGCCCAAATCAAACAGGGGCTGATGCGGGAGTTAAACCTCCCGGCCGGTGAAAGGGCGGCATCGCCAGCGGCGCACGAGGCCGACCGCGCCGTAGGGACACGCACTGGCCAAGCGCCTTAGCGCGTTCATCGCTACGTGACCACCTCGGCGCAGCACCCGGGCGCAGAGGGTTCACGAGCGATCACGACAGCGAAGCTGCAACGCCTCGGCCACATGCTCGGCCGTCACGTGTGCGCTAGCAGCGAGATCCGCGACCGTGCGCGCGCTTTCAACACGCGCAGCGAGCCACGTGCACTTAACTGCCACCGATCCGCCGCTCGCTTCAACAGTTCACGCTCCTCGGACCCAAGTTTCACGACCCGCCACAGCCCGCGCGCGTCGAGCCGCGCGTTCAACCGTCCACTGCGTTCGAGTTGCACAGCTCGTGCCGCAGTCACGGTTTCTCGCACCCGTGCGGACTCGATAGTCGCCGATGGCTCTGCGATGCCGGCGAAGGAAACGCGAGGCACCTCGATGTGCATGTCAAAGCGATCGAGCAATGGGCCGGATACCCGGTTGCGGTATTGCTCGAGCTTCGCGGGCGTGCATTTGCACCGATCCGTGCCGTCGCCGCGATAGCCGCACGGACATGGTCGCGTTGCCTTCTTACCAGGGCTGCGCGTGACGCTGAAAGCCGCGAGAACACTTGTGTCTCCGCTCGTCACGGTCGGCGACCACATCAGACTCAGGCGTCTCGAGCGTGGTCTATTTCAGAGGCAAGCCGCGGAACTCTTGGGCGCGTGTGCGAAGCCACCGTGAAGAACTTGGAGAAGGGCTATCGGGAGATCCCCATGCGCTCGTATCCTGCCGTGCTGGCCTTCCTCGGATATGACCCACACGCGCCACCGGTGACCCTTGGCGAACGTCTCCAGGCGATTCGCCGGAGCAAGGGGTGGAAGGTCCGCAAGGCCGCCAAATCGATCGGCGTGGACGAGGACACCTGGCGGCTCTGGGAGTCCGGCCGGACGCCACATCGGATGCATCACGGCCGGATCCAAGCACTCCTCCGCCAATAGACAGGCGCACGTCAATCGCGTCCGACGGGGCGTCTTGTAGAGAGCGCCGCCGGTAATCCAAGAATCCCTCCCTGGATGAGCGCGAGATCCCATTACCGTCCTAGGAGAAATCGAGCCGAGTACGGCGTATGCAGCGAGCAAAAGCAACAGCGAATTGGCTAGCACGTTCATCAAAACCCGCCACAGGTGCGATAGGCACTACGGGGGAAAGAGCGCTCGACCTCACCGGTTGACTTGACGCGAGGTCGGCGTCTCGATTCGCGCGCGACTCCCGCCGTTCGGCGTTTCGCTGTCGGCGAACGACTCGAGTAGTTATCGTCCGAGTCGTTGGAGTAGCATCACGTCGATGAAGTGTCGACCGGCGAGAGTCGACCGATTCTGTTGAAAAACTCGGTCTCATCGAGAGACGACGAATCTCCGCTCATATGAGGCTTCGGAGAATTTTCGACGTGCGGGGTCACCACATTCTTGTGATCTCTTCACGTGAGACCCGTGGTTGAGCCACATGCAAAATGAGGCGGGCACTTTCGATCCAGATCCTTTCTCGCAGGAATTCGAGCCTGCAAAGTTTGCGAGTTTTTCAACAGAATAGACCCAAAGCGGTCATCTGCAGGCGTCGCCTCGGGGTGTCCTGTTGGCGTTCTTCCAATATCGGGGATATGCGACCCCAGCCGTAGGCCGGGCGCGGGGCTCGGACGGGTGGCCGGAGACATACGCCACTTTTCGTCCAGCTTTGTCAGACACTATTGGGGTAGATTTCAAAGTTCGGCCCTAAGGAACGACAGGAGATGCGATGAAGCGCCCTGATGCGACACAAATCATCAAAGAACATGCGCCGCGTGGGCCGATGCAGCAGTTTCGCCTGAGTGCCTTAACCACATTTCACTGCTTCCGATGCGGCCAGACAAAGAAGTCGAAACTGGTGGCGGTCTACGAAGGGAACTGGGACCACCTCGTTTGCAATGGTTGCTACGGCCTACTCCTCTCGACCGCTTCCGCGAACTCGTAGCCTCGTGGCTGCTGACGTCGGTGGTTCGGCGTCCTGACACGTATGACGACGCAGTCTGACCATCGCGACGAGTTCATCGCCACCCTGGATCACCTAGTTTCTGTCGCCACGAGGGTGGCGGGCGCCTTGGGGCCCGGAGGCCGGTTTACGTTCCCGGATCATCACAAGATATCAGAGGGTCTATTTCTTAGCGCATGGACTCATTGGGAGGAATTCATCCGCCTTCTGCTCATTGACGACTTAGCGGAAGATCCCGCAGGATTCGTCCGAAAAGACATTCAGCGGTTTCGCGTGAAGGGTGCTCCCCGGCGCATTGCGGAGCGCGTGTTATTCCATCCAGATCACCCAGAACGCTTCGTCGAGTGGGACTTCGGTCTCGTGAGATCTCGGGCAGATACCTTCCTCCCGGCGAACCATAGATTCACCGCCGCCTTGCCGCGAGCCGTTGATCTCGACAGGCTGAAGAAAATCAGGAACGCTATTGCACACAAGAGTGATCGTGCGTGGGCCAGCTTTCGTACCTTGGTCATCCAGCCGCCGTTCTCGCTGGCGCCAAACCAACTCAGAGGGCTTACCGTCGGGAGATTCCTGGCTGCTCACAACTGGAATGGACAGCGTGCTCTTGCTGAGTCGTTTGCCGTTCACCGTCAAAACGCATTGCATCTTGTGCCATAAGGACGCCGAACGAGCGTGTGCAGCGAGTTAGGCTAGGAGGACACCTTGCCGTACCTAGTCGCTGAGGAAGAGTTTCCGACCAAGGCGGCCATCACTCGGAGGGCGCGCGAGATTCTTGCCAGGACACCGGATGGTCAGGCAGTAGGTGACACCGATGCTGAATTCCTACTCGCCCTCTTCCAGCACCACGACGAGTGGGTGCAGAAGTCCGCTTCGGGTGTTCTCGACGTCTCCACGCAGACAACCGTTCATGGAACCCGATGCTTCGTCCTTCGCGGACACGATGGCACGACCATAGACATTTCATTCCCCCACGCAGTTCGCCTGATTCCCAGCACCCGGAGCGGTGACCTACTGCCTCAGGCGTTGCGCGACTTCCGAAGCGCAGCGCGGTCAGCGGTCGCGGCTCAGATCCACTCGTTCCGAGACAAGGCCTTGCAAAAGGGCTGTTCCTGTCCAGTCACAGGGACGCTGCTTGTTCGCGGAAGCGTTGCTGTGGACCACGCACCGCCGAACACCTTTGACTCTCTGCTCTTTCAGTTCTGCCAAGAACGCGGCATCAACCCACTTCAAGTGACCGTCGGGTCTGCGGGCGGCGTCATGGCAGTGCTTACCGATCTAGACCTTCGCGCTGATTGGCAAACCTTTCATCAGAGCCGCGCCGAACTGCGGTTGCTCTCCAAGCTGGGCAACCTACAGTTGCAGAAGGTGCTCGTGCAGTGGTCGCTCCTCTGGGCGTGAGCGCAGCGAGGCCTAAGATGTCGTTCAACTGGACAAATGCCGGTTACCTCTACGATAGGCGGCACTACCACCGTGCATATCATTGAAGCGGACTTTCGCCGATTCAGCGACATCGCCGTTCCAACTCTGTTTGGTGCCATCGGCGTATACGTGCTATGGCGCGGCCAAGCTGTCGCGCGCCCCAGCTACATAGGAGAGGGAAATATTCTCTCTCGGCTCGTCACACATCACGGGAATCTACCAAATACATTCGATGGCTTCGCCGCTGTTCTTTCGCGCCCGGGCATTTCACCTCAGAAGGCCAAGGCTAACGCGGAGATTGTAGAAGCCATTCTTTTGTGGGTTTCTCATCAGACAGACAGAGCCCCCAGCGCAAATAGGGCCCCTGGAAAGCTGATGGCGCTGGACAGCATCTTTCGCAATCATGGGCGTGCGCATAAAGGTATCGGGAATGGATCCGTTACGACCGCCCGAGGAGCACCCCTCATCCGAGGAACAAAGCTCATCACACCGCGTTACGCTGGCGCCGGTCAGCCCGACATTAAATATGATTGGCGCCTACGAAAAGTACGGATGTAGTCCTTGTGGCCGAACAACGCGTTGCACCGCACGGCGGTTGGCGTGGTCGCATGCGCGCGAGCTCATTGCAAAGATCATCAACAAAGTGCGCGCTGTTGTCGGTCGGTGGGCCGGCGGTGAACGCGAGCATTAGCCGACATCCAATGGAGTCCTCGCCTGATGTACGCTGTTCCGAAAGGTCTCGACCCTTCATCGTGCAGGACGGAGAATTGGAGGTGGCCTTTGAACTTCGGTCGATCACGCCTGGTGCAGTCGGAACTGGAGCCCAAGTAATCGTTCGGTACTGCGGCGGGCTGTCAGCGATGGATCTCCGCTCGATCGGGACGGGAGCACCAGGACGCGGCGTCTTCGACCTCACTTCATAGGTAGGAATATAGCGACGATCGAGTTCTACGACCGGAACAATCGGTACTACTACGGCAAGCTCAAGGATGACGGCAAGATCGAGCTTTGCGATCAGCAGAACAACTACTACTACGGAAAACTCAAAGGATAGTTATCAGTACTTCGCTTCTTTTCGGCGCTGAGGTCGCAACGTCCCACCGTTCCGCTCGTAAACGGTGGCGATCACTTAGGTCTTTGGCTTCGCGGCAAGGTTCAGATTAACGGCGCTGCACGCGCAGCGCATCGAGTCGGGATTGCTGCGCGGTGAAATGAAGAGGAAGCTCTGGCATGCGCCGCATTGAAAGTGCTCGACTAGCTCCTTGAACGCAGCGACGACGGGCTGAAAATCTTTGCGCCCGAAGTTAGCCCATTCGTTGTAATGGACCGCCTTGTTAACGGCCCATTGCTCCACGCCGGCGGCGCCGTTTGATGCCGACAGCGCATCTTTCCGGCTGGCGATCGCTTCCTTGGCCGCCGTGTTTCCCCACGATTGCGCGGCGGCGATCGCCTTGCCATACAGGTCCTTGGCGCGCTTGAGCACGCTCGGCAGCAGATCACCCAACTCGTAATTGCCATCGGCACGGAACTGCGGGGAAGCGCCGAGCTGATCGGCGAGGTGCCTCGATACGAATTCAAGATGACGGCGCAGCGCAGCGGCAGCAGCTTCCACTTTCCCCTTGCTCAACGCCCGGTCAATCTCCTGCCAGATTTCCGCGTTCGATTCGACGAGCGGGCCGGTGTCGATCGTCCAGCTGTGGAACGACACGGATGTCTTTCTTGTCACGAGCCCAGCCGACTTCATCTGCTCGGCCCAAAGGCGATCATGCGTCGTGATGATGAACTGCGTGTCGGGAAACTCCGTCTTCAATAACTTGCAAAACTGGTAGCGGTGCCCGGTGTCCACCGACATGACGACATCGTCGAGCAGCGCGAACGCAAATCTCTTTTCAAAGAGCCGCTTCATCAAGGCGAGGTAAAGACAGACGCCCATGCCGTCCTGATGCCCCTCGCTGTGGTACGCGGCGGGTGGGAAGAGGCCGCGATCGTAGAAGTTGACATCGAATCCGAGGCTGCCCTCGGTTGGCGTCAGTTTAGCCGTGAAGCCGGCCTCGTCGTCCTCGTTGACCAGGCGATAGAATCGACTGAAGTCCTTTTCTACTTCCTCATATAGCGTGTTCAACTCAGCTTCCAACACGCCGCAATAGGCGTCATAGGCGCGTCTGGCCGCCTCGGCGACAAGCTTCGCGGCCTTCTCCTTCCGCATCGCCTCCCGGTAGTCGCCGAGCCGCAGTTGCGCCGTCGCGAGAAATGTCTGCGCATCAACCGTTGCCGTCTGGTCGGGTTTGGCCGTCACCTTAGCGATTAGGTCTGCAAGGTTTTTTTCCACCGTTGCCGGAACAGCCGGCCATGCCGACACGAGCCGCTCTTTGAGTCCTACGATTCCGTCCACCGTGCCGAGACTCGCCCGGAGCCCCTCAAGGTCGGTTTTCCAGGCCGTGAGGAGCTGCGCGAATGCCGCTTCCCCCTGCCCGGCGGCCAGTCGCTGCACGCCGGCAACGATGCTGCCCAGGCGTACCGCCGCCTGCGCGATCGTGCTCGCGTTCGAGAGCATCGCGCGCTGGATGCCCTGTGCTTCCTTCGATTTCGCAAGCTTCTCCGCGAGGTGCGCGCGGAGGGCCCCTTCGCTTTGCCATGCGTGGTCGCAGAGCGGGCATTCCGGACCGTCCACCAGCTCAAGGCCCTTCTCCACGAACGCGCGGCGCTGCACGGCGATGAGCAGAGCCGGATCGGTTTCCAATTTCTCGATATCAGTAACGATCGCCGCTGCTTCCGCGGCGGCTTGAGACGCGACGCCAGGGAACGCGGCCGCGCCGGCATTGAGATCGCGCAGCGCCGACTGCTTGTTGAATTCCTGACCAGCCGCCACGGAAGTCATGCCGTCGTCGAGCTTCGTGTCGCTCGTCAGCTCTGCGATCTCCGGCAGGCCGAGTAGCGTTCGGCGCTTGTTTACCGCGCCGAGCAGGGCCTCCGAGTTCAACGCGGGAAGCTGCAAATGCGTCAGAAGCGCTTCCCTGCTCGATTGAACCTGCGTCGTCGCCATCTCGTGCGCTGTCTGCAATCTGTTTTGCGCCGTGTTAAGAGCGGCGCGCACCTGCCCGATGTCGTCGAGCTTGAGAATGGTTTGGATTTCCTCTGACCGTTTCGTCGGTTCGACCAGGATAAATCGCAATATCTCGCGCCGAGAGAGCGCGATTTCGGGGTGTGCGGCCACTTCCGCGAGCGCTGCTGCGATGTCCGACTCTGGCGGTTCGATTACGACCTTCGTCGGTGTTTTCAGCTTGCGAGTAACCGTCGCCGACTTTCCGAGGTCCGTTAGGAAAACCTTCACGCGCACGAACGCCGCGTCGGGGAACTTGGCCTTGTCCACATGCGGACCGTGCTCCGCGACCGATAATCCCTTCGTCCCACGTCCCCTCAAGCGGCTCATTGATCCCGTGAGCGCGAATTCGATTGCGTCGATGACACCACTCTTTCCAGAGCCGTTCGGGCCGGAGATCGCGAAGGTGGATTTCTGGAAATCGATATCGAGGTTTCTGATGCCGCGCACTTCCTCGATATGAGCCGATTCTAGTTTAATCACTTGATGTCACCGTGATCGGGCTCGGTGAAGACCTTCACGAAATCGTCGGCCTTCGGCTTTTTTGCGGCGGACAGGACCGAACGGAGTCTCTCGATTTTCTCGGCTGAGACTTCCGTTGACTTCGCGAGCTCTGCAAGGAACTTATCGGCGATTTGCTGCTGAAGGGTAGGCATCCGATCTCCTTGGTATCAAACGAGCGAATGATAGCTTCCCTGCCGCAATGCCCGAGAGGGCATCCGCATCATCTCGCTCGAGATGGAGATACCGGAGGACACGCGAGTAGGTTCCGTTCAGGAGGCCGGCGTATTGCTGCGCTGTGCGCATGGAAGCGCTACCGACACCTCGCGGCACGGCACGCTGAGGGCAGAGTACCAAAGACTTACGGATCGAGAGGGTCATGGCCGTCCCGGACAGCGAGTGTCTCGAAATGGCCGATCGAGGGCATAGCGGCCTCCCGGCGCGACCGGCGTCTCAACGGCGTGCCCAGTCTCCAGACCGGTCACTCGGGACTCGGGGTTCTATTGAACTCCCTCTATGGGCGGAATGACTTGCTCAAGACATCGGCACGAACTGGCCGTTGATGAGCATCCCGTAGCCGTAACGAACGCCTCGCCTTCGGTGTGCTTCCGGCAGCTCCATAACATGGATGGGGAAGCCGCCAGCCTCGCGGGTGTGGCGTGCGCACAAGAAAACAATCAGCAGCTCGACGATGCCCACGATCCGCTCGGACACATGGACCATAAACTGCTCGATGGGCGTAGCGTCCAGGGGTGTCTTCGGATGAATCACCCGGATCGTTGGCGGACGCAAGTTGTTGCTGGTGTCGACACCGAAGTCCTGCACTTCGATCTTCATCGAGCTATTCGGATGCTCGGCTGCATTGCGGCCGTTCCTAATCGTCATGATGAATGGCAGCTGGGAAGCGAGAAATTCAGCGAAGTTATCGGGCTTCGGCGCAGCCTCGACTTTGGCTTGTAGACCTGTCCACGCGCCTTTGGCATCACCATAGAAGAGCTTGACCAGCTCAAGCAATTCGCGGAGCACATGATCTGACTTCTGAAGAAAATCCTTGCACCGTGCCTGCGCGTTGTAGACGGTCGGCAAGATAACGGATCGATCCTTGCGAATCCTCGGATCGAATTTACTGGCAGCGGCGTGCTGATCTTTCAGGTACTCGTCTCGCACTTCGTGCATGCGCGCGATGTGCTGCGCGATCTCGAACACGAGAGCTAGGGCCTTGCCACAGTCGATGTCTGCCACCAGATGCGAGTTCTTGAAGAACCCGTTAGCGGTCAGAATGACCGCGCCCACCGCGGATAGGAATTTCGAAGCACCCCTTCTGCATCGGCGGCGGTGCGCGTAAGAGCCATTCTGTCAAAGCCGCCGGCTGATCGCGACGGCGAGCCGGCGTCACACCTCGGATCACGGTCGGGTT
>Ga0105252_10001172_pt1 | contig 12391 bp, 12 predicted proteins | sample EasRivMeERMZT100_FD_89675 | JGI IMG/M metagenome (GOLD analysis project Ga0105252, IMG submission 89675) | Soil microbial communities from meander-bound floodplain in the East River, Colorado, USA - East River MetaG ERMZT100 | ecosystem: Environmental > Terrestrial > Soil > Floodplain | place... | reverse complement strand
TGGGCTGTAGTCGGTGACGCTCAGAACATTGAAGACTTCTCCCAGAAGGGTGTCTTCAACAAAGAGCGCGTCACTGCTCAGGTAGAGATCACTCCCATCACTATGTCCAACGACTACATCGTTCGCGTCAACAAGTGGTCCAACACCAATGTGCCACTTGAGCTTGGTGACCGATACATCATCGAAGACGTCAGTGTCAGGTCTGTCAGAACCGGTGCCAGGCTTGGTCAGGTCTACGAGACTGACCACTTCGGACAGAGAACGTACATGAGTAGGGTTGACCCCAATCACCCGATCAACCTGTACGAGATCTCAACTACAGAGCCAATGCCAAGACTTGACCACCCACGGTCTTACGGCATTGAGATGTACAACCCAGTGATGCAGGCAGGAACACTGTGAGGTTTAGGCTGCCAAGATCGCAGTCTCGGAAGATGTCCGAGATGGCAGTCGAGCGCGCCCGACAGTATGGCGACCGTCGTGGCTGGAGAGGTACCAGGTACCTGGAGCCGATCGCGGCCAAGGGGCAGGTCGGCATCAAGGTCACCAGGCAGTACCTGCTCTACCAGAACTACGGCACCAAGCCTCGCGTGATGTGGGAGCTTGAGGGCAAGTTCGTCCCGATGAAGACAGGCGGCAGGCGGGCGAAGGGTGTGGGGCAGGCGGGCTGGGTGACTCTACCTGGTGGAGTCAGAGTCTTTCGCCAGCAAAAGTGGAGACACCCTGGCATCAAGCCAACCCACTTCCTGGAGGAAGCGATTGCCTTCGCCATCAAGAAGAACAAGCAGGACCTAGAGCGCTGGATGATGGCGATTGTTGACCCCAACAGGGCAGGCAACGTGTCTAAGACAGATGCGTCTGACGCAACGAGGATCGGATGACTGAGCTACCTCCACTGGTGACAGGAGAGTCGGGCCAAGGGCTGCTGATTGCTCCTGTCAAGAAAGCCATCATCAGGGCTCTTCGCGCCACGTTCACCTCCATGTACCCCAACACCAAGCTCGCGAGCATGAACATCGACTTGGAGTACCCGTACAAGGAAGAGCACTATCCAGGCATCTGGGTGAAGTTCAGTCCACACAAGATTCAGTCATCTGGACTCGACTACACACAGAGGTCAGACGATGAGATCTTCGGTGTGTGGTACTTCGAGGGGACGGTGAGCATGATGATTCTTGCTCTGTCCTCAAAGGAGAGAGACCTTATCTCCGATGGCCTGATTGAGGCTTACGCCTTCGGCATGCTAATGCCTAGTGTTACCCCTCTGCACGACAGCCTGTTGAACTCAGAACTGATCAACATGACACTCCAGTCCGACATCCTCACTGCTGGCGGGCAGACCGAATCAGTTGGTGTGCCATGGGACGACGACAAGTTGGCTTACGAGGACAGATACTCCTTCGAAGTCGTTGGTCAGTTCAGATCTAGGGTTCAGCCAGGTGTTGTCTTTACCAACGTTTCAGAGGTTCAGGTTGCTTCAACCCTTACCAACGTTACTGGTGCTCCAGATAACTCAATTGGGGATGACGGTAACGGGGCTTGGCAATAGGCATCTCGTACTAATTTGTTGATGGCCACGAGAAGGAGCTTGATGACATGACGGCACCCAACTTCTCAAGGTACGTGCCGCCTGGCGTGTACACTGAGAGCGTCACCGGCCCCTCTGTCGGCATCTCCACGGTCACGCCTTCCGCAGTCGGGATCTTCGGGACGACCATTGGGTACCGGAACTACACCGATGTCTTCGTGGTTCCAGAGGACGCGGCTGGTCCGACACCTGTGGCTTTCGGTCCGCTGACCAAGCTCGGTGCCCAGGACACCTCCATCGTCATTACCGATGTGAACACTGGTGTCGAGTACGTCCTGAGCACCGACTACAACGTTGTCCAGGACACTGGTGATGACGCAATCGCTGACACCAACGACGACTCATTCACCTTCACCAGGGCGCTCGGTGGAGACCTGCTTGAGGGCGCAACGGTCAGAGTCACCTACCAGTACACCGACGCGGACTTCTTTGACGCGACTACCTTCACCGACACGTTCGATGTCCAGGACGCATACGGCCCAGCCTTCGACTCTGCTGGCACGCTGATCTCGCCGCTCACCCTGGCTGCCCAGTTGGCCTTCGCCAACGGTGCCTCGGAGATCGTGGGTGTGGCTGTGGACTACAGCGGTGCTCCGATCCTCGCTGACTACCAGGAAGCGCTGGACAAGCTACAGGACATCGAGAGCGTTGCTGTCATTGTGCCGGCCACTGGCGACAACACGGTGTTCGCCTCTGTGTCGTCTCATGTGAATCTCCAGTCGCAGAACCGCAGAGAGCGCAGGGCCATCGTTGGTACGGATGGCAGCACCACTGCGGTCAGCTCATCGCTGAGGATCGGGTACGCCGAGGCGGTAGACAACCGTCGCGTGTTGATGGTGTCTCCGGCCACGGTCAAGTATTTCTCGACTACGGCCAACCTTGAGGTCACCATTGGCGGACAGTTCTTGGCCGCTGCCCTCTCTGGAATTGCAGTGTCCCTCGGTGTCGCTGTACCGCTGACCCGCAAGGTGCTCACTGGTTTCACTACTATTCCAGAGATCCTCTCGGAGCAGCAGAAGAACCTTGAGGCCACCTCCGGTCTGTGTGTGATCGAGCAGCGGCGCTCCGGCCAGATCATCGTTCGCCACGGCATCACCACCGACCCGACCGACCTCTACTCTCGCGAGTGGACGATCACCGGCCAGGAAGACCGTCTGGCGATCCAGGTCAGGAACTACCTGGACTCTTCGGGAGTCATTGGCTCCATCATCTCGGACACCACGTTGGCCTCGGTCAAGGCTCAGGTCATCGGTGCGCTTGGAGTCCTTCAGGACAATGGCGATATCCAGGCATGGCGCAATGTCCAGACCAGGCAGTTGATCAACAATCCTGACGTCATTCAGGTGCAGTTTGAGTGGCAGGCAAGCATCCCGCTCAACTACATCCTCGTGCGCTACAGCATCGACCTCACGACCGGCAACGTGACCCAGACAGCAACAGGACAGTAGGAGAGAGATGGCTTCTTCGCAGACAAGAGTCGGCGGTTCAGCCTGGACGGTGTTCCTGTGGTCTGGGCAACCGCTCGCATGGATGCAGGTGTTGTCCGACCGCGCGCCGGCCCCTGTGGCTCCGTCACAGGCCATCCAGCCGCTTGATGAGCAGCACCCTATCGAGATCGTGACCCCAAGGGCTGTTGGCGCGGGCACTCTGACCCTGACCAACTTCGAGCGCTGGAACCAGCAGGTGTGGCAGGAGCTTGCCGGCCTGGAGAACGCGACCTCGATCCTGGAGATCTTCGAGGCTCAGTTGACTCTGGGCAACATCACCTGCAACAAGATCATCCGGGCTCCGGGTTACCCCAACGGCATTCGTACCAAGGTGTATGAGAAGTGCACCATCACGGACGCTGACGAGTCTGAGGTTATCAACATTGGCACGATGACCTTGCCCAAGGCCATCACCATCATGTACACAAGGCACCACTACATCTGATCTGGCGGTGTTGGTGGATTACGTCGAGTGGGAGAACATCTCAACGGGTGTTTTCATAGCCAAGTCTGCTGCGGTCATGTCCATAGAGGAGTGCCCTCTATGCAAGACCGCCTTCTCTACCGAGCCGGACAGCTTTGGCGAGGTTCAGTGCATTGGCAGGCATGTCTTTGCCGCAGAGGACGATGGCGACAACTACACGCTCGCTCATGTCGACAGCATCCCTCGGAAGGTGGCCACTAGGTGGGCTGCCTCTGACGATGCTCACGTAGCCAACCTGGACTCGGACATCATTGGTTGCCCGAAGTGTCAAAGCCCTCTTGACTTGTCTGCGGTCGCGGCGAAAAGCGCATGCGGGTCTTTTTATGCTAGCTGCTCTCGTGGGCATGAGTTCGACTCTTATGTTAGAGTTCCTCATATCTGGCTCTACGAAGCCGACGCTGGGCCTTTTGACACCTCGGAAGGGTGACTGTGGTAATAAAGAGAACGATGGCTTCTCTCGAAGGTCCCTCTGATGATGGCATTACTCCACCGGACGCGGATCAGCTTCTAGAAGCTCGCAAGGCAGAGGTCTTTGCCGCCGCTGAAAAAGCAGCTACAGAAGAGCCGGTTCTGACCGAGGACGAAGAGATCGAGACTATCGATCTGGTTCATGCTGGCCGCAAGGAGTGCTTCCCGACCATCTTCGGACGGAAGATCCATCTCCGGACTCTGACTATTGCGGAAGAGCTGAAGGTCTCCGAGATCACCAAGCACTACGTTGGCACTGACGGCTGGGGTCGCGCGTACCGCACTGCGGTTGTCGCTGCTGCCATCAGGAAGATCGACGGCAAGCTTCTGTTCGACCCAATCTCCGAGAACGAGTACAGGGAGATCATCGTCAAGAAGTACGAGATCCTTCTTGACTATTACCCGCTCGCGGTAGACCAGATCTACGCCAGGTATCGGGACATGGAGCTTGAGCTTCTAGCGCTCGTTGAGAAGTTGGGAAAATCCGAAGGCTGAGTCGACGAGTCGAGTTCGAGATCGACTTGGCCTACAAGATGGGTAAGCTCACTGGCCCGGACCAGTCGAGAATACAAAGACGTGCTCTTGAATACTACCAATATGCTCAAAGCAGAGATAAGGCTGATGAGCAGTTCGAGATCAAGAAGCTTCTTCACTTCATCTTGCGCGGCACCAACAACAAGTTGTACGAGTTCGCTTTCCCCAGCATTGAGTCCGATGACCCCGATGTCATCCCAGGTCATACATATGGTGTAGATGACTTGGAAGACTTCGAGAAGCTTCTGAAAAAGCTTGATGGGTTGAGCACGAAGACCCAGGCGAACTTGGACGGCGACAAATGGTCGGAGTGGAGGTAGCTCGTGGAGGACTACAGCGGCACCTCTGGCTTCACAAGCGACGCGGAAGGCGCTAACGCCAATCTCGACATCAACATGTCGGAAGAGGCAGCTCGCAACCTGTGGGATGTCCAGGCGGCAATCCAGAGGATCGCGGCCGACTTCCAGACCGCTGTGCGAGCTGCCTCTGACTTCAACAGCTACCTCATCTCCATCAGAGAGACCAGCCAGACCGTCAAGATGCCTTCCCTCAGCGGCATGGAGGGTGGCGAGGGCGGCAACATGGCCTACGACGGTGGCCGCGTGGACGCTCCGAATCTAGGTGGCGCTGGCCAAGGTGAAGGCAACATGGCTAGCCGTATTGGTGAGATGTTGGAGAACTCGACTGGTGCCGGTGGTGGAGCTATGGGTGCCTCGGGTAGTGGTCGCGCGAATGAGCACCCGGTAGACGTTGGTGGCTTCATCGGTCAGATGACCACTGCCGCCTGGATGATGCAGCAGCAGGGAGGGCACCAGCAGACCGCTGGTGGCCGCGTGGCCGCAGGAGCGAGCGCGATATCCTCAGGCATCCCTGCCGCGCGTCAGTTCCTTGGTGGTGGCGGGCTCGGTGGTGCTGCTGGTCTGCTTACCAGGTTTGGTGCCTACGGTGCTGCTGGGTATGCGGCCTACCAGCTTGTGGACGCTGGTCTTGAGACGTACGCACAGTCTCGCGCAATGGGCATCGCAGCGAACAACAGTGCACTTGGTACTGGGTGGGGATTCCAGCAGAGGGTCGGCCAGGCCACCATGGCTCTCTCCCCCTTCGTCAGTTCTGAGGATGCTGCTCAGATCTACAACACGGCTGTCGATCAGGGCTGGGCTGGTGGCCAGAACAGCGGTAGGGGATACGACCAGGGCAACTTCGGTCAGGCCTTGGGCTTCATGTACAACGCGGCTAAGAACTACGGCATGAGCCCGGAGGAGAGTTCTCAGCTACTGGAGACAAACTCCCTGAGTGCTGGCATGTCCGTCCAGGCCTTGAACCAGCAACTGCTTACCCTGCAACAGACTCTCGATGGTACTGGCGTGAGTACAGAGGTCGCAACGTCATCCTTCAGGACCCTGACTGGCGCTCTTATCTCAGCCGGCACGAGCCCACAGATCGCTGGGCAGATCGTCGGTGGCGCTCTCAGTGGGTACGCGGGCAACACTGCCCTCGGTCGCGGCAGAGGGGCTGAGATCGCTGTCAGCACGCTCTTGAGCGAACAGGGTGGCAACATCATTGCTGGCCTGACTGGAACTCTTCCTGGTGCGGTCATGGCTGGTGATCATGCAGTCGCGAGCACGGCAGAGTTGCAGAAGCTGACAACCAGGTTCGCTGACCAAGTGCTCAACATGAGTGGACTGGACCCGGAAGAGAAGGCTGCGATGTTCATGCAGCTATACAATGGTACCTTCAACCAGAACATCACTCCTCTAGAGGCCTCTAACATGATGGCCGAGAACGCCTCTAACAAGGATCTCTTGACGGCGGGCCAGAAGAAGTGGCTTGATCGAGGAAGAATTGGCAAGCTCGAACACCAGAACTGGGTTCAGTCGTGGTGGCAGGGCTTGGACATGGGTGGCGCTGACTGGGCGCATGGCATCACTGGACACACTGCCTCCCTCAAGGAAGAAGAGGAGAGGAAGTACGCGGTCAACTCGTACGACTACTACAACCCTGAGGTCAATGCTCTTCTCGAAAACGCGACTGACCTCACCAAGGTCCAGTTGTTCGACGCGCAGGGCAACCCAGTTCAGATGGACGGCAACAGGGTTGCTGGTGCCAACATCGCTAAGTGGTTCAGTGACCAGGCCAACTACGAGAAGTTCGCCAAGAGGGGCAGTGGCTTCTACATCACCGATGAGCAGGGCAATAAGTACGACGAGTCCAACATCGGTCTCGGTGGAGTGGACGCTGCCGCGCTAGCTGGCAACGCCGATGAGGCCAACACCATCTACATCACGCTGTCGAGTGACGCCAAGGCTTGGTTCGCCACCAACAAGGACAAGCTTGAGCTAGATCCTGGATATCACAAGCAATGACAGAATCCGCGCTGCTGACATTCACTGGAGGGGCTCGCAACTTCGTTGTGAGGACGAACCCCAACTACATCTCGTACTCGTACTCGCTCCGGACGAAGACCTTCTCCACCTACGGTGGCAAGGTGGTCCAGATCCTTGGCGTTAACTACGAGTCGTTGATCATCGAGATCGACTCCGGTAGCGCGCATACTGTCAATGGCAAGCCTGGCGGCTTCGAATACTTCAGAAGCGTCATCCAGTGGTTCAAGGAAACATCGCTCTGGCAGAGGAACAACAAGAGGCCGATCAGGTTTACATACCCTGTTAGGAACTATGTCCTTGACGTCTTCTTGAAGAACCTCACCATCGCGGATGACCTGAAGAACGTTGTGAGACCACTTCAGCTAGAGTTCGAGATCGAGAGTGACTTCACCGGTCTACTGTCTGGTGACTTGGTAGACGAAGAGCTGTTGTCGTACTTCCAGGACGGCATCGGGTACGAGAAGAACCCATACAATGACCCACAGAAGAACATTGACTCAGATCTCAGTGGTGGGTCTCCGAACACTGGCGGGGACGCCGGAAGGGGTTAGTCATGGCTTCTACCTTCTTCTCCAATGGTGCTGTATCTCGCCCGTCGAACAACAACCAGAGACTGATCGAGCACCGCAAGATGGGCGGCATCTCATTTGACGTGAGATGGGGCTTGTTCATTCCTTTTGATGACGAGCTTGTCGCTTACCAGGAGCCACATCCTGCGGAGGTGACGAATGTCGGCACTATTGATTTCTCCGACTAAGGGCCAGCGCAGGATATACGTTGTCAACTACACGACCGGTATCTCGAACAACCTAACCCAGAACACCATGAGGCTGGGTCGGAACAACATCTCAATCAAGGTAGTTCAGCAGTCATTTGACTTCACTGTTCAGTGCACCACGCCCGAGTACAAGACAGACCTCCAGGATTTCATCCGCATAGCCATGCGGGAGACCATGAGGGGCGACAGCGGACTCAAGCCGATGAGGTTCCTGTGGCCGAGCCAGAAGATCGACTACTTGGGCTACATCACGGTCAACCAGATGGGAGTCCAGAGGTTCGAGGTCGGTCCGCTGCTCAGCTTCTCCATGCAACTGGTCAAGGATGAGCTGAACACGGTAACCAATGACTACAGCACCGGAGGAGACTACACCGGCATCTATGACGGCCAGGTGTACACAGAGGACGACTTCGCGCTGCCAGAGGACGACTACGAGAGGTACGACCAGAACGTCCCCGACCCGCCACCACCGGTATTCACAGGACACTGATGACTGACCCAACACCAACATCACAGCCTAAGGCCCCACCTGGGTCGAAGACACTGATTTACTCACCCAGGGTTAGAATCGTCATCTCCTCAGGCGGTAAGGACATTGATGTCTCAAGCGACATCATTCGTGGGCGCGTTGTCAGGGCTATCGATGCTGTGTCTCAGGCCGAGTTTTACCTGAACAACAAGAACGGCAAATATACGGGCATGCTTCGTCGGATGGATAAGGTCATCATCTGGATGAAGAGGGTTAACTGGATTCAGGTGTTCAGTGGCTACCTAGACATCGTTCCGGCGTACGACCTGTTCCCGACCGAGGCCTACATCAGGGCGAGCTGTACCCTGAAGAGGCTGAAGTATACCTACTGGGACAAAGGGCTGTTCCCGTCCGTACAGCTCCTCAACCCGATTACCACTGGTGAAGACGGAACCTTGGAGGTCGCCAACAACTCGCCTGACGCGGGCAGTGGCGTGATCATCCACGACCTGTTGACCAAGGTCGGCAACTGGCCGGTGAACCAGGTCTTGATCCAGCAGATCCCAGTGAAGTTCATGGACTTCATGAAGGACAACATCAAGCTGGTTGACCAGCAGGAGACCTTCAACAGGATCTACACCTTCTTGCAGGGTGGCGGTATCGCCGAGGGGCAGATCTACCCGTGGTCATCCGCTGCGGGCGCGACGCCAGAGCCTGAAGGGGCGGGAGGAAAGTTCTCCCACGAACAGATCATCTCGTTGATCAAGGGTGTCTGGGGCACGGCCCAGTCGGGGATGTCAGACGACAAGATAGCCCTGGCTGCTGCGTACTGCATCCAGGTGTCCAATGGGGACGCCGAACATCACTACGATGGCACCTACCCGTTTGGCAGCGGGCGAGACGAGTGGGGTCTGTTCGGTCTTGACCACGAGGGCAACTCTGGCAAGCACTTGACCCTCGATCAGTTGAAGGACCCGCTAGCCAACATTCTGGAGGCGTACAAGGTCTCGCAGCAGGGCACCAACTGGAGCTATTGGGCCAACGACATGGGGTTCGGCAACCCGCCAGACAACCTGCCTTCGGTGCGGGCTCAGGTGCCTACCGTGGCCCCGTGGATCAGCGCCATCAACCTGACCAACTCGGGAGCGAATCTCAAGCGAGACGTACTGGAGAGCTTGTTCGACCAGTTCTACGGTCCGTCCGGTGGCGAGGACGTCAAGAAGGTTCTGGAGTACGCAGCGAAGCAAGAGGGGAAGCCGTACATCCTTGGCACTCAGGGTCCGGACACCTTCGACTGTTCTGGTCTAGTGAGGCAGGCGTACCTTCAGATTGGTCTAGATATCCCCCACCATGCGGTGGACCAAGCTCGGGTCACCTTCGACTACCAGGTGCCGAAGAGCAACGGTGTCAGGTGGCAGGTCAGTGACTTGAAGCCTGGAGACCTGATCTTCTTCCCCAGCTCCGCTCCGGACAAGGGTGGTGATGGGGTTCCGGACATCGGCCACGTTGCCATGTACTACGGGGATGGACGCACCATCGAGGCCGGTTCTCCTGTCCAGTATGCCGATGCTGCCCACTACCTCAATGGCACCAACGGTAAGGCCTACACCGCGAACTTCATCACCCGGCCGATGGGCATGCTGTACGCGCTCAGGGACTCGACTGGGGTGTGGGACTCGACAAACGAGAACGGCGAGGTCAACGCGGCCTACCGCTTGTTCAATATCATGTTCAAGCCGGAGACCAGTGGCCTGTCTCTGCTCTTGAGGGATGACTTCGCTCCGGCGAACGATGAGTCTTTGCTGACAAGCGTGTCTCAGGTGTGCTCGGGCTCCATGAGGTCATTCCAATCTGGACCAAATGGTGACTTCATTGCCTTCTTCCCGGACTACTTTGGCATTAACAACACCAAGGCGGTCTGGGAGATCGAGGACGTAGAGATCATCAACCTCAAGCTCCAGATCAATGATGATGAGCTTGTGACTCACGTCTTCACCATCGGCGACTCCAACATGAACATGAACATCGACATTGGTGACTGGATCTCTTCGTCTGGTGCGGTCAGCATCATGAGTAAGGCGATCATGAGCCAGGTTCTACAAATGCAGTCGAATACGGGCTTCCTGTCCACCCCGGAGGCGTTCCTCCAGAGGTTCGGCATCAGGCCCATGCAGAACCAGTTGAGCATCATCAGGAGCCACTACTTCGAGTTCTTCTCGTCCTTGTACAGGTTCCTTCAGCAATGGTCCAAGCAGTTCTCCACTGACGTCCAGATCTGCTTCATGCCTGAGATCTTTCCCGGCATGAGGATGAACCTGGCCAACCACGACGTCTGTGTCTACGTGGAGAGTGTGGTCCACACGTTTGACTACCAGGAAGGCTTCCAGACCTATCCCACCATCTCCTGCCCCAGCACGCCTGCGGGTGGCCAGGATGGTCTGCCGATCGCCATGGGAATCTGATGCCAGCCAAGAACATCACCTACCACACCCCGATCAACCAGGAGGAGAACACTCCCCTGGTGACGATCCTTGAGACGAAGATCGACACCAAGCAGGCGACGGCGATCGACTCTCGCAAGGCTGCGTATGTCGTCGACTTGGCGAAGTCTGCGTTTGGTGCTACGCACTACCCGATCCCTGGATCGCAGTGGTACCTGAAGAAGATCAGTGGCGTGTGGACACTGATGGCTCGCGCGGCCCGTCAGAACCCTCAGCTAGACCCAGCGATCGAGCCTGTGGCCGGAGAGACCTACCTCGGCTCTGAGGTCGCCACGTACATCGTGAGCCCAAATACGGTCATCAATGGAGACCTTGAGGTCACCGGGACTCTCACCTCAGGTGGCATGGCCGAGGTGGACACCGAAGTCGGCACGATCAAGCTTCATCCGACGAACACGCCTCCAACTGGCTGGTTGATCTGTGATGGATCAGCGGTTAGCAGGACGACGTACGCCGACCTGTTCGCTGTCATCAGCACTACGTACGGCGTGGGTGACGGTTCAACGACCTTCAACATCCCAGACCTCAAAGGCAAGGTCGCAGTCGGTAGAGACTCCGGTCAGACTGAGTTCGACACCATCGGCGAGACTGGTGGTGCCAAGACCCACACGCTGATCACTGCTGAGATTCCCTCTCACCTTCACGCGGTGGGAACACTTGTCAACGGCAACCAGAGTGCGGACCACTCGCACAACCAGGGCACGTTGGTCAACAACTCACTGGGAAACCACACTCACACCATCGAGGTCGACTTCGACGGTGGTTCGGGTAGCACTCGGTACACAGTCCACCGTGGTGGTGGCGCTGGTACCCACGACTCAGACGCCTCAACGTCGACTGGCGCACACGCGCACACGATCACAGGCTCTACAGGAACACAGAGCGCCAGCCACAACCACACGATCACGGGAGACACTGCCAACACTGGCTCAGGCAGCTCGCACAACAACCTTCAGCCGTATGCCGTGATGAACTTCATCATCAAGGCTCTCAGCTCGTTCGCTCCACCGAGCGTTGGAGATGGCCTTACCGAGATCGCATTCCACGCTGTTGGAACGTCATCGACTGATGAGGGCTTCACTGCCAAGGTGGTTGATGACACTTTTGAGCGCTTCATCATCCGCGACAGTGGAGCGATAGAGTGGGGTTCTGGCGCTCTCTCACAAGATGTAAACCTGTATCGCAGTGCAGCGGACAACCTTAAAACCGATGATGAGTTTGAGGCGGTGACTGGTTTCACTACTGCTGGAGCGGTGAAGGTACACCGTTCGGCTGCTGGCGACGATGCCTTCCGGGTCAACTACGACACCGACACCACTGGGTACCGTCTGGTCATCAACTCGGATGGAAAGGTGGAATGGGGCGCTGGTGGCACGAGTGCTGTGGATACCAACCTCTACAGGACAGCAGCGAACAGCCTGAAGACCGACGATGACTTCACTTCTGCTGGTGACATCTACGTAGACAATGAAGCAGCGGTTGCCAAGAAGGTGTCCAGAGGACGCCTGATGGTGTCGGTGCAGGATGCTCCCACCGCTGATACAACCACGTCTTCTTCCTATGCGGCTATCGCTGGTGTCAACACTGTCTCGTTCACTAAGGACCATACTGAGACTGCTGTCGAGATGGTGTTCGCAGGGACTTGCTTTACCACTGTGGCAGGTACTGTTGTCGAGTTCGCCTTGCAGGTCAACAGCG
>Ga0105252_10001171_pt1 | contig 12391 bp, 21 predicted proteins | sample EasRivMeERMZT100_FD_89675 | JGI IMG/M metagenome (GOLD analysis project Ga0105252, IMG submission 89675) | Soil microbial communities from meander-bound floodplain in the East River, Colorado, USA - East River MetaG ERMZT100 | ecosystem: Environmental > Terrestrial > Soil > Floodplain | place... | reverse complement strand
TCCCGTCTCCGTTCTCTTGTGATTCTCCCTGCGCCGCCAGTACGTATAATTTTCTTACATTTCGCACACATCAGCAAAAGAGCAGAAAGAATAAATGTTTATTTATACCCAAAATTCCCCCATAAGCTATCGCCATATGCGATAACATTCTCTGCATTATTCACACAATTACAATGTTCAGGATTCTTGAATGCGGAAGAAATTATTGGCGCAATGAACACCCTTTCCAGAAACACGACGAATAGAAGGAATAAAATGCCCTAGAATGTAGAAAATTCTCAAAACATTTTTCAGAGACCGGAAACATTTTCATGAGATGATAAGGTGTACAAGTCTGTGCATACACACCACAGCTGGTGTGGGATTTATCCCGACCGGATGTCGAAAGGATGATTTCATCTTCTTTTAAAGGCTCATCAGATTCTCCGAATTCCATTCGGGTTTTAATGTATCGTGCGCCATACGTAAATTATATACGGACATTACAGTCCGAAGAACATGAAATACACAGATTTACACATCTCACAACGAGAAAAAAGAACCACCAAGTGCATTGACGCGAGGGGCCCATGATCATAGCCGCATAAAACAGATACAAGGCGGTTGCGCCTGGATACAAAGGAAAGAACTGTCAGCAACAGTCAGCAGAGACGACGTATATTGGTATAACAACATTACTAGAAATGTGGTGCGGGCATGCCGAACAGTTTGATGGAACGCCACAGTATTCATTTACGTTTCTTGCGACGTGCTGTCACCTTCAGGGCTCCCTTTTGGCTTTGCTTCTTGGGAGGGGAGGGGGTCAAAGTAGGGACAGAGCGAGCAGGAGAGGGCGGCGGTGGTGGACGATTTTCGATCTGTGTATCCGTCGCTGTAATTGTCCTGCGGGTACGCCTGCCTCCGTTTGCGGGGGGGGTTCCGTCTGCCTGCTCCCCGCCGCTCTCCTGGGTGATACGAGAATGGGGCCTTTTCCTACCGATAGCAACAGGGAGAGCGCCGTTCAACTGCGATAGAATTTGAGTGCACAGATAAGATATGAATGACGCAGTCCAAACCTGTAGCTGAGAAGGTTGAAGCGGCTCTTGGACATGCTGCAACAGCGTATTCGAGATTGGACTTAAAGCCCTAGCGTCTTGGGCATCAGCGATCCGCTCGGGTGCTGGGGCAGGTGAAGGTCCTCGAGAGGATTGAGTGGTAGAAGGTGTTCGCGAACGCCGAGAGGAAGGCTGAAAACCTCGGGAGATTCCAACATGAGACGGAGAGATCAACGAGGTCTGAACGACCGCCTGGGCTATATGGGGGTTCCGAGTACGAAGCCGAGTGACTTGAGATCCGTCGGGCTGCGGTTGGGATTGAGCATGTCGAAAACTAGGCGTAGTAGGTGGGGCTTCAGCGCGAGTCTGGGTGACCGGTGATCGTGATCGAGCTGCTGGGTTGTTCTGAACAGTAGCACGCCTGGAGGTAGCATGCAAACTGTCGGTTTCTTCGCTGTGAGCACCACCATCTGCCCACCTACGGGCCTGGCGACGTAAAATTGTTATATCATTATTGTCATCGTCCGAGTCGTCCTCCAGATCCTGCACGGACACAAAGGTTCTCAATCCTGGTGTGTGGCTAAAAGGAGAGTTAGGATAGACCAAGACTCAGAAAGATCGGCAAACATACTCTCTCCACCAGTCTATAGTATCTTGGATCCAACCTGGAGTCATGCCATCTTCAGGGTCAAACAGCCTGACAACGTAGTTCCAAAGTTTCTCGAGCTGGTACGTGCCGTCTACATTAGACCAGGACTCGACAGAAGAGAGACTAAAGCGAATCTGGTGTGAGGATCATCAGCGGAGAGGAACTGATGACAAACGAGCAACTGACAAGAACCGCTGAATAAGCGATGGTTTCTGGCGTAGGATCCCTGATGCCGTGAATGGCCGCCTTGCACTTCTTGGAGCCCTTAGGAGAGACACCTGTAGCCGCGGAATTGGCACCAGTGAAAAGGAGGCGGAATGTCTTGCCGAGGTTATTGTCAGTATTGCTGATGCAGATTGGATGACCGTCACTTACGCGTATGAGGGCGTCTCCACGAAGAAGCCCTTGGGCCCTGTTGGATGGATGAAATATCCTATTTGATGGGTAAACGAATGCCGGAAAATCGCCCGCCTTGATCCGGATCTTGCCATCCTTGACACCCTCCATGAATGCACTGGAGTGCAAGTAAAAAGAACGTCCACGCCACGTGAAGAGAACTCACTCGGGATCTGCATCAAAATCATCCTGTGAGCGCAAGGGACACAGAGCGCGCGCTGTCTGTGGATGGTTCCATCCACGGTGAATCTTGTCGCCAAATGGATCAAGGGGAGGGTCAAAACTGGAGGTCTCGAAGTTGTCGCCAAGGATATACCGGACACCACGGGTGCGGACTTTATACACGTCCTCACTGCGCGCATTGCGCGCACTTTCAGCGATCTGAAGGTGATATCAGACTTATTGCCAGTCATATCAAGGAACTACTACTCAAGATGTTGACAAATTCGTCGATTAGGTCGGGGTGGTCTTCGAATGCATTAATTGTACCACTAAACCCCGGCAGCAGACTCTTGAACTTGTCAAATGCATCGATGTTCTTGAGACGTAAGTTGCGTTGCAGGACGGTCTCGTCGTTATTGGATCTATGATGAAGTTGATCAGGAAGGCATCGAATAGGTGGGGGTACATACATGGAATCTCTTCTGTCGCCCAAAAACTCAGCCTTCATCCCGTCGTACAACATTCCGCGCGGGTCAATGAAGGGGTTTAGGCCAGGTGGGATCCAACGCGCGGCCTTGATGTAACGTCCCATCGGTCCAGATTTTCTGTATTCGACCAGTTAGCTTCGTAGATATGTCGTCTACATTGCTACTTACTCATACTTGTGGGTCTTTCCACCAGCCCTGCCCGCTTTTAAGCATTCCAGGAGAGCGTTGCCGTGATTGAGCGGTTCGGGAGAGTCAGAAAGATGTCGATCCATGTGAGGAGCCTGCGCGGATAAGGAATACTGCCAGTGGGGCATTACGGTGTTCAAGTTCAAGTTTATGCTGTGACTCATCGAGGCACATAGTCGATCTGACTCGGACCAGTAAATTTCCTTTGTTTCGGAGTCCGAGTCCAAGTGTCCCGGGCCAAATGTCTTGCCAGACATGCCGTGGCGTAGATTCGAATCGGCGAGTTTTACGACTGAACTGATAGGTATTCTGACAATATGGACCTGGAACTGGAACTGGAACTGGAACTGCCAGTACTTACTATCACGCATCGACTTCATCGACGTCACGGCGCGATCGTAGCCGGCATCGGGCACGTGATGCCGACATGCCGACAATTTGCAGCGCTTACAGTTCACCACCTTCTCTGGCCTCTTGCAAGGACGAGTCATGCCACGAGTCATGCCTACTCATCGTGAGTCATACCGATTCATAGTGACTCATATCCGCTAACCCTGGTTGTCCTTATAAAACCCTGCCAGTGGATCTGGCACTGACGTCCTATCCGCCCTATCCGCGTCGGCGGCGATCACTTCCCATCATGTCTCGCCAAGAACTGTACCTTCAACAGATTCGCATCTCCGAAGTAATTCTCCAGTTTGACGTATCCGCCGGACGTGGGTTGACTCTATGGAGGTGGTATGTGCTTACCAATTTGCCTCAAGTTTGACTTTGTTAACGCGTGATAGGCCCGTGAATGACGTCGGGGAGCGAGTGACGCCATCGAACCTTGCTGCTCATCGTTTATCCCATTGCTTCCTTGGTCCCTGTTGCATTTGCCCCGTCATCTTCGAGGATGTGACCGCTTTCACAGAAGCTGCCTTTGCCATGATGTTGTCGGGTCGCTATATAGGAGAGTATGTTGCCAAGTGCGCGCGTGGACAATGCAAATATTTTGGTGAGTCTTGAGCAGTTACTCGATTACCGCACTCACCGGCCCTGATCCCGTGTAGTACCTGTTGAAGATATGTATATCAAGATTGGAACTCCTTTGTGCCGTTATCCTCGCAGAGGTAGAGTTTTTCAACTTTTTATCTACTGACCTGGTTCTCAACTTATCTCTGAGATGCCGATGAGCCGCGACCTCCGGATGTCATACATTTTGCCGGGGAATCAGATGATGAAAACACGCCACCGGCTTCTGGAGGTGCATCAAGCAGGAGCGCTAGCAAGCGACTCAAGAGGTCATATGCGATGATCGGTATGGCTGCTGTCTCAGTTTGGTCCCTCGTGACATTCACGCTTCGCAGATATAGGCAACTGCTCGATTCCACGACGAAAGTTCCATAACAATAGTCCTCAGAAGCCCAAGACTCTTCCTCTCCTACTGCAACTCAACTCGACAATTCGCCCAGGCCTATCTCAGCGTGATTTCCGGGCGCTGTTCGCGAAGTGTATCTGTGGCTTAATCATGACTCGAACGGCATTCCGCTCGCACTACTGCACAACTGCAGAAGAGCCGGACATTATAGAAATCACCGACTCGGCGTCGGATGTCGAAGAGTAACGTACTGTAAACACTTGCTTCACATTCTGTGTATATTTTTTGTTGCGTGGAAAATACAATACGTTCATCACTCCCAGTTCGCCCGACAAGATTCCCATCGTCACGGCAACCGGCGTCACAAACGTGACCAACCCGACGCAACGTCGACGACCGAGTCGGAATCGGTTTTGTACGTACATCGACGTCATCACGCCAGATCGTTACCCTGATAAGTCCTGCAGTTCGGACATGGTAAAGGTCCCAGAAACTTTCTTTCTTCCATCAGGCTGACTCGGACTCTCAGGCTCGCCATAACTCGGATGACGATAAACCAAACGTTGACCCCACGTCGAACTCGGAGCTGCACCAGAAATTCCGCACGATCACTCTGATGATCCACGCACTCGACCCGGTTATCGACTCGGAGTCTACCACTGAGCGTAGCACCAAGCTGACCTCCCATCAAACTCGTTCGCTTCGGATCTTGACCGCATTGGCGATCGCCATTGCCGATAATCAGGAGGTTACTGCTGTAGTATCCAGCCGTCCCCAGCTCTCATATCAACATCCGGTTACTGCGGCTACTACCAGTACTGCTGGAGTTCAAGTCATCGCTGCTGGTCAATCGAACGCTGTACACACGGGTGTACCAACGGCAAAACCACCTGACCCACCTGACCCACCGGCCAGTGATACGTCGATCCCAGGCAAAGTCGCAGAGATCCTTAGGCAAGGCTATCGCACCGTGTTTTGCATGCTACGAAACACCCATAATGGGCACAAGGAGGTCAACAAAATATGCGAGATTCTGAAACACAACCTCGACGTCAATACCTCGGCACCGCTTGACGAAATCCTTCCTCTGTAAGCATACTTCATGTTCGTTGTGCACGCCACAATTCGTACGATTGATTGATCTCTGGTCAGCACCGGCATCCAGCCATTCGAAAACCACATCGCGATTGTGACCGCGTATCTAAACGCCTTTATCCAGGAAATCGCACGATCGCCTGACTCGGATGCCGCTGCTGACATCCAGGACCGCATGTCAGACTATATCATGGCCAGATCGTCAACACGAATGCACGAGCGGATAAATAACAGGTACTCGACGGATATTTTCCGGGCACTGTGTCGTGTCGATGACGAGCAACTCTCCAAGATCACCATCCTCCCCGCTGTCACTCCACTTCGGAAGTCCCAGTTGAAGCGCGATAAGAGATTCCTCGAAGCTATCCACAGGGAGAGTATGCAGAACTTTCTGGGAAGTATCGATGTGGCCGTACCCAACCTGTTAGAAGTGCCACTCGATCGCACCACATCCTTCTACGGGCCGTCAACCGCCAAAGAAGTTCACAGCTTCCTCGTCAGGACTCTAGAGGATTTCCGCGATACAGTCAAGCAGATTGCTAAGAGACAGTATAAAGGAGGCGTGCCTCCAAAACCAGGTGCGGAGAAAGAACAGGAGGGACGGAGAGATCTTGTCATCCGTGTCGAATGCGCATCTCAGTTGTTGTGCCTATTCATTTACTCCTCTGCCGCCTTCACCCATTTCGAAGCGATACGTGGAGTACTTCTGATGATGGAAAGAGAGATAGATGTGGCCAGGAGATTAAAGGAGGCTCGGAAAAATGAAGAGCTCGCACCGTTGACTCAACCCGAATCCGACGTGGAGCCTCCTGTTGTGGACGACATCGACGACGAGCTGGAGTGCGGCCTCGGCGACGATGATGGAGAAGATGACCTCACCACCTTAGCCAACCATGCGGACAACGAGGCAAAGTGGGACCCAACAACCAAGAAGTACCTGCGGTCGATACGCCGACACGTCAGCCACATGGAAGCCATCAACATATTATGCGCAATGTGCCGCAAGTTGGCAATATACTCTCAGATTCGCACACCCGTTGTCTCCGTCACAGCACTCGCCGTCCCTTACCCAGGAAATGTCATAATGCCCTGGAAGAATCTCGTTCAGGAGATATGGCCTGCGGATCCTGCAGCTACTATCTGGTCAGCTCAAGATGTGATCGACCGGCTTTCCCAACTGGATAGATTCTCAGACGAGAAGTTTCGCTTCGGAGGCACGATCCATTGCGAGGCATGTCTAGTGAGCCTTTTGGACATGAACGTGTTGAACTCCCTGGTCAGGGCAAGTCGTTATTCTTTCCAAAACTCAAAGCTGACACTTTGGCGCAGAACATTGAGCCAGACTTCATTGGCGTCTCCAAGAGATGCTGCCCAGCATGCACGAAACTTTTCGAACTTCTCACTACGCGCGGAGGACATCGTGTGCACTTCGTCGGTTCGCATCATACCGTTTATCCCTGCAGTCTCCCGTATTGGCTGCCTAAATCTGTCATTCTGTTGATGATCAAACACTTCCAAGACATTTTATTGGAAAAATTGCAGAGGTTCCTCAACAATGATGGTTCGGGGAGGAGTCTGTCTGGTGATTCGGTTGGCTTTGATAGTTCTAGCAGCGAAGACGGCAACTGGTCGGCCAACGAGTCGGCCGACGAGTCGACCACCAAGTCGGGCGGTCGCTTGATGAGTGATCGCCGGTTGAAGGCATATACCTTTGCGCGCAGGGCAAAAATGGTGCAGTCCCAATCCAAAGCCTAATTCTACGCTGTCAACAATGTGGATGCCAAGGCTGGCCATTCATATTCTGTCATTCGATGTACATTTATTCCTTACCGTGTTTTTTGCACATGTACCAATGTCATGACCGTTTTGTCTCGTAAACACGCTGCGTTAGTATCCGTTGACCAGTATGCTGGTGTATCCTGGGGCTGCCAGTGACGATGGCGTGCTTTCTGTACATGTATCCAAGCCTTGCACATTCAAGTTCATCCCACGGTGTTATCATTGGAGTACCTTGCGAGACGAATTCCACGAAGAGTCGAAATGAGCGGCGACCAGTTGGGTCGCGCATTCACTGGCAATATCGGCCCCGGCTGCTTCCGGGCCGGGAACCACGACAGCCTGGGCCATTGACTCGACTCGGAAGATAGTAAGTTGGCGAGACGTCTAACTCCCGGGCTGTCATCGGCATGACGTACCGATGTCCAGCATGCGCCAACTCGTCTCACAAGACATCGAAAGCTCTTGCCAGCCATCGTCGATTCTGCAAGCCATACAAGATGCTCCCCGCACATGCCCTCCGCTCTCGTCTGGAGCAATTCAGATTGAATCAGTCTAAGAAGCCTGAGCGAGCCATTCTTGAGGAACCTTCAGCCATGGATATTGACCCTGGGCCATCCGGGCCACAGGTATGCTTCTCTATTCGTCTTCTCCGTCTGTGACCGTTGAATCGCCATGATAGCCTGCCTATGAATCTCAGGTCACCGGCTATCGTCCCTCTGGTCTTCCTGCGCGTACGATCAGACTACCTCGATCATACCTCGATCTCCTCCCCTCATCGCACGGCCCACTTACCCTCGCCGATATTCTTGCCCCTTCGGATGACGACGAAGACGGTTCGGAAGAAATTGGATCGCCTGCACTGTCATCAGCTGGTTATGGCGCCTCCGCATCGTATCGTATGAAACCGAATGATTTTGGCGTTTATCGCGAATATGCGTGCGCAATTCCCTCCTACACGCCCGATGAGTTCAGGTCCTTCAGTGACCTCTGCAACTCCCCAAATTTTATTCATTCGAAGCAATCCTCATCGTCTATTGGATCCGGCTCTCCTATAACCTTTTATGCGCCATTCCGGAACGTTTCGACGTTTCGACTGCTGAACTGGTACAACACAAAATCCAGCCTGAAGTCATTCGCTGAACTTAACCGTCTTGTTAACGACGTCTTGCTTGCCCCTGACTTCGATCTCAATGACCTGAAAAAGTTCTCAGCTGCGCGCGAAGTTGGTCGACTCGATTTTCACCACGACACGTCGTCTTCGATATTCTCTGAACATGACGGCTGGATTGAGACATCCGTTTCAATTCCAGTCCCCATCGAAAAGGGCGCCAACATGCCAAAAATGAGTGAGGCTACAGCCCCTCGTTTCCTCACTGAAGGCCTCTACTATCGCAAGATCACGGAGGTCATCAAGTCCGCCTTGAAAGAAAGCAATGCAACTCAATATCACCTTTCTCCGTTCAAAGAATTTTGGCAGCGTAGTTCTAATGACCCTGTGGAGCGCCTCTACTCCGAAATATACACATCCGACGCTGTGATTGAGGAGCATCAAGCCATCCAGAACCGTATGCCGGAGTGTAACCTCGAGAAGGTCATGATCCCGATCCTGATATGGTCAGATTCCACGCAACTTGCATCATTTGGAACCGCTTCACTATGGCCGGTTTATTTATTCCTTGGGAATCTCTCCAAGTATGTCCGTTGCAAGCCCTCGTCTTTTTCCGCACATCATCTCGCATACATTCCAAAAGTCAGTCCAATCTATGGAACACCGTAGAGGGACTACTAACAACTGGCTGTTGGCAGGTCAGCGACAAATTTCAAGACTGGTATCGACGTTGTTTTCGGACGTCGGCCTCTTCTGTCGTTCTCAGTCACTGCAGGCGGGAACTCATTCACGCTATCTGGATGTTGATGCTGGATGACGACTTTGTCATGGCATACAAAGACGGCCTGGTTTGTGAATTTGTTGATGGTGTTTTCCGGCGCGCATTCTTCCGCTTTGTCATCCACTCGTCTGATTACCCTGAAAAGTACGTGTTGACGGTCTCACGATTTCTAATAGTTGATCTCGTTCATCGTCAAATAGGATAAACTTTGTCTGCATTCGTTTTTTGGGAAAGTGTCTCTGTCCTCGCTGTCTAGTGGAAAAACAAGAGGTCCACAACATGGGAACCAAAAGTGACATGCAGAACCGGGCCTCATACGCGCGAGTCGACAACGGTATTCGACGTGCCAAGATCGCGAAAGCCAGGAAGCTCGTGTACGAGAAAGGTGCCAGCATTAAAGGCAACACAGTCAAGTCCATTTTGGGCGCAGAGTCGATGGTACCGACTACAGTAAGTGCAACCCCTGATCTGTGTTGTCCTTTGATGTCTGGCTGACTTTTCGTGCTAGAACGCTTTTTCTGCAAAACTCTCGGCCTTCGGATTCAATTATTTCTTGCTTTATGTCGTCGATCTCATGCACAAATTTGAGCTTGGTGTCTGGAAGAACACATTTATCCATCTGTTGCGGATTCTGCATGCACATGGCGGAGAAGCGATTCAAACTTTGAATGAAAGGTAGTCATGCGTGTCGTTAGGTTCTCCATCTTATATTTGTTGCCAGATACCGTCATATCCCGAGCTTTGGTAGAAGCACTATACGCCGGTTTAGCAACAACGTCTCAGGGATGAAAAAGCTAGCTGCCAGGGATTTTGAGGATCTTCTCCAGGTATCTATGCCGTTTGATGTTCAATCCATGCACTCAGAATTGGACTTTAGTGCGCAATTCCTGTCTTCGAGCATCTCTTACCTCACCCCTACAATGATATTGTCCTCACCCTGCTATTTGAATTGGCCTACTGGCACGCACTGGCTAAACTCCGTTTGCACACCGACACAACACTATCCTTTCTTGAAACATCAACAACAAGACTTGGGCGGTGCATGCGCCGTTTCCGGCTCTACACTTGCAAAGCATTTCGCACTGTGGAACTCCCAAGTGAAGAAACAGCACGCCGTCGACGAACTGCAGCGATGAATCCAACAGGACACTATACCGAAACCGCCAGCAAGGACCCCAAAGTGAAGAAGCTCAACCTCTCAACATATAAATGGCACGCTCTTGGTGACTATGTGAGTACCATTCGTCGATATGGAACAACGGACAATTATTCTACGCAAACGGTAAGTTACCCGAGCGTCCCAATCCCACATCAAATCACCATTCTCCCAGGGTGAGCTTGAGCATCGGCGCGTCAAGCGATTTTACAAAACCACAAACAAGGTAAAATTTGCCGAAGGGATCGCAAGACGACAACAACGCGAAAGACTTCTTCACAAGATGAGCCAGCTTGATCCGAGCTCTACTTCAAAATTGAAGCAAGATGATTCACCTCTGCTCACCGCTCCAGAAGCTCGCTACCACATTCCCGACCTCACGAAGTCTTACAATGATCTTCAGGAGTGGTTTGCGGAACGTTCCGAGGACCCCGCGTTCAAAGTAAGTATCGAAGGTGGCTTGTAATTGTGACGCTCATCGCCACTTCCAGAATTTTATTCCCGATCTTAAAAATCACCTCCTTGGTCGCATTCGAGGGACCTCCTACCAGGGTGATGAACACCAGTTCACACCAGAGGACCGACGCAGCGTGCACTTCACAAAGAACAGAATCTATCATCACAAGACTGTCCGCTTCAATTATACAACATACGATCTCCGACGTGATGAGGACTCGGTTAACCCTGAAAAACGCGCCGACGTCATGCTGCTGTCCCATGAAGATGACACCGCAGACCCCCATCCCTATTGGTATGCTCGTGTAATTGGAATCTCCCACATCTTCGTCCAGATCCGGGACCCAATCACTCGCAAGTTTTCAGATCCCAAGAGGTTCGACATCCTTCATGTACGATGGTTCGGTCGCAATCTCTCTGTTCAGTCGGGTTGGAAAGCAAAGCGATTGCACCGAATTGGATTCATACCTGCTAGTGACTCCGATGCGTTTGGGTTCCTCGACCCCGCACAAGTCATTCGTGGTGTCCATCTTATACCTCGTTTCGCCGGTGGGCGCACGTCTGAATATATGGGGCCATCAATCAGCAGGAAACCAAGCGAGGGCAACGAAGACTGGGTGAATTTTTACGTCAACTGGTGCGTACGATCTGTACAATGTCCTTTATGAGATTCCACCAATTTTCTCCTAGTTTTGTTGATCGCGACATGTTCATGCGTTTCCGAGGAGGCGGCGTTGGTCACAAGTCGACAAGCCAGGCCACACAATTTGCATATGATGATCGGGACGTGATGGACACCAACAATTATGAATCGAGCGATTCCGATGACGAAGAAGCAGGGTTCGAGCATGAACCAACAGATGACGACCAAGACAACCAGTCGCACCACTCGGAAGAGAGCGAATGTGATTTGGACTCAGAGGGCAATGCGAATGACGATTCAGACCTGGATACGGAGCCTTTGGATGAGTATGGAGTGGAAGGTTTTGCCGAGTTTTGAGACACTCTGGCTCAGGCGCAAAGGGAGCGCTCACTCGGTTCGAGGAGTTGTACTGGCGGGTGACCGGTGTGCCATAATATCATGCTAGCGATTGCCGTAGTACCCAGCGTGCTGAGTCACCATGCACCACCACTTCTACTCGGTGCCAACGGGTCATGGTCACGAACGGTCAGCAGCGGATCAGGTCGTTCTCCGGAATGTGAGCCTGAGCATCGATGGCAGAGCAACAGCATTCATCAATCGTATGTTCTTACGGTTGGATTTTATTCATGAGCAATTCTCGCAGGTGGCATTGATGCTGAGGACATTCTTGGATATCGGCATGAATGGTGGGCTCAAGTCTGGTGAGGATCTTGTATGACAACTGCAATTCTGAAGGTTTGTTTGAAGTAGCTGAAAGCGCTAGCTCGATTACATTCTGTATACCATGATGGCGAAGACCATAAATGCGAAGAGAAACCCTCTTCGTGACATGCAAGCGCAAAATATCCTCATAAAATCATTGCTCAATTTGGAAGGCCAACAATCTCATGCATTTTTTCGGCCCTTTTGCTGATGGCTGTATCGAAGGCGGGCTGAGGACGGTTCTGCGAGCGTGGTCAGCGGAGGTTGAGCGCGGGAAAGGAATCACGTACTGATTGCTGGAGGTGCGCCGTCGGTGTGGAACTCGATGGGTATGTCGTTGAGTGCGTCTTCGTCTGAGAAGGCCTGGCATTGTCGTCTTCGGTCGGGTAGGGATGG
>Ga0105252_10001170_pt1 | contig 12399 bp, 10 predicted proteins | sample EasRivMeERMZT100_FD_89675 | JGI IMG/M metagenome (GOLD analysis project Ga0105252, IMG submission 89675) | Soil microbial communities from meander-bound floodplain in the East River, Colorado, USA - East River MetaG ERMZT100 | ecosystem: Environmental > Terrestrial > Soil > Floodplain | place... | reverse complement strand
CCGACCGGCGCGTATATCAACCCGACGCTGCCGATCTACGACGGCGATGGCAACCCGATCTACTACCGGGACCACATGTTCGTGAGCTACGGCCCGAACCGCAACCCGAACGACCCGATCAACGATCCCTACGTGTCCTATTCCAACCTGATCGACTACTACGACGGGCAGATTGTCGGCACCGGCAACCCGGCGCCCATGACGCCGGTCGGCTGGAAGCCGACGGCCCTGTCGCCGCGCAACTACATCAGCCAGTGGGGCCTGTCCGCCAACATCAACTGGACCATCAACGAGGAGCTGAGCCTGGTGTCCATCACCGCCTACCGGGAATACGACACCTGGAGCACCTGGGACGAGGACGGTTCGCCGTTCGCCATCGTGATGCTCGACAACAAACTGGACAACTGGCAGCTCACCCAGGAATTGCGTTTGAACGGTTCATTCGGCGAAAACGTGGACTGGACCGTGGGCGGCTACTACCTGGACCAGGAGAGCACCTACCTGGCCCGCGTCGACCTGAACTACGCGCAGATCGACTTCATCCACGGTCCCGACCCGACCCCGGCCGACACCATGGCGTTCTTCGGCCACGCGAGCTGGGACATGACCGACCGCCTGCGACTCAGCGGCGGCCTGCGCTATTCCGACGAGTTCAAGGGCTACACCCACTACCGGCACAATCCCGATGGCTCGAACATTGGCAGCCAGGGACCGACCTTCCCCGGCGCGCCGGACCTGATCAACATCCGCCTCACCGGCGTCAACGGCCTGTATGCCGAGTTCGAGGACCAACAGACCGACTGGCGCGTGGCCCTGGACTACGCGATCAACGACGACATGATGGTCTACACCAGCGTGTCCACCGGTTACAAGAGCGGTGGTGTGAATCCGCGGCCATTCTTCCCGCAACAGCTCAAGACCTTCAACCCGGAGACCCTCACGGCCTACGAGTTCGGCTGGAAATCCACCCTGTTCGATTCACTGCGTTTGAATGCGGCAGTGTTCTTCAACGAGTTCGAGGACATCCAGCTCACCCTGACCCAGTGCGAGGTGCCCGCCTTCGTGGACCCGGACGGCATTGCGGCGCCCTGCCTGAAGCCCTCCAACGTGGGTAATGCGGACATCAAGGGTCTCGAACTTGAAGCGCATTGGTACGCGACCGAGAGCCTGCTGATCGAGGCCATGTACAGCAAGCTGGACTTCGACTACACCTTCGTGGCTCCGCTGGTGATGACCGGCAGCCCGATCGCACCGCTGGACATGATCACGCCCTACACCCCGGAGGACAAGTGGAACCTGGGCGCCCAGTACACTTTTGGCCGCCTGACCGCTCGGCTCGATGCCTTCTACCAGAGCGAGACCTATGCCGACGCGACCAACAAGCCGGTCAACCGTATCGACGATTACACCCTGGTCAATGGCATGCTGTGGTGGGATTCGGCGGAAGAGGACTGGCGCGTGGAATTCACCGTGCGCAACCTCACCGACGAGGTCTACTACCACGACCTGTACGACGTGAGCGCCAGCGCCGGTTCGGTGCTCGCGCAGCCTGGCATGCCGCGGACCTATCACCTGGCGTTCCAGCGCAATTTCGAATAAGTTACAAAGTACCGGGCGCCCACTTCGTTGTGGGCGCCCTTTTTTTGAATGCCGAGCCGGGCAGGCGGACGCCAGACAAGGGCGACCGCGCGGCTGCACGTGCGGCCATTGAGTGCCACCCGGGGATGCATCCCGGGGCTTGGGCAAACTTGGTTTGTGAAAGCGCATAATTTGGGGCATGATGCGACTTCGGTCCGTCGAGTCGCCATGCTGAGTTCAGGCAGTGCCAGATGGACTTTGGAAGCCCGGCAGGTATTGACCATAAAAAGGGCGAATTTCTGAAACAGGATTTCGACCGCTGCAACGGTGTTTGCGGCTGAGCAAGTGTTGGTACAATTACCGGATGCTAAGATAAATCGACTTTGCGTAATTTGCGGTGTTAACATCTGCGCCGCTGGTGGCGGTTGCGATCACGCCACGGTGGAATTCATGTTGCATTTCCATACCCACGCAAGGCAGTGGATCTCGTTGATCAGGAGGCGTTTTTTGTCATGACCCCGCTTAATTCCAGGCTAGTTAAATCAATCAGCCTAGTGCTGACCATGGCGATGCCAATCGTACTGGCCACACCGGTCAATGCTCAAACTCTGGACAATGTCATAGACGCCCAGGCTGCGGTCGACTCGGCAGCGACAGCGTCGCAGGAGCGGATCAACGCGATTCGTGACCAGACGCAGGATGAAGCCTCCAAGTATGCGCAAGCCCTCGCTGAATCCGAGAGCATGGAGAAATACAACACCCAGCTCGGCAGCCAGGTAGCGGACCAGCAAAAGGAGATGCGATCGATCGAGCGGCAATTGCTCGACATCGAAACGACCAACCGCGAAGTCCAGCCGCTGATGCAGAAGATGGTCGACACCCTGGAACGGTTCGTCGCACTCGACGTGCCATTCCTCCTCGAGGAGCGCACCAACCGCGTCCAGTCATTGCAGCAGCTGATGACCCGCGCGGACGTCGCGATCTCCGAAAAATACCGTCGCATCATCGAGTCCTACCAGATCGAACTGGAGTATGGCCGTACTTTGGAAACCTATGAAGGACGGATGGAAGACGACTCGGGCGTGCGCACCGTGAATTTCGTCCGGCTCGGAAGAATCTCATTGATGTATCAGACCCTCGATGGCGCCGAAACCGGCTATTGGAATGCGCAGGAGAAGAAGTGGGTGGTGGACAACAACTATGCCCATGCCGTGTCGGAAGCTCGGCGCGTGGCCAAGAAGGATGGACCCCCTGATCTGTTGAGAGTGCCGGTGCCAGCCCCCCAGGAGGTGCGTTCGTGAGCAAGTTTCGTAATCTGTTCCGTTGCGCGGCACTCGCTGCGCTGACCGTCTCGGTGTCGGGCGCCTATGCCCAGGACACTCTCGATTCGCTCCTCACTGAAGTGCGGGATGTCCGGGCCGACGAAATTGCGGCCTTCGAGAAGCGGTCCGCCGAATTCAATGCGGCATCTCCCGCCGCGCAAAAGAAGATGCTGGCCGACGCCCAGGCGAAGCGTGATGCATTGGCAACCACTTCAAAGTCGCTCGCCAATCAATTCTCGGTAAACGAGATCCAGATCAACGATGTCCGCAAGCAGTTGCGTGAGAAAGCACAAACACTGGGTCTCACTGAAGTATTTGGCATATCACGCCAGGTAGCCGGCGATACCGCAACCACGTTGCGGCAATCACTGATAACGACGCAGTTCCCAAGCACCCCGGGCCAGCCGGAGCGTGACGATTTCCTCCGCGAGTACGCTGTCGGGCAGGCGACACCCACTCCCGTGGAGTTGGAGCGTGTGTGGTTTGAGTTGCAGCGTGAAATAACCGCCAGCGGCCAGGTGGCAAAGTACACGGTCGATGTTGTGCAGCCGGGCGGTGAAGCGCTTTCGGCCGAGGTCGTCCGGATTGGTCCATTTACGGCCACTTCAAACGGTCAGTTCCTGGACTACCTGCCCAGTTTGAAGACGCTCAACCTGTTCCCGCGCCAGCCACCGGAGGAGTTCCTGGGGTTGGCTGAAGACCTTGAATCTGCCTCCGGCGGATACGTGCAGGCCGTGGTGGACTCGGCACGAGGCGTGCTGTTGTCCCTGTATGTAGAGCGTCCCACCTGGGGCCAGCGCATCGAACTGGGCGAAGAAATCGGTTACATCATCCTCGTGGTCGGTTTCGCTGCTGGCCTGGCCTTCCTGCTCCAGTTGATCTACCTGGTCATGGTGCGCCTGTCCGTCAATCGCCAGCTCAAGGACCTGACCAAGCTGAGCCGCGACAATCCGCTTGGGCGCGTACTGTTGGCTTTCAAAGGTGATCCGAACCTCATCGAACAGGATGCGGATATTGCCGAACTGCGAATTTCCGAAGCTGTCTTGCGCGAAGTGCCCAAGCTGGAGCGGTTCCAGTCGTTCCTGCGCTTGTCCGTCGCCGCCGGCCCGCTGCTGGGTCTGATCGGTACCGTGGTCGGTATGATCATCACCTTCCAGAGCATCACCGAATCCGGTTCGAGCGATCCGAAGCTGATGGCCACCGGTATCGGCCAGGCCATGATCGCAACCGTACTGGGTCTCGGTATCGCCATTCCGCTGTTGTTTGCCAACGCTGTATTGAACTCGTTGTCCAGGAGCGTGTCGCAGGTTCTTGATGAACAGGCCGTAGGTATGTTGGCCGAGAGTATTGAGAAGCAACGCCGTGCTTGAACAAATTCCCCTGGTCAATGGCGTAGTCGAACTCGTTGATGACGGCGGGCCGTTTGTCGGGCTCATTTTCGCGGCCGGCGTATTGATGTGGGCGATCATTGCGGAGCGTTACTGGTTTTTCGCGCGCGTCCTTCCACAGCAGGCCAGGGAACTGCAGAAGGCCTGGGATGCCCGCGAAGAACACACTTCATGGTGTGCGCGGCAGATCCGCCAGGTCATGATCTCGCGCTTGAATAACGCCATGAATGCGGGCTTGCCAGTGATGCAGGTATTGGTGCCGATGGCGCCATTGCTCGGACTGGTCGGTACTGTAGTTGGCATGCTCGAGGTGTTTGATTCCATGGCGCTGCGCGGCAATGCCGACGCGCGCAGCATGGCCAGCGGTGTGTCGCAGGCGATGATCTGCACCATGACGGGCCTCGCCGTGAGCATCACCGGACTGTACCCGGTCCATTATTTTCGGACTCGCACCGCCCGGGAAACAGAACTCTTGGCCGACAGGTTTGGTTTCTAAACAACGCTATGAGCATGCGACGCCGGTCCAAGCAAACCCACGAATCGTCCCACGGTATCGACCTGGCGCCGATGCTGGATTTCGTTATCAATCTCCTGATCTTCTTCATCATCACTGCGGTGTTCGTGAAGGAATTCGGGCTCAACGTGAACCGTCCGACCAGCTTTGAGCAGACCAATCCGGAAGACTCGGAAGGCATCCAGATCCAGGTGCTTGCTACTGGCGAGATCTGGATCGACGGTCGGCAGGTGGATGTGCGCGCGGTCCGCGCCAATGTCGAGCGGATGAGCGCCATCGACCCGGACACCGGCGTATTGCTGCTCGCCGACGAACAGGCGCCAACCGGGACAGTGGTCGAGGTGGTGGACCAGGTTCACCTGGGCGGGATCTACAACATAACTTTCACCACGTCCAACTAAGTCATCGGCGACGAGGAACCAGATATGCAAGCCACCCGGCATACACCTGAAAGCGAAGACCATGGCATTGACCTGGCGCCGATGCTGGATTTCACCATCAATCTGCTGATTTTTTTCATCATCACCACTTCTTTCATCAAGGAAGCGGGAATTACCGTATTCAAACCCTTCGCGGTCACGGCTGAAAACGCGGACTCGGGTAACCTGTTGATCGCAGTGCGCGAAAACGGCGAGATCTGGATGGACCGCAATCCTGTTGAAATACGGGAACTGCGCGCACTGATCGAACGCCTGCATATCGAACGCCCTGATGACAGCGTGGTCATCATCGCCGACCGTGCATCACGCGCAGGCGTCGTGGCCAAGGTCATGGACGAAGTGCGCGCGGGTGGAATCAAAGACGTTGCAATCGCCGCCGACACCGGTGCGAGCGGCTAGAGCGGAACCTGGGAGATACTGAACGTGGTTCTTCGTTACCCATTGGGACTGATTTTCGGCTTTGCCTTCTCGCTGGCACTGTTTTGGGTGATGTGGCATCTCGTCGGCGCACCCATCGACGCAGGTGACTTGCGCGAGGCCACGCGAATTGAGTTCACGCGCATGCGCCAGGACACGGATGTTATTCGAAAGGAGCAGGAGAAGCCCCAACCGGACAAGCCGCCACCGGTGCCGGAAATTCCGCAAATGACCATGTCTTCCAGCGCCCTGGACAGGAACGTGGCATCGCTGACGCCGGTAGTTGACGCGTCCGGTGCCATGACGGGCATGAAGATGTCGGCCGGTTCCGATCGGGACATCATCCCCCTCGTGCGCATCAATCCGGAATATCCGGCCCGGGCTTTGAGCCGCGGCGTTGAAGGATACGTGATCGTGCAGTTCACGATTACCGCCACCGGTATGGTGAGGGATGTCATTGTCGTCGATGCCAAACCGAAGGGAATGTTCGACACGGCGGCTGTGCGTGCAGTCGAGCGCTGGCGTTACAACCCCAAGGTGGAAGAGGGAGTTGCAGTTGAACGTGTTGGAGTGCAGACCATGCTGACCTTCCAACTGGAGGGGGAGGAATGATGACCTTCCGACTGAATTGCAAGCTTGCATCCGCCTTGCTGCTGGGACTTGTGCTTCTGACCACTGCGGTAGCACCAACCGGAGCCTTCGCACAGGGAAGAGGATTGGATAGAGAAGAAGAAAAAGAAGATGAAGAGAAAGAGACCGCCCCTACTTCCATCGACGCAGCGACGGGCAAGATTCTCACCGAGGCCATTGATGCACTGAATGCCGAAAACTTCGCCGGCGCGGCAGCTGCCATCGCCAAGCTGAAGATGGATAAGTTGAGCCCGTACGAACGCGGCCGGGTGGAGCAGATCCTGGCGACCATCGCCAATGAGCGGGAGGATTATCCCGCAGCGCAAAAACACCTCCAGGCCGCGGTGGATTCGGGTGGGTTGAACGAAGTCGAGATATCCCAGGCCCGCTACCAGATCGCCCAACTTTTCCTGACGCAGGAAAAATGGAAGGAGGGGGCGGCTGCGCTGGAGGCGTGGCTCAGCACCGCAACCAACCCCAATTCCTCGGCCTACTACCTGCTGGCGATTGCCTATTACCAGCAGGACCTGTTCAAGCAGGCCCTGACACCCGCGCAGAAGGCGGTTGACCTGGCGGAGAAACCGCAGGAAAGCTGGCTGCAACTCGTTGTTGCCTTGCACTTGCGCGAGGAAAACTGGAGTGCGGCACTGCCGTTGCTCGTGCGGATGATCGGCCTGTACCCGGACAAAAAGAATTACTGGGTGCAGTTGTCCTCGGTCTACAGCCAGTTGGAGCAATACAACAAGGCGCTGGCCATCATGCAGTTGGCTTATGACGGTGGGTTGATCACCGATGGCACCGAAATCACGCGACTGGCCGATCTGTTGATGTACAACGAAATTCCTTACCGGTGTGGAACGCTGTTGGACGACGCGATCGCAAAGAAGCAGGTCAAGGTCGATGCCAAGCTTTACCAGAAGCAGTCCCAATGCTGGATCGCCGCACGCGAATACAAGAAGTCGCTCGGCCCCCTGGGCAAGGCAGCAGAGCTGTCGGACGACGGCGATCTGTTCGTGCGCATGGGAGAGGTTCAGGTCCAGCTGAACGAGTGGGCTGCAGCCTCCGATGCGATCAAGCGCGGAATCAACAAGGGGAGCCTCCAGGATTTGGGCCACGCCCAATTGATGTTGGGAATCGCCTTGTATAACCAGAAGGAATGCTCGCAGGCCGCAGAGTGGTTCCGGAAGGTTAGCCCGTCCAACAAGCAACGCAAGACCGCGGACGGGTATCTGCAAATGATACGCGCAGAGGCCTGTGGATAATAACGGAACAGATACCAAGAACATGTGGCGATCAGCATCAACAGTTAGGCAGCACATCCGGACCAGCGTTGGCCTGTTGCTGGGCGTGGCCTTGTGGGCCAACTCCGCCCTGCTTTTCGCGGCAGACACCGCGGGAGACCGCTATGCGAGCGTCATGGCCGAAGCCGATGGCCTGGCGCGATACAACGAACAGTTGAACGCGAATCTCGCGGCGCAGCAGGCGAGATTGGCGACGATCCAAAAAGAGTTCCTGGCCATCGATGCAACCGCCACAGCCGTCGTCGAGCTGGTTCAGCGTATGTTCGAAACGTTTGAAGCATTCATCGCTTCGGACCTTCCGTTCCTCGATCCCACCCAGGCAGGCCCCGATTCACGAAGTGAGCGGATGGGCAAGATCCGTGAACTGATGGCTTCCGAAACTGCCCCGCTTGGCGAAAAGTACCGGCGCCTGATGGAGGCCTACCAGATCGAGCTTGAGTATGGCCGGAACTTGTTTGCCTACAAGGGCACACTCGAAGATGGGCGCGAAGCCGATTTCGTCCGGCTTGGTCGAGTCTCGCTGGTTTACCGGACGCTGGATGGCGAAGAGGCCGGGTACTGGGACGCCGACCAGAAGGCCTGGGTAGTCGATAACGATTCTGCCAAGGCGATCGAGAAGGCGGTGCAGGTCGCTGCCAAGGAAATCGCGCCGGACCTCGTGATCCTTCCGGTCCCGGCGCCGCGCGAGGTGCAGCTTTGAGGACGCTTCATAAAACGGCGATGGCAGCGATTGCGATTGTCCTCGCGCAAATGGTTTTCACCGACACGGTGCTTGCCGTTACGCTTGCGGAACTCAACCAGTCCGTGCGGGCATTGAAGGAGAAGGAAGCCAAACTGGCTCAGCAACGCGAGGCCACCTTCCGCAGCGAACTGCAGACGCAACAAAAGCTGGCGCGCGAAGCACTGGCGCGGCGGAATAAAGCGGAAGCGCGTGGCAACGCCTTGAATAAGTCATACGACGACAACGTGGCACGAATTGCCGAGCTGTCGACTTTGCTGAAGCAACACGAGGGCAACCTCGGCGAATTGTTCGGTGTTACCCGTCAAATTGCAGGCGATGCGGCAAACGTTTTGCAGCAGTCGATGCTGACGGTTCAGTACCCGGCGCCGGAAGGGCAGGAAGACCGTGCGGAATTCCTGGTGCGGATGGCGGCTGCCAAGGCACTTCCTTCGATCGTCGAACTCGAGCGGATGTGGTTTGAACTGCAGCGCGAGATGACCGAGAACGGAAGCGTGGCGCGGCTCAACGTGCCGGTGCTCCAGGTCGATGGTACCCCGGTTGATACGGAAGTCGTGCGCGTCGGTCCATTTACCGCTGTTGCCGATGAGAGCTACTTGGCTTACCTCCCCGGCAAGAAGTCGCTGTCCATGCTGGAACGGCAATTGCCCTCATCGATGCGTTCGATCGCGGTGGAATTGCAGGCCCCCGCTGAAGGCTCCGGCTACCGTGAAGCGATCGTTGACCCGTCCAGGGGCGCGCTGTTGGGGCGTTACGTGGAAAGGCCGAACCTCTACGAGCGTATAAAGAACGGCGAAGTTGTTGGCTGGGTGATCGTATTTGTCGGTGCCCTCGGCGTGGTCCTTGCGCTGTACCAGTTCGGCTACCTGTTCCTCACGCGCAGTGCTGTGAATCGCCAGCTCCAGAACCTGGCCCAGCCCACCGCTGGAAACCCGCTGGGGCGCGTCGTGCTGGCCTTCCGCGGCGATGGCAAGGCAGTCGAGAACCCCGAGCTTGCAGAATTGCGTTTGTCGGAAGCAGTGCTGAAAGAAATTCCCAAGATCGAGCGCTTCCAGGCGTTCTTGCGCCTTGCCGTGGCAGCCGGTCCCCTGTTGGGTCTGATCGGTACGGTTATCGGCATGATCATCACCTTCCATGCCATCACGGCATCCGGGTCCAGCGACCCGAGACTGATGGCCCATGGCATCGGACAGGCGATGATCGCAACGGTACTGGGCCTTGGAATCGCGATTCCGCTGCTCTTCATCAACTCGGGGCTCGCGGCCATGTCCAGTTCCATTACACAGATCCTGGACGAACAGAGCCAGGCCTTGCTGGCCTCAGATATCATCAACCGAAGACAAGCGGCCTGAAGTTTTCCGGATTCCTGAAGGATTGCCATGACCATCGAAATCAGTTTCTCACTTGATGACCAGGATATTGCCTACTTCCGCGACGTAATGAACAAGGCGCAGGAAGTGGCCGATATGGCGTCCGAACAGGATATCGTCCAGAGCGCGCGCGAAGTTCTGGAAGGTGCCGATCACTCCAGGGCACCCTTGTTCGTTCGTGATCGCCTGGCGCAACTGGCGAGCATGATCGCCATGCTGGAAGACCCGGAATGGCCGCTGGATGGCCAGGAACGCATCGATGTGGTCAGCGCGCTGGCTTACTTTCAACACCCGCAGGACCTGATTTCCGACGATGTGCCGGTGATCGGACTGATCGACGATGCCATCATGATCGAGCTGGTGGCGCGCGAACTGAAGCACCAACTCGAGGCCTACGCTGATTTCTGCACCTACCGCGATTCCGAAGAGCGCTTGCGCGACAAAAACGTGACCCGCGAAGACTGGTTGAAGGCCAAGCAGCAGGAATTGATGAGGCGCATGCGCGAACGCCTGGGCCGCATCAATCGCACCGGACGAGGCTCGACACGCTTGACCCGTTTCTCCTTCCTGCACTGACCGGCGCCCGGCCGGGGCGCAACCCGGCACCTCCAAGCGCTTGATTCCCGGGGCAACAGGCCCAAATTCTTCGACATCCGCAGCCCCTCGGGCTGCCCGTGAATTCGAGGAACCATCACCATGCGCATGGACAAGTTCACCAGCAAGTTCCAGCTGGCGCTGGCCGACGCACAAAGCCTGGCCATCGGCCTGGACCACCAGCTCATCGAGCCGGCGCACCTGCTGGTGGCCTTGCTTGACCAGGAAGGCGGCTCGATCCGCCACCTGCTGACCCGCGCCGGGGTCAAGGTCAACCCACTGCGCTCGCAGCTGGGTGAACGCCTGGACGGGCTGTCCAAGGTAGCGGGCGCGACCGGCGAGGTGAATCTCTCCAACGATACCCTGCGCCTGCTCAATGTCATGGACAAGCTGGCGCAGAAGCGCGGCGACCAGTACATCGCCAGCGAACTGTTCCTGCTGGCGGCGCTGGAGCTCAAGGGCGTATTGGCCGAACTGCTCAAGACCAACGGCGCCAGCCGCGATGCCATTGAAAAGGCCATCGACGACCTGCGCGGCGGCGAGCAGGTGGTCGACCCCAACGCCGAGGAATCCCGCCAGGCCCTGGAAAAATACACCATCGACCTGACCGAGCGCGCCGAGCAATCCAAGCTCGACCCGGTAATCGGACGCGACGAGGAGATCCGTCGCTGCATCCAAGTGCTGCAGCGCCGCACCAAGAACAACCCGGTACTGATCGGCGAACCGGGCGTGGGCAAGACCGCCATTGTCGAAGGACTGGCCCAGCGCATCGTCAACCACGAGGTGCCCGAGGGCTTGCGCGGCAAGCGCGTGCTGTCGCTCGACATGGGCGCGCTGATCGCCGGCGCCAAGTTCCGCGGTGAATTCGAGGAGCGGCTCAAGGCGGTGCTCAGCGACCTCGCCAAGCAGGAAGGCAACATCATCCTGTTCATCGACGAAATCCACACCATGGTCGGCGCCGGCAAGGCCGAGGGTTCCATGGACGCCGGCAACATGCTCAAGCCCGCGCTGGCGCGCGGCGAGCTCCACTGCATCGGCGCCACCACCCTGGACGAGTACCGCAAGTACGTGGAGAAGGACGCCGCGCTGGAGCGGCGCTTCCAGCAGGTTTACGTGGGTGAGCCCTCGGTGGAGGACACCATTGCCATCCTGCGCGGCCTGCAGGAGCGCTACGAAGTGCACCATGGCGTCGACATCACCGACCCGGCGCTGGTGGCGGCGGCGACCCTGTCACACCGCTACATCGCAGACCGGCAATTGCCCGACAAGGCCATCGACCTGATGGACGAGGCGGCCTCGCGCATTCGCATGGAGATCGATTCCAAGCCCGAGGCGCTGGACCGCCTGGAGCGGCAACTGATCCAGCAGAAGATCCAGCGCGAGGCGCTGAAGAAGGAAACCGACGAGGCCTCGCAGAAGCGCCTTGTTGACCTTGAGGAAAGGATCACCGAACTGGAACGCGAGTTCTCCGACCTCGACGAGGTGTGGAAGTCCGAGAAGGCAGCGGTGCAGGGCACCACCCACATCAAGGAGGAGCTGGAGCGCGCCCGCGCCGAGCTGGAAACGGCCCACCGCGCCCAGGACCTCGCGCGCATGTCGGAGTTGCAGTACGGCCGCATCCCGGAACTGGACAAGCAGCTCAAGGCGGCCGAAAAGGGTCAGCTGAAGCAGTTCACACTGCTGCGCAACAAGGTCACCGAGGACGAAATCGCCGAGATCGTGTCGCGCTGGACCGGCATCCCGGTCAACCGCATGCTGGAGGGCGAACGCGACAAGCTGCTGCGCATGGAGGATGCCCTGCACGCGCGGGTGATCGGCCAGGACGAGGCGGTCAGCGCCGTCTCCGACGCCATTCGCCGTTCGCGCGCCGGCCTGTCCGACCCCAAGCGGCCGATCGGTTCCTTCCTGTTCCTGGGTCCGACCGGCGTGGGCAAGACCGAGCTGTGCAAGGCCCTGGCCGAGTTCATGTTCGATACTGAAGAGGCGATGGTGCGCATCGACATGTCGGAGTTCATGGAAAAGCATTCCGTGTCCCGCTTGATCGGCGCGCCGCCGGGCTATGTGGGTTACGACGAGGGCGGCTACTTGACCGAGGCGGTGCGCCTG
>Ga0105252_10001169_pt1 | contig 12400 bp, 17 predicted proteins | sample EasRivMeERMZT100_FD_89675 | JGI IMG/M metagenome (GOLD analysis project Ga0105252, IMG submission 89675) | Soil microbial communities from meander-bound floodplain in the East River, Colorado, USA - East River MetaG ERMZT100 | ecosystem: Environmental > Terrestrial > Soil > Floodplain | place... | reverse complement strand
GGATGGGGAACGATCGCCCTTCGCTCGCCCTCGAACCCCGGGCTGACCTGCGTCGGAGAATTCAGCGCCACCGAGGCGCTCGGCGATGCGGGACAGCTCAGATGCAGCAATGGCGCAGCCGCCGCGTTCCAGTTCCAGCGCCTGAGCCTGAGGCGCGGCCACGGCACGGGCACGAGCGGCAGCGCGCTTAGCTTCACCTACGGGCTTACCGCCGGGGAATCCGCCCCCTACCTGAAGCTGCCCTACGGCAGGGCGCTCAGCGGCGATGGCAGCGATCTCGCGCTCGTCGCCGCCGTCCCGTTCCCGCCCCGCTGAAACACGAGGAAACAGTCATGAACAAAGATCAGGTCAAGGGCCGCATCAAGAAAGCGAAAGGTCAAGTCAGAGAACTGGCGGGCATGATCGCCGGCAACAAGACCCTGGAAGAAGAAGGCCGGATTGGAAAAACGCTCGGCAGCGTTCAAGCGCGCTACGGCGATCTCAAGGACGGCCTGAAAAAAAGCAACTGATTTCAAAGGCCTGTGTACGAGAGCGCACAGACCGGCAGGGCCCCCGAGGGATACCGTGGCGGCAAGAATAGGGATCGCCACTGAACCAACTTTCGAGCATGACGCGGCACGCTCCGAGGCAGAACGGCTTGCTCGCGGCTCTGCCCAGGGCGGATTACGAGCGGCTGTCGGGCAGCCTGGAACTGGTGCCGCTGCCGCTGGGCCGCGCCGTGTACGAAGCCGGCGGGCAGCTCGACTATGTGTATTTCCCGACCGACTGCATCGTTTCGCTGCTCTCGGTGACGCAGGACGGGTCCTCGGCCGAGATCGCGATCGCCGGAAACGAAGGGCTCGTCGGCATCGCGCTCTTCATGGGCGGGGAAACGACCTCCAGCCGCGCGGTGGTGCAGAACGCGGGCTATGCATACCGGGCGCCGGCGGCGCTGATCAAGCAGGAGTTCAATCGCGGCGGCGCGCTCCAGCTATTGCTGCTGCGCTACACCCAGGCGCTCATCACGCAGATGTCGCAGACCGCGGTCTGCAACCGGCACCATTCGCTGGAGCAGCAGCTTTGCCGCTGGCTGCTCCTGAGCGTCGACCGGCTGCCCTCGAACAGGCTGGAGATGACCGAGGAGCTGATCGCCAACATGCTCGGCGTGCCTGGCGAGGGGGTCGCCGCGGCGGCCGCCACGCTGCAGGCGGACGGGCTGATCCAATACAACCGCGGCGCGATCACGGTGCTCGACCGTCCCAGGCTGGAGCAGCGCGTCTGCGAATGCTACGCGGTGGTCAAGCGCGAGTTCGATCGCCTGCTGCACCTGCCCGGCCGGTCCGAGGCGCTGCAGCTCTCCGGCTTCATCGACCAGCACATGGACGAGATCGTCGCCGAGTGGGAGGCGTTCGCGCACACGCTTCTTCCCGCCGCCGCCACGATGACTTCGCTCGCGCTGCGCGACCACGCCCGGCCGATCCTGCAGGCGATCGCCAAGGAGATCCAGTCCGATAAGGTCCAAGACAAATCCACAGGGGGTACGGCGGCCACGACGCACGGTGCGCTGCGCCACTTGAGCGGCTTCAACCTGCTGCAGCTCGGCTCCGAATACCGGGCCCTGCGGGCGAGCGTCATCAAGCTGTGGCGCTCGCATCTCGCGAAAGAGCACCACGGCGCGCTCGACGACCTCGCGCGGTTCAACGAGTCGGTCGACCAGGCGCTGGCGGAGTCGATCGCGAGTTACGCGGACGAGCTAGCGCGCTCGCGCGATACCTTCCTCGCGATACTGGGACACGACCTGCGCAGCCCGCTGGCCGCGGTCTCGATGTCGGGGCACTACCTTTCGAATGCGGGGTTGCTCGGCGGCAAGCAGGAATTGCAAGCCGTCGCGCGCATCCAGCGCGGCGCCGCGAAGATGGACGCCATGATCCGGGACCTCCTCGAATACACGAAAACGCGGCTGGGGCGGGGGATTCCGGTCGTGCGGGCGGCCTGCAACATCGGACGCATCTGCGAAGGGGTTGTCGAGGAGATGCGCTCGGGTCATCCCGGACGCGTCTTTCGCCTCGGGATCTCGGGCGAGCTCGATGGCCTTTTCGACAGCGCCCGGCTGGAGCAGGTGTTCGGCAACCTTCTGAACAACGCGGTCCAGCACGGTGCGGAGGACTCGCCGGTGATTCTCGAGGCGCACGGCGCGCCGGACGCGATCAGCGTGCAAGTGACGAACTATGGTCCCGCGATTCCCGCCGATGCGCTGCAGGTGATCTTCAATCCACTGGTGCAGGTGCCCACGACCGGGGACGAGCGCAACTCCGGCAGCCTCGGTCTCGGCCTTTTCATCGCGCGCAACATCGTGCAGGGGCACGGCGGCACGCTCGAGGTCGAGTCTTCCGACGCAGGCGGCACGGTATTCACCGCCCGGCTTCCCCGACGGGGCGCCTGAGGCGGGGTTCAGGCATGCGCATCCTCGTCGTCGATGACAACCGCGATACCGCGGATGCCCTTGCCTGGCTGCTGCAATCGATCGGACATGAAACGCGCGCCGCGTACGACGGGCCCGCCGCGTTGCTGGCCGTCGAGCGGCAGCCGCCCGACGTGATCATTCAGGATCTGGGCATGCCGCAGATGACCGGATACGAGATCGCGCGCCGCATGCGCAAACTCTCCGCTGCCCGGGACGCCCTGCTGGTGGCCGTGACCGGAAATCCGCCCCCCGATGCCTTGCGTGCTGCAAAGGCGGCGGGGTTCGACCATCTCCTGGTAAAGCCGCTAGGGCTGCCGGCACTCGAGAACCTGCTCGCCCAGCGCGCCCCCAAGTCATCCTGATCAGTGCCTTATCGGTGGACATAGTCGAAGGGATGACGGCCTGTCCATTATGTACGACAGCGCACAGACTCGGGTTTACCCCAGCGCTATCGTTCGTCGATGATGCGCCTGCTCGCCGACCTGGTACTCGTTCCGTGCGCCAGCCCCGGCAAGGCGTGCACCGAGTCCGGGGTGATGATGGCGCGCGTACGCCCGGGCGGGCTGTTCGAGCTGCTGAGCGCTGAGGCCTGGGCCCGCACGCTGGGCTATGCGCCGGACGAGCTGAGCGGGAAACCGCTTCGCGAGCTGATCGCGAAGCCCGCGGCAGGGCCGGTCGTCAGCGCTCTTCTCGACCACGACGACGTCCAGCCGCTCGATATCACGCTGCGCTGCAAGGACGAGCGGCGCAAGCGCTTCAGACTCCACCGGCGATTCGATCCCTACCAGGACGCCATGTACATCGTCGCCGACGAGCTTCCCGAAGGCCGGCACGCGCCGCTCCAGGCGTACGCCTAGCCGCCTACCCGCCCGGACCACACACCCTCTCCCGCCTGGATGCGGCGCAGTGTTGGCCGCCGAACAGACCGGGCTTCCATCGTATTCCTACGATGTGAGCGGTGACCAAAGCCACACGCTGCCCGATCGACTTCAGGCTGGTCTTCCATGACAGCCCCTCGGACGCCTATGAAATGTCGCAGGTCCTGCTCGCGACCGCGGACTTCGAGGGAACGCTGCAACTGCTGACCTCGGGCTGGGAACGGGTGCTGGGCTACAGCCGGGAGGAGCTCAAGGGGAAGACGCTCGTCCACCTCGTTTGGTCCGACCGGCGCGCCGCTGCCGCCGCCGTGGCGGCGATCCTCGACACATTGAGCATGGCCCCCGTCGATCTGAGGCTGCGCTGCAGGAACGGCCGCGGGAAATGCTTGAGGTTGAATCGTCTTTACGACAAGCGCGCGCACAGGATGCACATCGTGGCCGAAGAAACCGCCGACCACCTGACGGCTCTTGTGGGCGATGGCAAAGAGCGCCGCATGGCGGTCCGTCAGGCCTAGCCCCTTGCGTGCGCTGGCGGACGGATCGGCTCCGGCGGACCTGCTAGCGTCTCTCGATGGACCATAGCGCCCGCATCACGGCATCCCCCGATTACGTGCGGGTCGATTTCAACAGCTGCGACGGCCTCGAGCTTTACGAAACCTACCGGTCCTTTGCCGAGCTCTGCATCGTCAGGCGGGTGAACCGCGCGCTGCTGAACGCGGGCGACAATGCGCCGGCGGGTCATTTCCAGTTGCACGAGGCGTTTTCGACCATGGCGCGCACCGCCGCGTTTCCGCCCGAATTCAAGCTCGCGCTGGTGGCCAGCACGCCGCCCGTCGAAGCGGTCTATCGAGAGGCGCAGCGGGCGTTTCGTGCGGCCGGATTCAATGCCTGGGTGTTCGACACCGTGCCCGAAGCGGTGGAATGGCTCGAGGGCCGGGCGGCGTGCGGACTTACGGCGTCGTAGCGGCTCCTGCGAGTTTCTTCCCGCCGCGCATGTCCTTGATGGCCTCGTAGCACGCGCACGCGGCCTTCTCGAGGCCGCGGTCGTCGAGGATGATGATGCTGCCGCGGCTGTACTCGATCAATTTGCGCCGCTGCAGGGCGGAAGCCGCCTCGGTGACCCCGACCCTGCGCACGCCGAGCATGTGCGAGAGAAATTCGTGCGTCATGCGAAATCGTCCCGAGCGCATCCGGTCGCGGGTCATCAGCAGCCAGCGGGCGAGCCGCGCCTCCACCACGTGGAAGCGGTTGCAACCCGCCGTCTGCGAGATCTGCGCGATCATCGCGTGCACGTAGCGGTGCAGCTCGCGCTGCAGCGCCGGGCTTTTTCTCAGCTCGGAGCGGAAGCGGGCCGCGTTCATCCGCAACGCGGGGCCGCCGCCCTGCACCAGCGCGCGCACCGGCGAGGTGTCGATGCCCAGCACCAGGGGAAAGCCGACCATGCCGTCGTGCCCCACCAGCCCGACTTCGAGCGCGAGGTGGCCCTCCACCAGGGTGAGCAGCGAAACCAGCGACACGCTGGGAAAGTAGACCTCCCGGATCGGCTTGCCGGGTTCGTAGAGCACCTCGCCGAAGACCAGGTCGACGGGAGTGAGGCCGGGGAGCAGCCGCAGGTAGGACTTGCGCGGCAGCGCCGCCAGCAGGCTGTTTGCGATGGCGGCCATCAGGCGGCGATCGCCGCTCGCGAGGCGAACAGCCGGTCCGATTCGCGCCTGACGACGCCGTAGCATTCGCAGACGCGTTGCTCGAGCTTCGCGCGGTCGAGCACGTTGATGTGGCCGCGGCTGTAGCTGATCAGGCCGTCGGCCTGCAGGCGGCCCGCGGCCTCGGTGACCCCTTCGCGGCGCACGCCGAGCATGTTGGCGATGAGCTGCTGCGTCATGACGAGCTGGCTCGACGGCAGCCGGTCGAGGCTCAGGAGCAGCCAGCGGCAAAGCTGCTGCTCGAGCATGTGGTGGCGGTTGCACACCGCGGTCTGCGTCATCTGCGCGATCAGCGCCTGGGTATAGCGCAGGAGCAGGCGCTGCAGCGCGCCGCCGCGGGCGAACTCGGCCTTGAGCACCGGCGCCTCGAGCCGGTACGCGATGCCCGCGCTTTGCACGACCGCGCGGCTGGTCGTGGTGCCGCCTCCCATGAACAGCGAAATCCCCACCATGCCCTCGTTGCCCACCACCGCGATCTCCGCGGCAGCGCCGTCGTTCATCACGTAGAGCAGCGAAACGATGCCGCTTGCCGGGAAGTAGACGTGACCTAGCTCGGCGCCGGATTCATAGATCACCGCTGCCAGCGGCAAGGGGACCCGCTCGAGATGCGGCGCAAGCCGCGCGAGCTCCGCCGCCGGCAGAGCGGCGAGAAGGTGATTCTGCTTCGGGGTGCGGCGCGTTGGCATCGGACTTCATTGTCCGCGCCCAAGCACGCATGGTATGTACGCTCCCCCACGTAAGCGGGAAGCAACTCTTGCGGCGCCCTGCCGTTGCCGCGCTAGTGCAGAGCCTTAGCTGAGACGACTTCCGGGAGCAGCCGGTCGTATTCCTTCTTGACCACTCCGTAGCACTCGCACACGCGCGCTTCGAGCTTCGCCCGGTCGAGAACGGTGATGTGGCCGCGGCTATAGCGGATCATCCCCTCGTCCTGCAGCTTGCCGGCGGCCTCGGTGACACCCTCGCGGCGCACCCCCAGCATGTTGGCGATCAGCTCCTGGGTCATCACCAGCTCGTTGCCGGGAAGACGGTCCAGGCTCAACAGCAGCCAGCGGCAAAGCTGCTGATCGACCGAGTGGTGGCGGTTGCAGACCGCGGTCTGGGTCATCTGCGTGATCAGCGCCTGCGTGAAGCGCAGCAGCAGGTGCTGCAGCACGCCGCCCGACTCGAACTCCTTCCTCAGCAAATCGCCCCTGAGGCGGTAGCCGTGGCCGGCGCTTTGCACCACCGCGCGGCTCGGCGTGGTCTCGCCGCCCATGAAGAGCGAGATGCCGACCAGGCCTTCGTTGCCGGTGACGGCGATCTCGGCCGAGGCGCCGTCCGCGAGCACGTACAGCAGCGACACGATGCTGCTGGTCGGGAAGTAGACGTGGCCTTGCGCGCCGCCGGATTCGTAGACCACCATGCCGAGCGGCAGCGTCACCCGCTCCAGAGAAGGCAGCAGCGCCTTCAGGCTGGCGTCCGGAAGGGCAGCCAGAAGACGGTTGGCCTGTGGCCTGTCCATTGCAGACGGGGTCGCGCGCATTAGCGCTCATGGTACGCGCTTTGTGCGCTATCGGACATACATGCGTCACGCACGACACGCATTGCATGCATTCCCCCCCCCCCCCAAAAAACGCGGGATACCCATAGGTTGCGCTATGTGGGGCAGCAGCCGGAGAACAGCCGCAGAAGCGCGGACACTGCAGAAGTGACCACTCAGCGACCTTTCTGAGCCCACTGCAAGCAGTCATCGAGAGAACATCATGAGAAACACCTTCACCAGGAAAGAATTCGCCCTGGCCGTCGCCTGCGCCCTGGCGCTCGGCGTCTTTTCCGAAACCGCCCTCGCCCAGGCGAGGGACGTCAACGAGCATGCGCTGCTCCTCGACTCGCGCGGCGCGCCCGTCATGAGCCAGTTCGGGGAGTGCTGGCACACGGGCTTCGGTCCCGCGCCGCAGTGGACCCGCGGCTGTCACGCCGAAGTTGCGGCCGTCGCCCAATACGTCGCGCCCGCCGCTGTAGCTCCGGTCTACGAAAAAGTCGCGCTCGACGCCAATGTCCTGTTCGACTCCGGACGCTCCGAGCTGCGTCCCGCCGCCCGTACCACGCTCGACCAGTTTGTCGCCGGCATCCACGGCCTCGACGCGCAGAGCATCGCCGCGGTCGGCTATGCCGACCGCATGGGGTCGGAGGCCTCCAACCAGATCCTGTCCGAGCAACGCGTCGACGCAGTGAAGGCCTATCTGGTCGGCAAGGGAATCAAGGCGGAGCGCGTCCAGACCAGCGCCAGAGGTGAAACCCGGCCGAGCACGTTCGCGGCGGACTGCAAGGACGCCAACAACGCGAAGAACGTCGCATGCATGCAACCCGACCGTCACGTCTTCGTCGAAGTATCCGGGACCAGGATCGCGAAGTAGGCGAGCATGGTCCGCAGGGGCTTTCTTGCAAGCCGGACTATGTGCGGTAGCGCACAGATTCCTCTGCGGAAAGGATGAAATGATGGCGAACGGGTGCTTACTTCCCCCCTGCACCCATTGGCCCGGCAACGGCTTCCCCCGTCCCGGGCCTTTTTCTGTGCCGGTCATCCTGAGCGCGGCCGGCATCGCGCTCGACGTCGCGTGGCTTCCGCGCTGGACCGGCCCGGCCATGCAAGCGCCTGCGGCGCACGGCGAGCTCGTGGTCCGCGGCGCGCAGCGCTGTCCGCACTGCGGCCGGATCGAGTCGAAACGCGAGATCGTGCCGAAGCTCGCGGATCCTCTTTCCCCGAAGATCTACGAATACACGCTGCGCATGGCTGACGGCTCGAGCAGGGTATTCCAGGAAGCGCTTCCGGTGAGCTGGCGCGTGGGAGAGCGGCTGACGCTCATCGACGGCGAGGACCCCGCGCCCGACTGAAATTTGCCACGCGGCATGTTGCCTGGCGCACGGAAGCCGCCCTCGGCACGAATGACAATGGCCGTTCTTTGGCTGGAGGCCATTCGATGAAAACGGAAACCGAAATGAAGATGAAGTATGGGATCTGGGGCCTGGTTCTCGGCGCAGGCGCCGCGATGATTGTCGGTTTCGGTTGGGGAGGCTGGACGACCCGGGGCAACTCCGTGGCGGCAACGGACGCCGCAGTTCTGACGACTCGCGTAGCGATCTGCGTCGCCCAGTTCGGCAAGGCCCCGAACGAGCAGAGGCTCAAGGAATTGAAGGCGATCAATTCCTGGGAAAGGGCCGCCTACATCGAAAAGGGCGGCTGGGACAGGATGCCCGGGGAAGAGAAAGCCAGCGATACCGTAGCGCGGCCATGCGCCGACGGGCTCGGCGCGTTGATGGAGAAACCAACCTAGTGAGGCCTCTTCCAATCGTGGTGTTTCTCGCAGCCCTGGCTGCCTCGCTTGGATGGATGCCGCCCGCGGGCGCCCAGGCGCCCCGCGCCGGCGCCCTTGCCGGTCCGGGCCAGGCCGAGCGCAACGCCGTTGAGCTCAAGCAGGGGATGACGCTCGAAGAGGTGGAAAAGCTGCTCGGAAAACCGAAACGCACGGCGCTCAAGAACGCGGCATTGCAGTGGACCTACGTCTGGGTCCCGGAGCGCACCCTGCAGGTGGTGTTCGCCGCCAAGACGCCGGAGCAGTGGACCGTGAACAGCTGGGACTGGTCCACCTACTAGGTCATCGCGGCCCCGCTTTGAAAGGACGCCACAGGGGCTGCCGATAACGTTGCGCCGCGCCGGCGCTTGCGGGACACGCGACCGGCAACGCAGGCATGCGGCGCGGATGGAACCCGGACAGCGTCCCGGGGCTCGCGACGCACTCGGGCCGGGGCGGGAAGGATGGTTTCATGCCCAGAGCTTCGTTCCTGGCTGCCGGGCAGTCTATGCGCTGGCCCACACATCGAAGCGCTCTTCCCGCCGGCCGAAAGAAAAGGCCCGGGGACAGGTTCAAGGCCGCCGGGCCAAAAGTTGCGGGCATCCGGCTGAAGGGAGGAACGGCCGGACGGCGTCCCGCACCGCATCATCGCCCGCCGCCGCCGGCGGGTCTGTGCGCTGGCGTACCGAAGGGGGCGGTTCTTGCGCCCTCACGGCCCTTATGTTGGCTAGCGTACAGAGGGGCCGTGGCCGAGGCCGATAATGGTTTCCTAGGAAGGGATCTCACCAGGGTGCCATGCGCAAACTTGCCGCGCGCGCAATGTACGACCAGATCGAAGATGCGCTGACATCGATCACGATGCAGTTGCGCTCGGCGATCCAGGCGGACGCCCACATGCCGCCCCGGGTGAACGGAAAAGCGAACGGCGCAAGCGGACCTCTTCAACGCGCCAACGGCTGGGCCCGGCAGGTCTCGGCCGAGCTCGGATCGATCCTGCTCGACACGCTCGGCCTCCCGGCGACCATCGAGTGGCACGCGCGCCAGTTCCAGAAATGCACCGGCGTCTTGTACGAGCTGAAGGTGAGCCATGCGGCCGCGTTCGACCTGCCCGAGGACTACGCCGCGGCGATCTTCGACATCTATAACGAAGCGCTGAGCAACGTCGCGCGCCACGCGGGGGCGAGCCGGGTCGCGATCACGCTCACCATCACGCCGCATGAGGTCACCGTCGTCGTGAGCGACAACGGCGTCGGGCTCGAAAGCGCGGCCCCCGCTGCAGCCGCGGGCGGTCTGGCTACGATCCGGGCACGCTCGGAAACGTACAAGGGATCTTGCGAGGTCGCCGGCACACGCATGGCCGGAACCACCGTCACGGTCAGCCTTCCGCTTCCGTGAGCGCCGTGCTCGCCGCCGCAGACCGATTGAAGCCGCTCGCGGGCTGCCGCGACGTGGGACTGGCCCGAGTACTGAGCAATCCCTTGTCGTCGCTTTCCGCGACGGATTGGGAAGCACTGCGCGCTCCGAAGAGAATTCTGGTCGTCGATGACCAAGTCGGGTCGCGCTGCGACATCGAGGACGTGCTGACCTTGTTCCTGCGCTGGGCGCTGATCGAATCGGTGGCATCGGCAGCCGAAGCCCTGGCCGCAATCGGGAAGCACAGGCCGGACCTGGTATTCACGGCGCACTCCATGCCGCAAATGGACGGCATCGGCCTCACCCGGCACCTCAAGGCGCAGGCCGATTCGCCGCTGGTGATCGTCATGGCAGCCGACGGCAGCGATGGCGAATCGGAGCCGGCTTGCGCAGCCGCAGGCGCCGACTTCTGGTTCGAGAAACGCCATCTGCAGGCGCTGCTGGAGAAAGCCTTCCTGCGGCAGCGGTTCGGCCTCGGACCCGCCTGGTCCAGTTTCGCGTAGCGTCCAAGGCGGCAGGGCAGTCGCGATAGCCTGGGGGCGCTCGGGCGTTCCCAGATAATCTCGCGAATGGCCTTTGCCAAAGCCAGCCTGCTGATCGCGGTCCTGCTCGTCTGGCAGCTCGCCCGGCTGCCGGACTACATCCTGTCTCCTCTGGAAATCGTCAGGCACTTCGTCCAGGCCCTGGGCACCGCCGAGCTGTACGAGAACATCTGGGCCAGCCTCGCGCGCTCGCTTCCCGGCTTCGCGATCGGCAGCTTCCTCGGCGCTGCGCTCGGGCTCGCCGCCGGCACGGCGCGCTGGTTCGACCGCATGCTGAGCCCGGCGGTATTCCTCACCTACCCGGTGCCGAAGATCGTGATGCTGCCGATCTTCATGATCTGGTTCGGCATCGGCGACCTGTCCAAAGTCCTCATCATCGCGCTCGCCTGCTTCTACCCGGTGTTCATCAACGCCTATTACGGCGTGCGCCAGACCCGCACCATCCTGGTGTGGTCGGCGCTCAATATGGGCGCGACGCCGGCGCGGATCTTCCGCCGGGTGGTGCTGCCGAGCGCCGCGCCGATGATCTTCGCGGCGATGCGGGTGTCGCTTGCGCTCTCGTTCATCGTCATGTTCGCCGCCGAGATGATCAACGCGCGCTCGGGCCTCGGCCACATGATCCGTACCGCCGAGAACTCGCTGCGCTTCGACCTGATGTACGTGTCGCTCGTCACCATCGCGATCCTCGGCTACGCCGGCGACCGCCTGGTGCGACTCGCGCATTCGCGCCTGCTTGCCTGGCAGCAGCCCGCATGAGGTTCTTCCAAAGATTTCTTCCCTTCGTACTGGTGGGCGCAGCACTCGTGATCTGGGAAACCGCCGCGCGCAGCGGGATGTGGAGCCCGCTCCTCTTCCCCTCGCTCGGGAAGATCTTCCGCGAGCTGGGACTGTTCTTCACCAAGACCGAGATGCTTCTCGAGATCCAGGTGTCCCTGGAGCGCGCGCTCGGCGGGTTCGCGCTCGCCGCCCTCATGGGGATCCTGCTCGGCATCGTGATGGGACGCTCGCGTTTCGTCGCCGCGCTGCTCGACCCGCTCTTTTCCGGTACCTACGCAGTGCCGAAGCTCGCGCTGTTCCCGATCTTCATCTTCGTGTTCGGCATCGGCAGCCTGTCGAAGGTGGCGCTGGTGTTCCTCGAGTGCCTCTACCCGATCGTCATCATGACCTACGCCGGGGCGAGGGACGTCAACCGCGCGCTTCTCTGGTCGGCGCAGAACATGGGCGCTTCGCGCGCCGCGATCCTGCGCCGCGTCGTGATCCCGGCGACGACGCCGTTCATCTTCGCGGGCTTCCGCGTCGCGGTGCCGGTGGCGATGATCGTGGTGGTAATCACCGAGATGGTCGCCTCGGCCGACGGCCTCGGCTACCAGGTGATCTACGCGATGTCGTCATTGAAGACCGACCGCATGCTCGCGGTCGTGATCGTCATCGCGGCCCTCGGCTACGCGCTCGACAAGGCGGTCGTGCTGCTGCGCGACCGGTTGATATACTGGGAAAAGCTCGACACCTATTACGTGTGAGGGGGAGACCGTGAAAGCTTTTCTTTCGATTCTTCTTTTTCTCTTCGGCGTCAACGCGATTGCGCAAACCGCCCCCCTGATCCGCCTCGGCCGCGGCTTCGCCGCCGAAGAGCAGCTCTGGCTGATGAGCGCGCGTCCCGACCTCACCCCGAACCAGGGCAAGCGCTACCAGCTCAAGCAGATCCTCTTCCAGGCCAACCCCGAGCGCTTCCAGGCCTACCTCGCCGGCGAGCTCGACGCCGGCACCGCGCCCGGCCTCGCCATCATCTTCGGCCGCTCGCAGGGCATGGACTTCAAGATCGTCGCCAGCGTGTGCATGGAAGCCGCCGGCGGCCAGCACTTCACCACCGTCTACATGGTCAAGGACGACGGGCCGATCAAGAGCATCAAGGACCTCAAGGGCGGCACGATCGGCGTCGTCGGCATCAAGACCGCCACCGACCTCTGGGCGCGCGCCGGGCTGCTCAACGCCGGCCTGGTCCCGGACAAGGACACCAAGGTGGTGCCGATGGGCTTCCCGGTGATCGGCGACGCAGTGCGCACCGGCAAGGTGAGCGCCGGCGTGTTCG
>Ga0105252_10001165_pt1 | contig 12468 bp, 23 predicted proteins | sample EasRivMeERMZT100_FD_89675 | JGI IMG/M metagenome (GOLD analysis project Ga0105252, IMG submission 89675) | Soil microbial communities from meander-bound floodplain in the East River, Colorado, USA - East River MetaG ERMZT100 | ecosystem: Environmental > Terrestrial > Soil > Floodplain | place... | reverse complement strand
GGGAAGAAGGTATCCTTTCCAGGCGTAAACTCATTCCGGGGATCGTAGGTATCGCACCAGTCATTGATGAAATTGACCGGGTTGTCCTTGTAGTGAGCCTTAGCTACGGCGATCGTGCTGGGATCCCGTTCAAACTCGGCCAGCTTCTTGCTACGCCAAGCTTTCACTAAGGCGTAGTCTGGTGGCCATTCCTTGTGTCCTGTTGTTCTAGGAGCGGTCGTAACTTGCTGAGCCGTTAGTTCCAGCCTTTTCTTGGCCAGCTGGAGCCTCACCGGACTGAAGTCTATTGACCTGCTCCTCGGCACGGATAATGTCATCGAGGCCCATGGAGTCAAGCTTATTCGGATCAAGGGTAACAGCGATACTCACGGGACCTCCTCCGGCCCCACTGAGGTGCGTGTTAGTGGTCTGGGGTGCATTGGGGTGCAGCTTGGGCATAGCCTGCTGCGTAGCCCATAGCTTATCATCCCACGTCACTGTGTGGCCGTCAACCTTCCCACCAATGGGGGCACGCATTACTCGCAGCACGAACTGTAAGGGGTTCTCCCCACTATTCAGTGCTGCCAGGCGTACCTTACGGTTGACTCGATTACTGGACCCTTTCGGGCGACCACCCTTGTTCTTGACTTTGTCGTCTGGGCTGGTCTTGTTTTCATTGCTTTTGACCATGCTGATGTATCCTGAGATTGTTTACTCTGGCTAAATATTGCTCCTGATTAGGAAATCGGTATTACGGTTGGACGCAGCAGATAGCGTGAACGAGAGCCATCACCATCATCAACACAGCCCAAGTGGCCATGCCGAACACTAGGACGAAGACCAGCTTGGAGATCACAGGTATTGACTCCAGGGTAGAAGGTACCACACGATCACCGCAGCATAACCGATAAGGAAGAGGCTCACGGTCAGCAGTACCACTGATACGTCAAGGGCGAGGTGCATTTAGTGCTTAACCTCGAGCTCGTCGTTCTCCATAGCCTCCACCAGCTGGTCCTCGAGTTGCTGCATCTCCGTGTACTCTTCGAATAGGTCACGTAAACGCGGCGGGAGCTCCTTCAGCTGTGCCTCCACGATGGTGGCGGTGAATTGCATTACAGCGAATAGCTTGACCAGATCCTCGGGATCCATGTCATGTTGGACGGTGTGGCGGTAGAGTTTCATTGAGTCCCTTTCTACCTGCTAGCTTATGCACCGCTTTGTCGGATGGGGGTCGGCAGCATCTGGGCTTGTGACACCATCCCGGTGCATAAGGTAGCAGGCTATTCAGCCCTCTTTTGTACCCAAGCCTCAGCGCGCTCGTAAGAGCGGAAGCCCTGGGCAGCGATGCCCTCTACTCCCGGTATGCCAAAACGACGCACACGGTAGAGCGTCGTCCCATCAGGGGCATTGTAGGCCTCTATGCTGTAAGGATTCACGGTGTCACGCCCCTGCTGACTAACTCGGCAGTGATGGCTGCTCGTACGGTAGCCAGCTTGAATATCTTGGTCCAGGTGGACGGTTTGGCCTCGGTGTTACGTGGCTTGTTGCGCAGCTTGATGGCATACGTGTTGTACGTACACTGGGTCTTTACCAGCATCTTCTGGAGCAGCTCAGTCTCAAAGTTTGAGTAATCCACCATGGTGCTCACTCGGGTTCCTTCCGACCGGCTAGCTTCGTCTCCCACACCGGACCCTCGCTTGGATTGTTTGTTGTTGCCCTAGTGAGCATACCCCCGCGATCACCAGCGCGGATCGTCCTTCCCAGGCTATCCTTAGTCGTAGTCGTATCCACACCCCAACCCTCTAGCTGGAAGGCCAGATCTCGGACCAGACCAGCCAGACGCATCAGCCATGCGTCCTGATAGGTAATCATCTCCAGGTTCCCTTGTGCCTCCACCATCTCACGGTAGAGAGCATCGGTGGCCTGTCCAATCTCAGCTGGGGTCATCACTTTCATACCATAGGATCGCGATAATGCTAATGCCCAATACAATGGCAACAATCACCAACAGGTCCAGGATGACGAGCGCGTGCCATAACAAGTCACCACTCATCTCACGCTGCCTTCACAGACTCTCTCGTTAAGTCCCCAGTGTGCGTTGTGCGTCATGCACCAGTTGTTATGATCGCCACGCTCGGAGCACTCCCTCCCTCCCGAGACACCACCCGCGCTTGGGACTCGGTTGCGCTGCATGAACGCCCCCGAGTGCAGTAAAATTGGGAAGCAAGCGTAAGCCCAGAAGACCGAACAAAAGACCGTACCAACCACCAGTACGTTGAACGGATAAGGCATTAGGCTTCTCCCCGTCTTATGCAACCACGCGCTTGTCGCCTGCTGTACTCTTGCTTATCACTGTTACCACGCTCCACCCACTTGGGCTTCTCGCCCTTGCCATCGTAAGGCAGCAGAGCGTAGATGAAACGAGCCATCCCCTCCTCTACTCCCTCGTTATAAGCCGCAGTCAGACGGTCCTTGATCAGGCGCTGATGCGACTCGTCTAGCGTGGCTAGCATACCAGCAAACTGTGTCACCGTTTCTGGTTCTCCTCATAACACTTTGGATGGTACTGCTTGTAATCCTTATGGAACCGTGGACCGATGCCCAGAGGCTTCCCGCACTTATCACACGGACGCTTCCCTACCCACCAGGATAGGATGTCCTCAAACTCTTTGGTTGGGCGAGTGGGTTGTCTCATAAGCAGCGCTGCTTAGCAACCGCTTCCCAAAACACCTTTGCTGCCTCGGTTGGGTTGTACTCGCCAAGGTACTCGATGGTACCATCCCCCTTAAGGGACACAGAGCGGTCATCACCCCAAGAGATAACGAACACTTGGTCCTCTGGCTTGATATCCTGGAACGTGATGACGGTATCGTCGTCATCAGTCCATTGGGCGGTAGTAGCCTGGACATCGGAAGCTCGAGCCTCATAGAATAGATTGAATACAAAAACAGCCGTAATCGCAAGCCAGAGGCAGATCAGCAGCGTTATCACTTTTTCCATGGTCCCCACGCATCATAGTTCTCCCCATCCGGGGATTGACATTCAGCTTCATAGCCAAGCAACTTATAGTCGGCCCGGTCCTCTTGGCATTCGTCGTAACCGGTCTCCCAGTTATCATACACCTTGACTAACCGTGGAGGCTCTACGTGTGGCTCCGGGTATAAGAGTATCCGACCAGTGTTAACGTACAGAAACCAAGCAAGGGTTATGCTTAGGAGGACTCGTCCCATGGCTCATCTCTGATAAGGGTTTGATCACGTTTAGTATCCCGATTACGACGAACAGGGTTATTAGGATGACTCGCTGTCGTCCCATGGCTCGTTGACCTGTGCGTTGCAACCGTAGTGAAGCATCGTGCATTTCATTGCGTAGGCCTGCTCCGGCGGAACATGCTGTTCGATGTGCCGCGAGAGCTCATTCAACACAGCCTTTCGCATCTCCATGGTAACCATAGGTTCCTTTGGTGACGGCACGGCAAACACACGGAGCTTTTGACCAGGGAACAGCACCGACTCCAGGAACTTACCCATACGGTCCTTCTGCTGCTCCTCCTCTAGCTTCCCGTCGTCATCTCCCCAGGGTGATTTACCCATCACGGTGCCTCCAATACGGCTCTTTCTAGCCAGTAGTCCTGGTAGCTTTTAAGATGTTGGACCACCGATACGAAGTGGTCGCGTTGGAAGCGTGGATGACATTCGCACGTACAGTTATCGTCACCACAGTAAACTAAGCAGCGCTTGTCATCCGGTTCAGAGCTTTCGTATAGGGTCATAGTTCCAACCAATCCCTCACTCGTGCGTCATTCTTGGCAACCTGTACCCAATAAGCCCGCGCCGGACAGGAGCGGACATACGTACCGAGGAGCTCCAGTAGGTTCGCCGCCCACTTGACATCATCGGCCACAGACGCAGTGATGCCCTTCTGGGCACCAACTGAATTGATGGTCTTAAGATCGTAGAGACGGCGCTCTGTGGTCTTGGTCACTGGAGTGGTATCCTCACTCGCACACCCACGTAATCCAGCGAGCTCACCGGAGTGTTAAGGTCAAGCACAGGCCTCACCCTCAGGTTCCCTGAGACGGTAGCCTTACCCACCTTTATACCGCACCCAATCAGCAATATTGCCATGACGAGTATCAGTGCCTGCGTCCCCACCACGGCATTGTCTCCCGCGCCTTCTTCGGATAGGTGCCTGGCCTATCCGGCTTGTACTTATTACGGTCGACAAAGACTGCTTGGTAGAGGTTTACGCCGTTGCGCTGGCGTTCATCCAGGCGGACAAAGTCCACCCTATTTAGACGCCACTCCTGGTTTGGGAGCTTTGGTAGACATTGCTTTCTCATGCATATCCATACAGCGCCGCGCTACTCGAATAATCCTGTTGGACCAACCAGGTCCAAACCCTCTCCGCACGGTGGTCTTGGGGTCGAGCTTCTTCAGCTTCTCAATAAGCTGAGCCACCGTCATTCCGGTGGTGAGCTCCAGGCCTTCAATGAAGGGGCCACACCGGAGGTCAAACATCTTCTTCTGGCACTGGAGTAGTAGCACCATCAGCGCATTGGCATCGTAAAGCTGTTTAGCACCACTCACGCCTTGCATAACGGCGGTGTTCAGCATCACGTAGTCAAGGCCGGAAGGATATGAATCAAAGCTCAGTGGCTTGGCAAATAGGGCTGCATAGATCTCCTTAGCTTCCGCCTCGGTGATCGCCTTCAGGTCAGCGAACGTTGGGACTGGTTTACCCTGCTTCTTGCGCCACTCCTTGAACACGAGAAAGGAGATGCCTTTGTTACAGGCACCTCCCGGTTCATTCTCGCGCTCAGCGTACCCTCCTTCATCGTTCAGAACGAATTGGAGGGATACGTCGAGGTTCTTCTGCATTACTAGCTAGTCGGACCGCCAGAAGCGTCGACTTCCTTCGTGGCATCGCCAAGCTTGGCGGCGGCAGTAGCGAGGTCGTCGGCGGCGGTCGCCAACTCACCAGACTCAAGGTCGAGGATACCACCCATATCCTTAAGGGTGGTCTCGAGCTCACCGAGCGCTGCCGGATCGCCTTCCTTGGCTGTCTTGATCAGGTCGATGGCAACATCAACCTTGTCCTTCAGATCGACCACAACGGACTCGGTACGGTCGGCGGTGTCCTTCATCGCACCAACCTTCACACCCAAATCCGCAGCAGCCTTCTTCACGTCGTCCATGGTCGCCATGATAAGTTCTCCTTGCTTTTCCATCTTCTCAAACAGCTTTGCTACGCGTCCGTAATCGGTATTGTCACGCTGCCGCATTAGATCCCTGAGCTGCGCACCCAACCACGCAGTGTCTTGATAGATCCGCGTGAAGGCTCTTGGATCAACGATATCACGAACTGAGCGCATTACCCTACCCTCCCTGGCACCCTTGTGCCGCAAATCAACTCAGATGTCAACTAAAGGTTTCATTACTCAGCCCACTCCCACGTAAAGCCCCAGTCATCGACAAGGAACGTGATGGCTGACCAAGTCTTTGAGGAGAGGTCTTCGCGAGTAGAGATTAGCAGGGAGCCACCGTCTAACGAAAGGATGCCTTCCTGTCTCAGATGGAGTAGAGCCTGCTCCGGTGATATCCAGTCAAAATCTTCGTCACGTTGCCCCATCTCCTGACTCCACTTCCCCTAGCACCGTGCTATACAGGTTCTTGTTGTAGGCCTCGAGAGCTTTGACGATGGTCTCTACGTTAGCGTATGCCTCCCATCCTTTAACGTGGGCAATCACTTTACCAGGTGTAGTTTTACCGTCGACAACCAGGTAGTCGGCGTGCGCAACACGGACGTAGGAGTAACGCGTTTGGTATTGCATCAGCGCACGCTACCGCAATCTGGACTGATCGGGGGATCCCAGAATACCTGATCGGTGAGGGCATCAGAGAGAAGCGTAGGCGGGGGTTACGCTGCGTTCTCTAACGACTCCTCACCGATCAGCACCGGGACGCGACGCCCCAGCAGATCTAGCAGCACAGCCACTCTCTCGTGGACGGTACTACCCTGATGTATGCTACCCAAGTAGCCTTGGAACGGCCCTTCCTTAACACGGACGCGCGCTCCTTTACTGAAGCGCGGCAACTGAGCTGTCCCTGGCAGAATTATATAACCATCAGGATCTTCACGACCCTTAAGAGCGGGGACCACGCGAGCCGGAAGCGGAGCGGGTCGCTCGCCAATTTGGATAACCCCCGAGACACCGTAGGTGCCGGTCAACCAGCGCCATACACCGTCAATCTGAACAAAGATATAACCTGGGAAAAGAGATCGGATGCGCCATTCAATGCGTTGATTTCGCCCAACAACCACGCGCTCTCGATACTTGGGAATATAACACTCACAGCCCTGTCGCCGGATATTATCCACGGCGAGGGCCTCTTGTCTTGGCTTTGATCTAGCGACGATCCATTGTTCCATACCTCGCGCTATACCTGAACTTTGCACTATTAAAAACCTTTTTTGCCCGAAGGTGGTCTCCCCTTTCGGTTCCGGGAAAATCCTGCTCTTCTAACGATCTGAGCAATATGTCCTTCGCTTTTAAGTCCGTATCGATCCTTGATAACCTGCAAAGGAACGTCGTTCCGGTAGTCCTTTATCAGATCAAACTTTTGTTCGTCCGTAAGTCGCTTAGTCACCATGCAACAGCCCCAGTAGTTTAGGCAACGCCTCAGAGCGCGTCACCCGTACTAACCGAGCCCCTGCGGCCTGCATTTTGCCTGCGTAGCTATGGGCTCGCTTGAAATTGGACTCTATGTGTGCCGTGTTTGTCAGCTTACCTTCCCCGCGCTCACGCCGACGTTGGTTGACAGAGTTAATACACGTAGCCAGAGGCGTGGTTAATAACACAACCGTGAGCTTTCGGTTAAGCTCAGCAGCAAGCTCCGGTCCCTTGGTCTGGTTCATGACAAATGAACCTTCGTAGAGTACGTGATGGTGTAAGGCCAGACGTTCCCTGACCGCATCAAACACCAACGTTAGTGGCTTGATGGTGTCAGCACCACCCGTAGGAGATTTGTAGGAGCCAACCACGTAAACCGGATACAGCGTCCCTGGTAACGTGAGCTGATACCCAACCAACTCATCCCCCACCATGACCTCTTGGGAGCGACCGGCTAGGCCAAACACGTCACGCATCAGATGACTCTTACCAGAGCCGTTGGTGCCCGCGATGTTAATAGCAAGGGTCATGCATACTTCTTAAACTTAGGCTGGAAGCTGTGGTCGATCTCCTCCCACGCCTTAACTACGATCGGGCGGATCATGGCCTGCCTCTCGGCGTACTCTACGTGCGTTAGCTCATCGAGATCGTCCAGAGGTAGATCGATGAGCTTAGTGTTCTTGGTCTCCTTAAGCCAATCAGAGACGGCTACCAGATCTTGGATACCAAAGCCGAAGCGAATAGGGAACTCACAATAGCGGTACGGATAGCCTGCCTTGTTCTTCTTGCACTTCGCCATCACCTGAATAGCCACCGCACGCTTAGAACCACCGCGAGTACGGTTGATGGTCTTAAGGTGGCTCAGCCAGAGGATCTGTGTTGAGTAAAAGTCCAGCGCCTTACCACCGGAGCGGGTGTACTTCTCACCAAACGTGATGCCGATCTTATCCCGGATCTGCGATATAAAGATCACGCACGTCTTGGTGCGCTTCACCCGGCCCTTGAGCTTGGCGAACATCTCACTCATCAGCTTCGGCTTCTCGAGCTTGTAGCCGGTATCGCCAACCTCACGCTCTAGCGCAGCAGTAGTGGTCAGCGCATCCAAGCTGTCGATGATATAGAGTCCAGGCGTGCCTGTCTTCTCGGCTTCGCTAATGCATTTCTCAAGGTCTTTGAATACCTCCTCGATAGTCTCCCAGGCGGAGTCCAACCCTTCGGGTCCAAAGTCAACCCGGTTGATAGGCAAGCCAACGTCCTCGGCGTACTCGATGTCGAACGCTGCTTCAGACTCGCGGTACCAGATGCTACCATCAGGGTACTGCTTAGCAAAGTTAGCGCACGACTCGATAGCCAGCAGGGTCTTACCCGTTGACTTATCGCCCACTAAGTTGACGATGCGGCCGAGAGGCCAGCCGCCTCCCAGCACGCAGTCGAGCAGCACACACCCGGTGTGTATCCTGGGGATGGGCTGCTTAGGATCTTCCGTGGAGTCGAAGTAGTCCTGAGACTGCTCCTCCTCCACGGTCTCCTTCTTGCGGCGACGTGCCACTACTTAGAACGCTTCAGGTTGCGCAACTTACGACGGGCAGAGGCGCTGGGCTTCTCATCTTCTTCCTCAGCCTCCTCCTCTTCTTCCTCTTCCTCCTCCTCCTCCGGCTCCGGCTCCTTTACACGGCGCGAGCGAGGCTTCTCTTCCTCCTCGTCCTCGTCCTCGTCCTTCCAAGGTGGGCGTCCTTTACGCTTCGGTGCCTCGTCCTCCTCGTCCTCCTCAGTCTTGCGACGGGAGCTACGGCGAGAGCGAGAGTCATCCTCATCCTCATCCTTGGGCTTGCTCTTACCGAACAGAACCTTCTCGATGTGGCTGGCGTCGTAAAAGTTAAGCACGCTCGGAAGCGGATGCTCCGTGATGTACGCCAACCACCGCTCCATGGTCTTCGCATTATCGTGCAGCGGCGTGGGCTCGCGGTCGATCTCAACCGCTTTGTACTTGGTGCGCTTGTCGGTGCCCTCCCGATCGAAGGTCACGTCGTAACCGTTATCCGGATCGTCGATGTACAGGATTTCGCCGGTCTTCTTGTCCTCGGAACGAGCGTGGATCTCCCGGAACAACGTGATAGGCATGGACCATAGCTGCGGCCCAGACGCCTCTTTGTCACGGTCGATTACCCAGCACAACGCACGCCAGCTTGGCGTGAGCGCCTTCATCTCATCTTCGTCCACTGCTTCGCGACGCGCCTCACAAACCGGGCAGGTCTCACCCAGCATCTTATCGAGACAGAGGTAAGCACCGTTGTCAGGACCAACGCTGTAGTGCAGCCAGATCCCAATCTCCCAGGACACACCCCACTTGTCCGTGTCGTCCCAGGTGGCCGGCAAGATGCGGACCGTAACCTCACCTTCGCGAGCCTTGAACGACTGCACGTCCCCTACGATATAGCTATCGTAGGAGCCGCCGGATTGCTTGGCGCGACGGTGTACGTCCTCCGCCTTGCGTTCCCCGCCTCGGTAAACGAACTTACTCTTTGGTGCCATTAGTTTCTCCTTCGGCGTCCATCGCCCTTAACACTCCACGGAAATACTCCATCTTGGTGCGGAAGTGAGCCACGCTAGCAAGACGCACCGCAATGTACGTGGTCAGTATCACCAGCAGCCCCGCCAACACCGAGAGAATCATCAGCTCGATCACACTCATTTTCGCCCCTTCTTCTATGCCCTTACATACGCAAGGATCAGGGCTTACGAGCTCGACGAGCTTCCCTAACACGCTCCACGGCAGCGTCACCAAGCATGGCACGAGCCGTGCCCGAACCATGGTCCGCAGCGATGTCGTAGTACTGTCTAAGGCGGAGAGCCACCAACTCACGCAACATGAACGAACGCTGCTGGAATGCTTCCTTAAGCGCATTCCAAGCCTCGGCGTGCGCCTTCTCCTCCAGGAACTGTTTGGTTGCCTTCTGTACGTTGGGCATGGTAGCTAACCGTTCGGCGATAGCGCCTTCGGTGAGCTTGACCTTATCCTCAGACGCCGCCAACCGGATCCGCTGGCCAAGAATAGCCTCCAATGACTCCACGTCGTACTTAGCGGCATCACGACGCGCGACAGCGAACGCCGACTCCCGCGCCACGTGATAGAAGCTCTCCGGTTGTTCCATGAGGCAGCGCTCCAGGTCATCCTTATCGATGGCTAGAGCGGCATGGTACTCGTCAACGTCATCGTATTTCATCTCAGCAATAACCTCCCACACGCCACGATCACTGGTGCGATACCGTCGGACGGGTGGAAGGGTTCGGAAAACGCATCCAAGATCTCAACACCACGCCCAGCAGCGCTCTCGTTCTTAGCATTGAGCACCACCTTGGTGACATACGCGCGGATAACGTGCCGAATAGACTCAGGACTCTTGTCGGTCAGCCCCTTCAATATGCCCTGCACCTCGACCCATTTCACGCCCCTTACAAGCGCCCTACAGAGGTCTATCACCTCTTCCGCCTCACCGGCCGAACGGAGGAGCTCACCGGCCTCTGCACGCCCCTTACAGCCGCTGCAGGTGGCCAGGTTGGCTAGGGCTTGACGTGGGGAGCCGGTGGCCTCCTTAGCGCATAGCTCCAGGACGGCATTGTCTACGTCGATATCTTCTTTGTCGGCAACCTCAGCCAGCAGGTCGAATAGATCACCCACCTTCACAGGCTTAAGGTCAAGCGACACGCAGCGGGACTTGATAGCAGCGGGAACCTTAGTAGGCTCCGTGGTGCATAGGAACCAGTACACCCACGCAGGTGGCTCCTCTAGGATCTTAAGCAGCGACTGGACCGCGCTCTTGGATAGCGCCTGGAACTCGTCGACGATGATGCCCTTAGCCCCATTGCCCAGTGGTCGGTACATCAACCCTTCAGTCACGTTGCGCATATCATCAATGCCAGTGTTAGTAGCACCGTCGATCTCCAGCACTTCGGACACGCCCAGCTCCGCCGCTGCTATGCGCGCCAACGTGGTCTTGCCAGTACCCGATGGTCCCACGAACAGGAACGTGTGACTTGCCTGACGCTTAATGGCTGCAGTCAGCGCCTTGACGGCAGCAGGTTGCCCAATGACCTCCTTGAAGGTCTTGGGACGGTATTTGGTTATTAGGCTCATTTGTTCCACTCATCCGACGAGAAGTCGCCGAACTCCTCCATCTCCATCCAGTTATCACCCACCGCAGCTTCAACCGTGATTGGGACGTTCACCCAATCAAACGGCACGTCTAACATAACCGTGATGATCTTCTCAGCTATCTGCTCAACCTTCTTCTCCGGCACGCGCACCCAAGTCAGGTCGTCATGGATATTGATCTCCGGCTGGAGCTCCCAATCATTCAGCTCCGACAACCGGCACATTGCGTCCATGACTATTTCGGCGGCGGTGCCTTGGATAGGGGAGTTCAACACCTTATTCACGGATAAGGGTCCACGCCTACGACGGCCAGTCAGACACTCCACGTAACCGTACTTGTTATAGAACTCGATTTGGGTTTCCTGCCAGTCCTTCACGCCCGCGAACTGCTTCCAGAACTCACGGTACAGTGGACGCACAACGTTCTCAGGGATCTTGAGGTAGCCCGCTGCTGACTCCGGTTTGGCACCAAAGAACAGCGGGAACGTCCACTGGTTCTTCACGTCCGTACGAAAGTCCTTCATGATCTTCTTGTCGGTGAGGTTCTGCTTACCACCCACGCGCTCTGGGTAAGCGCGAGCTATCCGCTCCGCCCACTCCATGTGAACGTCGTACCGCTCCCATAGCGATTTACAGAACGCCTTGTCCTTGGTGAACATCGCTATGACGCGCGCCTCGATCTGCCCGTAGTCTACGGCCAGGAGGAGATGACCTTTGGGAGCCTGAATAGGCTTCCGGACCTCCTTGGCCTCGGCACCACGCTTGGGAAAGTTCTGGAGGTTAGGATCGTTGCACGAGAGCCGTCCGGTCTCCGCAAAGATAGTGTTAAATTGCGCGTGGATAAGACCGTCAGGGTAGATAATTTCACTCCCGGTCTTAAGCGGATCGATATAGGTTGACTTGGCCTTGTTAGCCTTGCGAAGGGCGAGCAGAGCCTTTGCCAGAGGTTCGCCCTTACCCGTAATCTTAGAGAGTACAGACTCATCAGTCGAGAGCCTTTCCTTCTTCGTGTACTTATCGATCACCACACACTCACGGCAGTGCAGCATCTTGTTGAAGATGCCCAGCACGTCCGGGTTAGAGAACGGGGAGAAGTCGCGGCCCTCCTGCTTACGGAACGCCTTAACCACCGCGAGCTCAGTGATGGCCTGCTCGAGCTTAGTTATCCGGGCTGTGTACTTAGCATCTAGCTTCTTAACCTCAGCCTGGTTGACGGGGACACCTTTCATCTGTGAGAGCACCACGGTAGGCACGCGCCGGAGCGCGAGCTCGTAAGGGTACTCCAGCCCCTGGCGTTTAATCTCACGGCGCTGCGCCTGCCACAGCAGCAGGTGGTACTTCGCATCCATCGCGTTGTACTCGAGGGTGCGCTTCAGGTCGGTGTTGGAGAGGTTAGAACGGTCCACGTTACTCAGCTTCTTCAGGTTGAAGCCAAAGTACTGCTGGACCAGGAACGCTAGGCTGAAGCAACCAGGCTTGCTCTTACCGCGACGCTCGTCAAGGATGGCTGCTTGCGCTGAGGTGTCTTCCCAGCGGCCTGCCCTAACTTGCTCGCGACCACCGTGAACACCGGACCACTCCAAGTCGAATGCCAGGTTGTGAACAACCTTAATCGCCTTGGTCTCTTTAAGGAACGAGAACCACGTATCGAGTACCCAGTCGC
>Ga0105252_10001163_pt1 | contig 12476 bp, 11 predicted proteins | sample EasRivMeERMZT100_FD_89675 | JGI IMG/M metagenome (GOLD analysis project Ga0105252, IMG submission 89675) | Soil microbial communities from meander-bound floodplain in the East River, Colorado, USA - East River MetaG ERMZT100 | ecosystem: Environmental > Terrestrial > Soil > Floodplain | place... | reverse complement strand
GGCTTGTTGCTGCCGTCGGGATTCTTCGGCTGATCTTGATTCGCCGAGGAGCGTTGATACTCGTCCATCCACCCGTAGTCGCCGGCGAATAGCAGCTCCGCACCGGTTGCCAGCGGCCAGCGGTAGCGCACGCCGAACGCATAGCTGGTCTCCGGTGCGTACGCAAACGGCGTGCCGGGCTGAAGCCCCGTCCCGTTCGGCGCCGGATCACCGATAGCGAGGTACTCCGTGTCGAGCAAGCCAAGCGCGAAGTTGAGCTCCCAACGCTCCCCCGGCAGATAGTAGATCTCGGCCTCGAGCCCCGACGCTTCGGCGTCGCCATCGTCCGAAGGAATGCGCGGACCCAGCTGTCCGGGATTGTTAGGATCCGGGAGGCTCTTCGGCACGCGGAACCCCTCCCAGCGCGAGTAGAACAACGTCGCGTTGACCCGCAGACGGCTGTCGAGCCAATCGGACCGCAGGCCAATCTCCTTTGCCTGGACGACCTCTGGATCGAGCACGATGGGCCCAATTTGGCTATTGACGACCGCGGCGGACGTGTAGCCCTCCGCGTAGCTTGCATAGAGAAAGATGTCGTCGGTGATCTCGAACGACACGGCCAGCTTGGGCGTCGAGGCGGTGTCGGTATCATCGGGCAGATACAGGCGTCCGACCAGCGATGCACTCGCGTATGGATCACCGGCGGTCACTCCGCCCGGCTCGACGGGCCGAAACGCCTCGGCCGGAAGATACTCAGTACCTCCGCCATCGTCATTCGTGAACCGAAACCCGAGCGTGAGGTCGAGCCTGTCGAGCACCGCGATCTTGAATTGGCCAAAGAACGCGCGCTCGGTGTCCTCGGCGACCTGTAGACGATCGGAGGTAAAAAAGGTGGCCGGAGCGAAACCCGCCAGCGCGGGATTGCCCACCGTGGCACCCCACGACTGCACGTAGCCAACCGCCGCCGGATTCCAGAGCGGCCGGCCGCCGACGCCGGGCGGACCCATGGTGCCGGGATTGGGGCCTGTGTTCGGCGTCGCGAACTCCCAAAGGAACCAGCTCGAGTAGCGGGACCGGACCTCGAAGTCCTGATAATACAAACCGAGCAACGTCTCGAGTCGGCCGTTGAAATGGTTGCCGAGCAGGCGAAGCTCCTGTGTCGTCCATTCCGGCTCGTCGCGAACGATTTCCGCTGCGGTGTCGAGCTCCGAGGCGTCCCACGCGCTGAGTTGGCCGTTGTGCTGCTGTTGCAGGGACGTGAGGGAACGCAGAGAGAATCGATTCGTGAGCTGCCAAGCGAGCGTCAAGATCCCATATTGGTGGTCGATCCAAGTCGACCCCGGGATGTCCTCGCGTGTTTGCCAGCGCCCGACTTGTCCGCCCGGAAAGCCCGCTTCGTGTGAAGCGGCCGTGTAGCGGTCGGTCTCGAGCGCGAACGGCGGAGCGGGGAACGCGGGATTGATGGCTCGCGCTTGCGCAAGACGCTCCGGATTGCCGGCGAGCACGTTGTACGCAACCATGTAGAGCCCGCCGGGGTTCGACATGCGCATGATGCGGGCCGGAACGCTCTCGCGATCGTCCTTGGTCGCGTTGAACCGCAGCGAGAATCGGTCGGTGGGCTGCCACAGCAGGTCGGCGCGGAACAGCAGGTTGTCACGGCCACCGAGCACCTCCGGCACCGACAGACTTGGCATGAATCCTTCGCTCTCATCGCTCGCCGCCAGCCATTTCGTTTTCAGCCGATCGCCGAACGGCACGTCCGCCGCAACGTGCACCGCGCGGCGCTCGAACTCCCCGATCTCCGCGCCGAGCTGGATGCCAAACTCCTCGGCCGGCGGGCGCGTGATGATCTCGATCGCGCCGCCGTTCGTGTTGCGCCCGAACAGCGTCCCTTGCGGGCCGCGCAGCACCTCGACGCGCTCGATCTCGACGAAGCTTCGTTGCAGAAAGCCGGCGTTGTAGACCGCGACCCCGTCAACGTAAGTCTCGACGCCCGGCAGGCCACGGATGGTCGCGGACATGAAGCGCTCCCCGGCCCCTCCGGGGTTGAGCACAACGTTCGGCACCATGATGCCGAGATCACGGCCCGTGTCGATGCCGGCGAGCTCGAGCGCCTCACCGGACATCGCGAAAATCGACATCGGCGTCTGCTGCAGATTGGTCGCGACGCGCGTCGCCGTGACGATGATTTCCTCGAGCGCGGGGGCGCGTTGTGCACCGTTTTGAGCAACCGCGGAAGCTGTGACCAGGGCCAGCGCGCCAGTGGATGTCAGCGCACGTATCGGTCGGGCTGGATCGCGTCGCCGCATTGCTGTTCTCGCGCCAAGTCAGTCGAAACCGACGTCGACACACGTATTGTTCGCGGCGCGAGACGCGACACGCGACACGTCGTCGAGCCATGCTAAGGGCCGATCCGGACGGTGGGAGTCTACGGTTTAGCCCGGCGACAGGAAAGGTCTGTTCCGCAACGAGGCACCGTCGCGTGACTAGGCTGAGGTCGATGCGACGGACTTGAACGCCTGCAGGTCGGTCGACACGACCCGCAGGCGCCCACTTCGTCACATGTCGAGCGTTTGCGCGAGCTCGATGGAGCCACCGCTCTCGAGAATCGGGCAACGCTTTGCCTTCGTGATCGCGTCATCGAGAGTTTTGGCCTCGATGACGCTGTAACCACTGGTGGGATTGGCTCCGCCGTTATTCACGACCGAGCCGTCGCCCTTGACGGTCGTCGACTTGCCGATGGGGTGACCGCCGTCGATCACGTCGGCGCCCATCGAGCCGAACCAGCTTCCCCACGCGTCCATGGCCTTCGCCTGGGCTTCCTTCGTTTGCGGCGCGCCACCGCCGTGATACACGAACAGATACTTCGCCATTTTCGTCTCCTCCTGGTGAGTTGTGAGTGTCGGGTCGGCGGAGCGGCCAATTCCATCGACCCGGACTGGAGACTATCAACCTAAACGACGCCCGGCAGTGGGCATATACCCCCGTGAAACCCTGCGCGGGGTGTGTAGACTCTACAATCGATGCGGAACTACGACTCAACCCTCGGCGCCGCGCTCAGCAACCTCGCCGCTAGCGCCCTTCCTTCGAAGGCCCTGGACACGCTCGGGAGCGGCGCCGAGATCGGGGACGAGCTGCGCGCCGCCGTCCTCGCCGCTGTCCCGGCCTTCAACGAATCCCGCAATCCCGATGTCCTGCCCGACCTGATTCGTCACTCCGTGGAGCACGCGACGGAGCTACTACGGCTGCTGCGCGGAGGCCCGATCGGCGACTTCGCGTTCGTCCGTGAGCACGCAGAGCGCCGCGCCGAGCAGCACTTTCCGCTCGAAGCGGTGCTGCACGCGTATCGCTGTGGGCACAAAGTGTTTACCCAACGGCTGCGCGGGGCCGCGCTCGCGGCGATCTCGTCCGCGGAGCATGCGCAACGAGCCGTCGCGGCGCTTGCGGATTTCGCGATCGAGTACACCGACGCGATCAGTATGCTCGCTGCGAGCAGCTACACGGCGCACACGCGCCTGCTCACGGAGGTTGCGGGCGACCGGCGCGACCAGCTCCTCACGTTGCTACTCGAAGGACACGACGAGGCCGATGGCCGCATGGCGCAGATCCTGCGCGACGAGGGTTACCTCGACTCTCGCCAGACGTTCTGCGTTGCCGTCGCGCGCTCCGTCGATCCGACCGAAATGCTGAATGCAGCGCGCGCACGGCGCATGGTTGATTCGATCGCCGAGGTCTTCGCCGCATCGCGCGTGCGCTTGTTGATCGATCTGCGCGACAACAAAGTCACGATGGTCTGCTCCGACGCGGTCCGCGACTCCGGCTGGACTGCACCGCGAAGCTCCCTCGCCCGCCGCGTCAGCGCGACGTTTGCGCTCGTCGGCAACGCTGCACTGATCGGCGTAAGCAACGACGCACCGTCGACCGCGCACATCCCGAACGCGCACCGCGAAGCGCTCGTCGCGCTCGATCTCGCCGACGTCACACGACGCGTCGCCGCGATCTCGGACATCCCGGTGCGGCGGCTACTGCTCCATCTCGGCCAGGATGAGCTGCAACGCTTGCTGCCGAAATGGGCGAGCGACTTCCTCGCGGCCGACGACAAGGTTGGCGGCGTGCTCATCGCGACACTGCGAGCCTATGCCGACGCCGACATGAACGTGCTCAAGGCCGCCGAACGGCTCGCCGTGCACCCGAATACGATCTACTCGCGGCTGCGACGAGTTGGCGACGTCGCGGGGCTCGAGCCGCGGTCGTTCGGCGGGCTCAGCGAGTTATTGGTTGTGGCCGATTGTCGGCGCCGTTCACCCTCACCGCCGCTTTAGCGCCACTGCCCTCGCAGCACCTCGTTGATTGCCGCGCCCGTGAACTGGACCTCGTGTCCGGCTCCGGTCACGACTCCGCGCGAGGCGCCAATCTGTTCGGCGAGGTCGTCGCAAATTGCGTCGAAGCCCGCGCTGTGTCCGCCCGAGACGACGAGCTTCGGAAAACGCGCGGCCGCCAAATCGGCCAGCGGGAGTCCGGCTGCCCAGGCGGGTCGGCCGTGGCGGCACACGGGCGTCAACCGCACGGCATCTGCGATCAGGGCCGCGGACAGATCGGCTGGATTACTGCCAACGGCTACGAGGAAGCGAATGACCCAGTCCTTATCCGGCAGGTCCTCATTCCAGGTGCGGCGAACGTTCTCCAGGAGCGTCCGGGCCGCCGGGACACGCTGACCCAGCGCGAGGGCTGCGGGCTCGAGCAGGGTCAGCGATTTGGTGGCCTCGGGACGCCGCGCGGCGGCGAACATCGCGCCGAGGCCGCCGTAAGAATGGCCGACGAGGTGCGCACCGTCACCCATGAGATCGGCGATGTCGTCCGCGTCGCGCAGGAAGTCCTCGCCGTGCGCCGCCGCACTCTGCCCGTAGCCACGTCGGTCGAACACCACCAGCCGAAAGCCTTCATCGGCCAGCGGCCGCTGGGCCTGCCACTCTTCGCGGCCGATAGCCAGCGAGCCATGCACCAGCACGACGGGCGTGCCTGAACCCCACGATTCGACGAAGAGGTCGCTGCTCACGACGAGTTCTCCTCCGGCTGGGAGCCGTGCACCTGAAATCGTCGGAATTGAAGACGATGCGAATAGCAATTTCAAGCGCCCGTAGCGGTGCGCGGCGAGACTAGAAGTGCGGCAGACCGCGCCGCGGAGGAGTCTCACACTTGCAACCTTGTGGTTGCTCTTTGACGTCGCCGGTGCCATGATCTGATCACATGCAACCAGACGGTTGCCTTTACGTACAGGACAGGAGGATCACGGCCATGCAAGACCGCATCGAGAAGATCATTGAACTATCGGCACCGCCCGCGCGCGTCTGGCGTGCGCTGACGGATCACAAGGAGTTCGGCGACTGGTTCCGTGTCGACCTGGAGGGCGCGTTTGTACTGGGCCAAGTGTCGCGTGGCCGAACGACGTATCCGGGTTACGAGGGCCTGAAGTGGGAGGCAACGGTCGTGGCGATGGAGCCCGAGCGGCGGTTCGCGTTCCAGTGGTGCCCGTACGAGCACGATGACGACCGCGACGGCTCGAAAGCACCGCAGACCCTCGTGGAGTTCAAGCTCGAGCCGACAGCCAAGGGCACACGACTCGTGATCTCCGAGTCGGGCTTCGCCAAGTTGCCGGATGACCCACGACGCATCGACGCGCTGCGGTCGAATACGCAGGGTTGGGACATTCAAGCCAAGAACGTCGCCGCCCATGTCAAAGGCTAATCGCAAACGGGCGCTCGCCGATCCCGCGCCAGTGTTCGCGGCACTGGGCGACACGACGCGCCTCAAGCTGATCTCGCGTCTGACCGATGGTCAGGCGCGCTCGATCGCGCAGCTCGCCGACGGCTTGAGCCTCACGCGACAGGGAGTCACCAAACACCTGCGCGTGCTCGAACGAGCGGGCATCGTGAAGTCGAGATTCGTCGGCCGAGAGAGCCAGTTCACCTATGCTCCGGAACCGATCAGGCACGTACGCTCGTACCTCGACACCGTCTCCGTGCAGTGGGACGAAGCCCTGTCGCGGCTGAAAGCGTTCGTCGAGTCGTGATCCGAGGCGTGGCAGGGCCGGCACTTCGTTGCCGTTTGCGGAGTCGCACCACCTTCACGGCCGACCGGCGTGCCGGGAAGTGCCTATGCTGTAGTTTTCCGGCAAAAGAGATATCGTCCTGCGGGGTTCGCACAAAACTGCTAGCCTCGAAAGGCCGGTACAAAGAGGCGGCGGTCCAACCAACGTAATCGCCGTCGATAATGCAGCGCTGCGAAGGCGCCGTCCCTCACCTAATAGCGTGGGGCGTGCGCCGCGGCTCTGTTGGTATTCATCGCGATGTAGGGCTCATGCGGTTCGTTGCCGAGGGATCTCCAATTGGCGCCATTACCGCTGACACACTGACGGAGGCTGCATATGACACGCGCGCTCATGTTCATCGGTGGGTTCCTGCTTCTCGTCGTGGCTGCCGGCCTCCTGTATCTATCATTTGCCGATCTGAGCCGCTACCGGCCGGAAATCGAGACCGTGGTCTCGTCCGCGATCGGTCGCGACTTTCGGATAGCGGGCGACCTTAAGCTCAAGGTTCTGCCGAACCCTTCTATCGTCGCAGAAGGCGTTACGCTTGCGAACGCCGACTGGGGCACACCGACGCCCATGGTCACGATCGGGAGCGTGTCCTCCGACGTCGCACTTTGGTCGCTCCTCTTCGGCCCCATCAGAATCAAATCGCTCGAGCTGCGGGACGTCGCCATCCTGCTCGAGCAGAATGCAGCGGGCGACGCGAACTGGGTTTTCGGCACCGACGCGCCGCCCGACGCGGCGGCCGAAACGACAACCGATACGAGTGGCATGGGGCTACCGGTGACTATCGAGCTCGCGTCGATTGAAAACGTCGAGGTCCTGTTGCGCAGACCCGAGCTGGATGACTCCCGTGTTCTCGCGACGCTCGCGCTGCGAACCGACGAGCGTGGGGTCGTCGTCGCCAACGGGAGCGGCTCGCTCAACGGGCTTCCGTTCACCGTCGACGGCACGATCGCTAGAGAGGGAGAAGGCAAAGCCCGTGTCGGCATCGAGGCATCGCTCGCCGAAACGACGCTTCGCACTGATGCGCTGGTGAGCGCGGAGCAAGTCGAATTCGAGGGCTCCATCTCGCCGCTGAACAAGCTCGGGGAGTTGTTCGCGATAGGCGGGCTGCCGGCTGCCGATCTCGATGTCGCGGGAAGGTTGATTCTCGGCGCCGACCGCTTCGAACTGCGCGACGGATCGGCAAAGCTGCTCGACATGGAATCGCGAATCAATGTGCGCGTGCCTAGCGGCGCGGACGCTCCAACCGAGCTCGAGCTCTCGATCAGCGCGCCGAATCTCCAGGTGCTTCGTGCCGAGCTGCCGATGCTCGCACTGAGCTCGACCGCGACCGCTCGTCTGTCCGCCGACGCGATCGAGCTCGATCCATTCGAGATCAAGGTCGGCGAAAGCGACTATTCCGGGTCGCTGCGCGCGACTCTCGGCGACACGATGTCGGTGGTCCTGAGGGGCAAATCCAACCTCCTCGACCTGACCTCGTTTCGGGAGCCCGCTGCACCGGCGGACGCGAGTGCGGCCGACGCTGCCGCGCCCGCCAAAGACGAGCCGGCGAGCAAGTGGGTCTTGGGCGAGGAAGCGCTGCCGTTCGAACGCTTGGCCACGTTGTCCGTCGACGCCGAGCTCGCCGTGGGCGAGGTCCGGAGCCGGGACGCACGGATTCAGAATGTCGTTCTCGCTTTGAAAAACGACGGCGGAATGCTGCAGCTCAAGACGAGCTTCGATGTCGAGCAAGGTGGCTCGGCCGAGGGCAGCTTGGTGCTAGCCACCCAGGGGGGCAGCGCGGACCTCAACGTCGATCTCAACGTGCGCGATCTGCGGCTGAACGTCGCTTCCGGCGACATCGACGATCCCAGCCAGATCCCGCCCATCGGCTTAGCGGCGAGAATACGCTCGAAAGGCGGCTCGCCCCGAGCACTCGCCTCGGCCGCGAACGGCCACATTGTGTTGACGCAAGGTGCCGGGCGAATCGAGAACGCCGCCGTCGGCCTCGCGTCCGGCGACATCCTCTCGCAACTCTTCAGCGCGCTGAATCCGCTTGCGGAGGAAGAGAAATACTCGAGCTGGGAATGCACGGTCGTGGGGTTGACGATCACCGATGGCGTGGGCGTGCTCGCACCCATGCTCGCGCAAGAGAAGAAATTGCTGATCGTCGGCGGCGGAACGGTCGATCTCCGCTCCGAAAAGCTCGACATCGAATTCAACACGAAGCCGCGCACGGGAGTCGGCTTGACGGCCGACATGTTCGTCACGCCGTTCGTGAAGATCGCGGGGACGCTGGCGGAGCCCGGGTTGAGCCTGAACGCGGGCGGCACGATCATGGCGGGCGGCGCAGCGGTATTGACGGGCGGCGTCTCGCTGCTCGTGCGCGGGCTCGCCGATCGCGCGTCGGCGGAAGGTGACGCCTGTGCGAAGGCGCTCAAGGAGGCTGCCGCGCTCGGTGCGTCCGCCGCGAATTGACCGGTCCGATGCTCGCGCCATGCGCGGGCCTCGCGGCCCCGCGAATGAAGATCGAGGTCGAGGTCACCGCCCTACAGCGGTCCTCGACAAGGCCGGGCGCTTACTTGTCGATGATGATCGAGAAGCCGGGCGCGTTGAACATGACCGCGACGGTGAAATTCGCCGCCGAGTTTTGGGCCTTGGTGATCTTGACGTGCTCGCCGGCGTCCTTGTCGGCCTTGTAGTTCGGAGCAAGCACGGGCGTGAGAGCGTCCGCGATTCCCCGGGCGATGTCGTTCTCATTCATGCTTTTCGTCAAGGCGACCGTCGCTTCAAGCGGCTGACCATTTTCCGGTTGCACGCGCACCATCAGAGTACCCGCCTCGTCAACGCCATTGTTGACCGTGATCTTGGCTTCTTTGAGGAAGGTCTGCGCGGGGGCTGGTTGCTGCGCCGCGGGGCACATCGTGAACGCGTAAGCCGCTACGGCAACGGCGAGGGCTCTGATCGTCGATGACATGGGTTGTCTCCTTGTTGCCTAAATTGACTGCCAGATCGAGTCGGAGGGTCGCTACGGTCCGGCGCTCTGTGTATATACCCAAATACGGAAGTAGTGTAGCTCGTATCCTTCAAAGTACTCCGCTGTTTTTCGTTACGTCGCCCGGTCAACCCTATGTCACGCGGTCACTGTCCGCGGCGCGCCACGCCGCACGGAACCCGGCGTCGCGCCGATGATTCGCTTGAATGCGCGGTTGAACGCGGCCTCGGACTCGTATCCTAGTCGGCTGGCCAGTTCCCCGAGCGGAGCATCGTTGTCCTTGAGCCACATCAGCGCCGTGTTCATCTTCCAGCGCGTTGCATATTGCATCGCTGGCTCGCCGACGAGCTCCGTGAAGCGAGCGGCAAATGCCGACCGCGACATGCCGGCTTCGCTCGCGAGGGACTCGACCGTCCAAGCGCCGCCCGGATCGCGGTGAATCAATGCGATCGCGCGGCCGATTTGCCTGTCGCGCAGCGCGCGCAGCCACCCGGTCTCCGCCACCGCGTTGTCCGCCATCCACGAGCGGATGGCCTGGATCACGAGAATGTCGGCCAGACGCGTAATGACTGTCTCGCCCCCGGTGCGCAGCTCGCGTGCTTCGGCCGTGATGAAGCGCACGGTGCTCTGGATCCACTCCATCTCGGGAGCGCTCCACGCGTCGACCTTGATTCGCCGCGGCAGCACGCGCAGCAGCTGCTGCGCGGCTGGATGATCGAAGCGGACCACGCCACAGATCACATTGGTATTCGCGCCGCCGCCGCCGTGCCGCAGCACCTCGTAGCGGTCGCTGATGAGCTCCCTCGGCAGGTCGAAAAGGGCTCGTGCGCGCGCGGCCGGATCGCTGACGAGACGGTGTCCTTCGCCGTGGGGAACGAGCGCGAGGTCACCCGCCCGCAACGCGCAATCCTCTGCCCCATCGACCTGCAACCAACACTGCCCGGCCGTGACGATGTGAAACATCATGCAGGACTCGAATGGCGGCAGCGTGAGGCCCCACGGCGCCGTGAACTCTGAACGGCAATAGAACACGCCGCTCATCCGCAGGAAGTGCAGCGTTTCGCCGAGGGGATCGATCGTCGCGGTGGTCATGTCGCTGAATATAGCGCAGATCGTCCAAACATCTGGACGAAACAGCAATGAAAGTGGACTTTTGAGCATTGTTAGTCCTCAGCCGCGCGTCGATAGTGGACGCTCACAGCGCAGCAATCCCGCCGGCGCTGAGCCGACACGAGGGGCTGACATGGAAACGCAAACGATCTTGGTCACCGGTTCGACGGGCAAGACGGGCCGACGGATCGTCGAGCGCCTGCGAGCGCTGCGGCAACCCGTCCGGAGCGGATCGCGCTCTGCGAGGCCGTCGTTCGATTGGGAGGATCGTGGTACCTGGGACCACGCGTTGGACGGAGTGAGCGCTGCCTACATCTGCTACTACCCGGATCTTGCAGCGCCGGGAGCCGGAGACACGATCCAAGCCTTCGTCGAGCACGCCGTCCGTAGCGGCGTTCGCCGTCTCGTGCTGCTTTCGGGCCGCGGCGAGGCCGAAGCGGAGCGTTGTGAGCAGATCGTGCGCGCGTCAGGCATCGAGTGGACGCTGCTGCGCGCGAGCTGGTTCGCCCAAAACTTCAGCGAGAGCTATCTGCTCGAGCCCGTGCTCGCTGGCGAGGTCGCCCTTCCGGCGGGCCATGTCGGCGAGCCCTTCGTCGACGCGGAGGACATCGCCGACGTTGCCGTCGCGGCGCTGACGCAGCCGCGCCATTCGGGACAGCTGTACGAGCTCACGGGTCCACGGCTGTGGACCTTCGCCGAAGCGGTGGCCGAAATCGGTCGCGCGGCGCGGCGCCCCATTCGCTACGTCCCGATTCCGGTCGAGGACTATGCGGTTGTGCTGCGGGCAGCGCGCGTGCCGAGCGAGTTCGTCGAGCTTCTCACCTATCTCTTCGCCGAAGTCCTCGACGGACGCAATGCATCCATCGCCGACGGCGTGCAGCGCGCATTGGGACGAGCGCCGAAGGATTTCGCCGCCTACGCCAAGGCAACCGCGGCCACGGGGATTTGGAACGCCATCCCCACAGCCGCCATACGCTGACACAGCTAATCAGGAGAATCGAAATGACGTCATCGACCTTCGTGGGCGCTGCAACGCTCTTCGGCTTGGCGGGTTCCGGGCTGATGGCCGGCGTCTTCTTCATTTTCTCGGTCTGCATAATGAAGGTCCTCGGAGCGCAGCCGGCCGCCCAAGGGATCGCGACGATGCAGTCCATCAGTATCGTGATCATCAACCCGTGGTTCATGGCGGTGTTCCTCGGCACCGTGGCGCTCAGCGTTTACGTGCTGATCGCCGCGCTCGCGAATTTCGACGGCGCGGCGAGCCTGCTGCTCATCGGCGGGAGCTGCGCCTATTTGATTGGCGCGTTTCTCGTGACGATGCTGTTCAACGTGCCGCGCAACGACGCGCTCGCCGCGTTGCAGCCGGATACCGCCGAGGCCGCACGCGTCTGGGCCGAATATCTTTCGACCTGGACGCTTTGGAATCACGTGCGAGCGATTGCCGCCACTGCCGCGATGGGCCTATTTGCGGCCGCGCTGTGGGTCAAAATCTAGACGCCCACCGCCGTAGGAGACTGCCGTTGTAACGCGTGTGTTGCGACGATCTGATGATCGTCGTAGCCGGACAAATTCTGCCCAGCCGCAGAGCTATAATTTCAATGACTTACACGATGCTCTTAACCTGAGACGCCACCTTCCGGTACCGCGTCAATACTCGCGCGATTCGCTCCCGCCTTCGACTCAAGCACGATCACCCCGCAGCAAATGATAGTGCCCAAGCGTGAGCAAATAGCTGGCCAGAACCATATGAAAAAAAGCCGGTAGCGGCTTCGCGAACCAGGCGACGTGGGCGAGTATCGTGAGTCCGAGCACGAGCCGCGCGCCCATCGACCCAAAATACGCGCTGCCAAGCGTGAGCAGCCAAACGCCGATACGCCGAGCGGCGCGCACTCGGCGGGACACGGTGTTCGTTCCCCAGATCATGACGGCCAGAATCAATAGCTGGCTTGTGAGCAGCAGCGGATAGCTGAGGCGGCTACCTTGCCAAGCTTCGAACGGCGGCAAGAACCGGATCGGACTGGCGTATTGTACGAACTGGGCCGCGACGCGAAACGCGAACAACGTCGTGAGTGACGCCAGCAGCACAACGTGAGCAGCGCCATGAACCCGCATCTTCTCGAACATCACGGCCCGCAGTATACGAGGCCGACCGGGACTCGCTCGAACAACGGCAGCCGGTTGGTCGTTCCGCGTCGCAGAATGCGGGTGCGCCGCAGGCGTAAGCTAGGCGCGTTTCATCGATCGGGGCGCACCGATGCTGCTTCGTGACGCAGTTCGCTGGCTCGTTTATCCGACGCTCATGGCGGGTGCGCTGCTGCT
>Ga0105252_10001161_pt1 | contig 12514 bp, 12 predicted proteins | sample EasRivMeERMZT100_FD_89675 | JGI IMG/M metagenome (GOLD analysis project Ga0105252, IMG submission 89675) | Soil microbial communities from meander-bound floodplain in the East River, Colorado, USA - East River MetaG ERMZT100 | ecosystem: Environmental > Terrestrial > Soil > Floodplain | place... | reverse complement strand
CCCCAAGTCGTCGCGCGAGAAGACGAATACGCTGTAGCCGAGGCCCCCTTGCAGCGGGCCGGCGAGGGGCCAGTAGGTCATCCACATATAGCCAACGTTGTACTGAGGCTCGTAGTGCGAATCCCGAAAGGCGATCGCGTATAGCGAGTGAGTGTTGCCGTTGCCATCGACGACCGAGCGGCCGAAGCCGCCGCCCCAGGCGGCTTCGTTAAACTCGTCGTGCCGGCGATCGCCGCTGTAGGCCCAGGGCGCGTGCCAGATGAAGCCGCTCAAGTAGTAGTCGTTGCGCCCGTGGAAAAACGCGTCTTTCGACCGCTCGTATTTGTACGCGAGCATGTCCTTGGTGTCCTGCCACCAATCGGCCCGGGCTGCGCCCGCCAGGGATAGCGCGACGAACGCGAAGATGCGCGCTGCTGTCAAGTCGTTCCCCGCAAACGATTCACGCCGGATGCTCAATGTAGAATTCGCGGCGTTCGCTTCGTCCGGCCGAAACTTGCGTACGATACTACAGTGAGCATGAATACGATCTCCTGTGCCGACATCCTCGCGGGACGGGCGCCAAAGGACGCGCCGGTCACGGTGAGGGGCTGGGTGCGCACGCGGCGCGATTCGAAGGCGGGCATTTCCTTCGTCAACGTCTCCGACGGCTCCTCCTTTCACCCCGTCCAGGTGGTCGCGCCGAGCGCGCTGCCGAATTATTCCGGCGAGGTGCTGCGACTGACTGCCGGCTGTGCGGTGGAGGCCACCGGCGCGATCGTGCCTTCGCCCGCGAAGGGGCAGCCCTACGAGATGCAGGCGAGCGCGATCAGGGTGGTTGGCTGGGTGGAGGACCCGGACGCCTATCCGATTCAGCCCAAGCCGCATACGCTCGAGTTCCTCCGCGAGGTGGCGCATCTGCGCCCACGCACGAACGTGATCGGCGCGGCAACGCGCGTGCGCCACACGATCGCGCAGGCCATCCATGGCTTCTTTCACGAAAACGGCTTCTTGTGGATCGCCACGCCCATCATCACCGCGTCGGATGCCGAGGGTGCGGGGTCGCTCTTCCGGGTGTCCACGCTCGATCTCGCCAACCTGCCGCGCACGCCAGGTGGCAAGATCGATTTCGCGCAGGATTTTTTCGGGCGCGAGACCTTCCTCACCGTGTCGGGCCAGCTCAACGTCGAGAGCTACTGCCTCGCGCTCTCCAAGGTGTATACCTTCGGCCCGACCTTTCGCGCCGAGAACTCGAACACCAGCCGGCATCTCGCCGAATTCTGGATGGTCGAGCCGGAGATCGCCTTCGCCGGCATTGATGAAGACGCAAACCTCGCCGAGGCGCTGCTCAAGCACATCTTCAAGGCGGTGCTCGCCGAACGGCCGGACGACATGGCGTTCTTCGATGAGCGCATCGAGCGCGGCGTGATCGCCAAGCTGCAGGGGATCGTCGATTCCGAGTTCGTGCGCATGGACTACACCGAGGCGATCGCGATCCTCGAGCGCTCAAAAGAGAAGTTCGAGTTTCCGGTGAAATGGGGCATCGACCTGCAATCGGAGCACGAGCGCTATCTGACCGAGCGGCACGCGAGGAAACCGGTCATCGTGATGAACTACCCCAAGGGCATCAAGGCTTTCTACATGCGAGCGAACGACGACGGCAGGACCGTCGCCGCCATGGACGTGCTCGCCCCCGGAATCGGCGAGATCATCGGCGGCAGCCAGCGCGAGGAGCGGCTCGAGGTTCTCGATCGCCGCATGGCCGAGGCCGGGCTCGACCGCGAGCACTACGGCTGGTACCGCGACCTGCGCCGCTACGGAACCGTTCCGCACGCCGGCTTCGGGCTGGGGTTCGAGCGCACCGTCGCCTACGTCACCGGCTTGACGAACGTGCGCGACGCGATCCCGTTCCCGAGGACGCCGGGGAATGCGAAGTATTAGAAGTGGAGCCCGGCGTACAGCATGCCGCCGTTCCAATTGGTGTCCAGATACAGCGTGGACGAATTGTCCTTCGCTTTCAGGTGAAGAGCGAACCGGTTGTAAGCGAGGCCCAGTGAGACGTTCTCGACCAGCCGGTACTCAAAACCGAGCACGAAATCCTGCAAGCCGCCGCTCACGGTGTCTTCATAATTGATGAAGAACCACTGATAGTTGTAATAGACGGAAAGCTGCCGCGTGAAATTGTAGCGGGCGAACAAGCCGAACACGGGCAGAGGTGCCGTCACCGATTCCGAGCTGGATTGAACTGCGCTGCCCGAGTTGAAGCCGTTGAGGCTGATCCCCGTTTTCAGCACGTGAAAGCCCAACAGGGCTCCAAGCTCGACCTTGTCATCGTGATGCAGGGAATACTGATAGTTGAGCTTGTAGACGTCGAACTCGAGCTTGCTGTCCAGCTGAAAATTGACCGGGTAGGTCAGATCGCCCCAGTTGATGCTCGTGTCCAGCACCCGGGAGCCGGAGAAGTTCATGGAGTACCATGAAAAACCGAGGGCATGATGCTTGTTGAATCTGTAGAGACCATCGAACCTGAAGACGGTGGCGGTGCTCTCGCCTCCCAGCGTTTCATCGAAATCGATATACGCACCGGCGGGGAAGCCGGCCGAGTCGCGACGCACGATCGTGCTCGCGTTCCTCACGTTGTATCCGCCCAGCCGGAGGGATAGCTGGTCCGGAAGCGGTTCCTCTGCCGCGCCCGCCCGGCCGGCGCCGAGCAGCGCGAAGGTAGCGAGGACGAAGGCCGAAAAGAGCGCGGGTTGTGAGAGCTTGTTCTTCATGGGATGCATTCGTCAGAAAAGGGTGTATCTATGTTACTCGTCTGATACCCACGTTGGAAAGCTGTGGCGGACCGTAGAGAAGCCTATCCGCGGTAACCCGCCCACGCAGGTAGCGCGAGCACGAGCGAAGGCACGAAGGTAATGAGGAAGAGCACCGCGACGAGCACGAGGATGAAAGGCACAAGCTCGCGCACGATGTCCTTGACCGGTACCCCGGCGAGGCCGGAGAGGACGAACAGCAGCACCCCGTAAGGCGGCGTGAGCAGGCCGATCATCATGTTGACGACGATGACCACGCCGAAGTGCACCAGGTCCACGCCCAAGGCCCTGGCGACCGGGAGGAGCAAGGGCACCATCACGAGGAGCAGCGTCGTCGTGTCGAGGAGGCAACCGAGGACGAGGAACGCGAGGTTCACGACGAGCAGGAATGCGAGAGGGCCCAGATCGAGCGAGGCGAACGCGTCGGCGATGCGCGAGGGGATCTGCTCGGTCGCAAGCACGTAGTTGAAGAGGAACGCGCCGCAGATGATGATCCCCACGACCGCCGTCGATCGCGCGCTCTCGGCCAACACCGACACGAGCCCCTTCCAGTCGAGGGCGCGGTAGACGAGGAGCGCGAGCGCGAGGGCGTAGAGCGCCGCGACCGCCGCCGCCTCGGTCGGCGTGAACACGCCCGAGTAGATGCCACCGAGAAGGACCACCGGCATGAGGAGCGGCAGCAGCGTGCGCACGAATATTCTCGGGATCTCCGCCCACGGCACCGGCGCCTCCATCGGGAACTTGCGCCGCCGGGCGACCCAGACGATGACCAGCATCATGGCGGCCGCCATCAGCAGGCCGGGAACGACGCCGCCGAGGAAAAGCGCGCCGACCGACGCTCCCGAGACGAGCGCGTAGAGCACCATCGGGATCGACGGAGGGATGATCGGACCGATGGTGGCGGACGCGGCGCTCACGGCGACCGCGAAAGCCCTGGGGTAGCGCCCGCCCCTGCTCATCATCTCGATCTCGACCATCCCGGGGCCGACCGCGTCGGCGATGGCGCTGCCGCTCATGCCGGAGAAGATCACGCTCGCGAGCACGTTGACCTGCGCGAGCCCGCCGCGAAACCGCCCCATGAGCGCGTGGGCGAGCGCGTAGATACGCTCGCTCAAGGTGCCTGCATTCATGACGTTCGCGGCGAAAATGAACATCGGCACGGCGATCAGCACGAAGCTGCCAAAGAGGCTGTTCAGGATCTGCTCGGCGGCGAGTCCCATGTCCTGCCCGGTGGCGGCGAGGTACGCGATGCCGCCCGCGATCATCGCAAGGCCGATCGGGCCGCGCAGCAGCGCGATACCGACGAATACGGCGAGCATCAGCCCGAACGCCGCACTCATGCTTTCTCGGACTCTCCGGAACGCGCCGGATCATACGGGAACGCTATCGACGCTGCGCAGCGCAGGACCACCATGAGCGCGGCTGCGAAAAAGACGCTGTATGCGATGCTGTAAGGCAGCTCGAGCACCGGCGTTCGCTCGCGGGCCATGAAGCGCAGGTAGTCGGCGATTCCGGGGAGCGCCCAGAGAAAGCAGCCGGCCAGCGCGGCAAGGCCGAGCGCGTAGAGCACGCGCCGCGCGAAAGGGGCGAAACGCGGTACGACGAAGTCCACCGCCACGTGGGCGTGGAGGGGCACGGTGAACGCCGTCCCCCAGAAGATCACCCAGACGAAGGCGATCGCGGCGAGCTCCTCGGTCCAGGCGGCGGGCGCGCCGAACACGAAGCGGCGCACCACCTGCACGACGAGGCTCAGGAACAGGACGGCGAAAATGCCGGCGCCGACGAGATCGGCCCAGCGGGCAAGGCGTTCGGCGAGGCGAGTGCTCTTATTTGACCGCATTGATGCGATCGAGCAGCCCTCGCGGCCACTTCTCTGCGTGCTCCGATTTCAGGTATGCCGCCTGCACCGTCTTGCGGAACGTTTCCACGTCCGGCGTCGTGATCGCTATGCCCTGAGCGCGGAAGGACTCGATCAGCTCTTTTTCCTCGCGCGCGCGGTTTTCGTCGTTGAATTTCGCCGCCTTCACCGCCGCCTTCTTCACCTCTGCCTTGTCCGCCGGCGAGAAGGCGTTCCAGGTCTTTGCGGCGATGGCAAGTTGCAGCACGTCAACGAGATGACCGGTCAGCACGATCTGGCGCGTGACTTCGTTGAACTTCGCCGACTTCACCGTCGGCAGCGGGTTGTCCTGGCCGTCGATGGTGCCGGTCTTGAGTCCGAGGTACACCTCGGTGAAAGGCATCGGCGTGGCGCTCGCGCCCAGGGCCTGCCCGAGGAACAGCCACTCCTTGGAGCCGGGCATGCGCAGCTTCACTCCCGCGAGATCGGCCGGGATCCTGACCTTTCTCGTCCGGGTCAAGCTCACCTGCCGGGTGCCGAGGTAAATCGCCTGCAGCAACTGGATTCCCATCGCTTCGGCGATCCTGCGGCTGACCTCCTCGCCGATCGGTCCGCCATAGACTTTCGCGAGGTGATCGGGGTCGCGGATGAGATAGCCCGCGGTGAAGATCGAGTACTCGGGGATCTGCCGCGCGATGTCCTGCATCGACAGGAGCGCCATCTCGAGATTGCCGCGCTGCATCGCCACCGGCTCGGCCCCCTGCCGGAAAAGCGTGCCCGAGTGGTGCACCTGAACGTCGAAGCGGCCGGGAGCGGCCTTTGCGAGCTCGTCTTTGAAGACGTAGAGCATCTTCACGTGCCAGTCGTCGGGCACGGCGGGGGTGGATATGCGCAGCACGGTCTTGGCTTGCGCGAACGCAGGCGAAGTGCAGACGACCGCGCAGGCGAGGAAACTTGCAGCCAGAGAACGCGTCATTGCCGTGCTGCCATGTGAAGCAAGCTCAAAAAAAACATGAGGCATACCGGTTTCCCAGTATGCCCCGCAGAATCCCGGCCGTGCAACAGCCGAGCCGTCACCCTTTCAGGCAGGTGCTCATGAATTTCTTGCGCGCGTCGCCTTCGAGTTTCTTGCTGCCCGCCTGCTTGTTGCAGTCCGTCATCCTTTGCTGCTGCGCTTTCTGCTTGGCGCTGGGGGCGGAAACATCGCCCTTGAGGCACGAGCTCATGAATTGCTTGCGCGCATCGCCTTCGAGCTTCTTGTCCGCGGCTCTCGCGTTGCACGATTTCATGCGCTCCTGCTGCTTCTTCTGTGCCTCGGTCGGCTCCTTTTTCGCCGCCTTGTCCTGCGCCAACGCCAGCGGCGACACGGCCAGCATCAAAACGCACAGTGCTGTAGCCAGTCCTCTCATCCTCTTCTCCTTGAGTCAATGTGTTGACCGCACTCCGCACAACCGGGCGGGACTCGGTGTCGGAATCCCCGACCTCGCTAATAACGCATGCCATTCTAGACTCGCTCACCAGCGGCTGCCAGCCCTGGAACTTGGCCGGACCGGGACCCGTCCAGCTTGACCGGCGGGGGGTCGCGTGCGCATGATTCTCTGTATGAGCCGTTGGTTTTTCGTCTTACTGCTCGCGGGGACGGCGCTGCCGGCCATGGGCCAGTCGCCGCCGCCGAAGGAGCGGGACGCGCAGCCCAACACCTTCGTTCTGACGATCAAGACGGGGAACGTGAAGCTCGCGGACGATTCGCAAACGATTGGCGGGAACGACTGGTTTTTCGAGCGGTCTGCGACCGATATCGCGGCGATCGAAGGCGAGACGCGGGTCGGAGACGCAACCGAGAACCTCTCCCTCGGCTTCGAGGTTCTGCGCTACGACAATCGCTTCAAGTCGGCGGGCGCATCGGGCGTCGGCGGGACGATGTACACGCGCGCGTTTCTCGCCAAGTCGAAGTACTACTTCCTGCCGGGGAGCGCCTGGCAGCCTTACGTCGGAGGCGGGTTCGGAATCGTGCAGGCGTTCGACTACTCGGGTCCGCTCCACAGCTCGGAAGGCCTCGGCTACCAGGGCGTCGTCGGCATGCAGTTGCGGGGGGAAAGAATCGGCCTGAAGATGGAATACCTGGGTCTCTTGGCCCGGGTGACCGACGACAGCGGGAACAAGATCAACCTCTCCAGCCACGGCGTCTTCGTGGGACTGAGCTTCTACTTCGGGCGGAGATAGGTAGGGAGTTAGCGCCTGACGATCGGTGCGGGCGCCGAGTTGGCCTGGTTGCCGTGGCTGGCCCACCCCGTGCAGCGGTACCAGAATTGCCGTGAGTTCTCGACGTCTGGCAGTCTGGTTATGGCCCCCGCCGGGAACTCGGTGGCCATGTAGACGCACATAGACATTCCGCGTTCCGTCTCGTTGTTTCTGCCCACCGAGTCGGAACCCTCCCTACCCCAAACGCCGGCGTCATGGAGCATGCAGCAGAAATCAACGGCGTCCAGCGGCTGCGGCGCCAGCGAGCTGCCTACTCCGAACGGAGGATGCCCGGCGCCGCACCAGTAGCCATAACGAGGACCGGGCAGAGAACTCGGGCTCTGTGAGTTAATGAGGACCCTCAGACAGTCGATTGGATTTCCGTCTTCGTCAAATTCGAGCGTTAGATTGGCAAGCGTCGGTTCGCAGATCGGAAAATCAGGGTTGTCAGTGGGTCCACTGCCGAAGGGACCACCCGGATACCGCTGCCTGTAAGTAACTTGCGAGTCGCGTTCGCACTGCTTGCGCCGCTCGCGGTATTGGGACAAGAGTGTCGTATACGTAGTCCCCTGCCAACGGTAATCTGGGTTAGTCTTCTTCCATTCCACATAGTTGATCTCGTTGCCTGCCGCGTCCGCAGGGGTCCAGAGATTGTTCAGCGTGACTCGCCCTTCGCGCTCTGCGACATACGTGGCGCGCGCGAGAAACTGGGAGACATCCACCCACCTTTGCGCGCCTTCCGGCGACGCGCTCGTGCTCCCGGCCCCCCCGCCGGAGGAATTGCCGCCCGGCGGGGTGCAGGCTGCGAGCAGCATGCCCGCAAACGGGAGAAGCAGGAGAACCCGCGTGTTGCTCATGGCGGCGTTGGGCTCACGCGCACGCCGGTGACGATCCGGTTGCTGGCCATGCAGTCTGTCGTCGGGTTGTCTGCCACGTACAAGGACACCGGGTACGCCATCAGAAAAGCGAGGTACAGGTCCTCCTGCATCCGCCGCCGAGCGGTCGCGCTGGGCATCGAGGGATCGGGGCTCACGATGCTCCACTCACGCTCAAGGTTCCTGCATGCCGCCGGGTTGAAGCCGAAGTCGGGAGGCGTACGGATGCGGAGGGTCTCCGCGGTTACCGCGACCTCCACGCCGATCACGCGGGTCGGGGGCGACCACTCGCCCGCGGCGAGCGGCGCGCTGACGCAACACGCAGGGAGAGACGCCAGAATCCGACGCAAACAGAGCCGCATCGGCGGAACGGTCAGTTCGTTACCCGCACGCCAGCGGCGACCCGCAGGCGCGACGGCGTCCCTGCGGTCGAGCACCGGTCTTCGCGCAGGTAGAGCTGGACGTTGCGCCCGGTGAGGAACGCGAGCTGGACGGCGCTGAGCAGCAGCCGTTGCGTCTCCGAGCCGTCACCGCTCTCGACCTGGACATCGATCTCGCTGGGCCCGACGGCGCAGGCTGCCGGGTTGGAGGCGACGTCCGGGCTGATGCCTAGCCGCAGGACCTTCATCCCGTCGACCGTGGTGACGGCGACGATCTTTGTGACCTCGGACCACTCCGCGGCGGTGGAGGCGGCGGAAAAAAGACACAGGAAAACAGCACACAAGCAGGTGCGGACCGAGGAACGTTTCATGGCTACCCCCTTGATGCCCCAGACAGCGTCCCTACCCTACCCGAGAATCGACACCCCCACAACCACCCCCTCCGCGGAGGCGCTCACCGTTCCCTTGGCGCGCTCGCCCGCGGTCCCGTAGTATCCTTGCCACGCCACGCTGTCTCTGGGTTGAGCCCGACTTTGGGGAGGGATCATGAAGAGCCGACGGTTCGCTTGCGCAAGCGGGATGCTGTTTCTCCTCGCCATGGCAAGTTGCGGGTGGTGGGAGGACGCCGGGCCACAGGAGAGCGCGCCGGCCTCCGGTTATCCGCGCTTTGCCTATGTCGCGAACTCGGGCGACGGCACGGTTTCGATCTTCCGGGTCGATGCGGCGACCGGGCAGCTGCACCACCGCGGCTACGTGCCGGCGGGGAGCACGCCGCAGTCCGTGGCGGTCGATCATCCAGGCCGCTTCGCCTACGTGGCGAACTTCGGCTCCGACAGCATCACGACATTCAGCATCGACGCGGTCACCGGGGCGCTGTCCCAGGTCGGTCCCGAAGTGGCGACCGGCGTCGGGCCGCGCTCGGTCACGATCCATCCCTCGGGTCGCTTCGCCTACGCGGCGAACTCGGGCGGCAACGTGACCGCCTTTAGAATCCTTGCCACCGGCATTCTGATCGAGATTGGAACGGAAACCGATGCGGGGAACGGGCCGCGCTCGATCACGGTGCATCCCGGCGGGCGCTTCGCCTACGTCGCGAACGAGGATTCCAACAGCGTGACGACGCTCGAGATCGATCAGACGAGCGGCGCACTGACCAGGTCGGGGGCGGACATGGTGACCGGGATTGCGCCGCGCGCCGTGACGCTTCATCCCTCCGGAGGGTTCGCCTACGTGGCGAACTTCGGCTCCGGCAACGTGACGACGTTCAGCGTAAGCGCGGCGACGGGCGCGCTGACCTTTGTGGGAACGGACCCGGTGGGGACTGAACCTCACTCGGTGACCCTGGACGCGTCGGGACGCTTCGCCTACGTGGCGAACTTCAACTCCGGCGACGTGACGACGTTCAGCGTCAACGCCACCACCGGCGCGCTGACCAAGGTGGGAACGGAAGTCGCGGCGGGAAGCTCGCCGCGATCGGTGACGCTGGATCCCTCGGGTCGCTTCGCTTACGCCGCGAACTTCAGCACACACGAAGTGACGACCCTTGCGATCGATGCCGCCACGGGGGCGCTGAGCGCCTTGGGGCGGGTCAGGGTGCGATCAGAGCCGTTTGGCTTCGCGATGACGCCGGCAGCTGCGGCACCGGTCACGGTCAGTTCGCGTTTCGCCTACGTGGCGAACGCCGGTGGCGGAGTTTCGCAGTACACGATCGGAGCCAATGGCTCGCTCGCGCCCATGACGCCTTCCACGGTCGCTGCGGGACCGGGGCCCGCATCAATCGCCGTCGATCTTGCCGGAAGGCATGCCTACGTGGTGAATGGGCTCGGCGGCGGCAGCATCTCGCAATACACGATCGGGACCGAGGGTGCGCTGGCTCCCATGACCCCCGCCACCGTGTCGGCAAGCGGGCTTCCCAACTCATTCGCCGTCGATTCTTCGGCTAGATTCGCCTACGCCACAGAGGTTAGGCCTACCCCGATCGGCTATGACGGCAGCATCCTGCGATACACCGTAGGACCTGATGGCAGGCTCAAGCTTGAGGGATCTGGCTCCTTCGTCCTTGCGGGCCCGACTTCCGGCGTCATCCACCCATCGGGTAAGTACTTCTATGCGACGGTTCGTGATGTCGTTTGCCCGCTGATTGTTCTCTGCTTCGATCGCGCGCAGGTCTTTCAGTTCGAGATACTTGCGGGTAGCGGCGAGCTCATGCCCCTGGACCCCGAGCTGATCCAGCTCCCGGTGTTAAATGCGATCCCATCGTCCAGCGCTGTTCATCCCTCGGGCAGATACGCCTATGTGGGAACCAGCGGTGGCAACGTATGGCAGTTCATGATCGGAGCTTCGGGCGCGCTTGCTTCCATGACTCCCAACTCGGTCGCCGCGGGCGGCGGCGCCTCTTCAATCGCCTTCGACCCCGCGGGCAAGTATGCGTATGTGGCGAACAAGGCTGGCAATACAGTCTCGCAGTTCCGTATCGGGTCCGATGGCGCGCTCGAGCCGCTGAGCCCCGCGGCGATCCAGGTAGGGACGGGTCCCTCCTCCGTGACCGTCGATGCCTCGGGCAAGTACGCATACGTGGCGAACGAAGGCGGCAACGTGTCTCAGTACGAGATTGCCGCCGACGGAAAACTCGCACCCATGACCCCCGCCACGATTGCAGCGGGAACGAACCCGGTATCGGTGGTTACGGTGGCCATACTGCAATAGGCGAACGCGGGGGATCATTGTCGCTGCGTCGCGCCGAAGAACCACGCACTGGGGCGGCCCCGGTCGGCAGTGCCTCGAAGCGCACGTTTCCCGGGGCCGCATGAACGCCGACCTGCGCAATAACCGCGACGTCCTCGCCGGACTGCTGTTCATCGCGATAGGCGCAGTCGCCGTTGTCGTTGCCACGCGCGACTATCCGATGGGCAACGCGATGCGCATGGGCCCGGCCTACTTCCCCACCGTCCTCGGCGGCATTCTCATCCTGCTCGGCGCCTGGGTGGCCGCGCGCGGCATCCGCTCGGGCGAGAAGTTGAAGGGCGAGTGGGGCTGGAAGCCGCTGCTCCTCGTCGCGCTCAGCATCGTGCTGTTCGGCTTTCTCATGTCCCGGCTCGGGCTCGTTCCGGCGCTGGTTGCGGTGTTTCTGGTGAGCGCGGCGGGCGGGCGAGAGTTTCGCTGGAAGGAAGTCCTCCTCCTCACGGCGATCATGAGCGCTTTCGCGGTCGTCGTGCTTCTCTACGTGCTCAAGATGCCCTATCCGCTGATCGCGGGAGTCCTGTGGATATCCTGAGCAACCTCGCCTTCGGGTTCGGCGTCGCCTTCTCGCTGCAGAATCTCGGCTACTGCTTCGCGGGCGTGCTGCTCGGCACGCTGATCGGCGTGCTGCCCGGAATCGGGCCGCTGGTGGCGATCGGGATGCTGTTTCCGCTCACCTTCACCCTGCCGCCGGTCGCGGCGCTCATCATGCTCGCCGGGATCTATTACGGGGCGCAGTACGGCGGCTCGACCACTTCGATCCTCGTCAACCTGCCCGGAGAGACGGCTTCGGCGGTAACCTGCCTCGACGGCTACCAGATGGCGCGCCAGGGGCGCGCGGGGCCTGCGCTCGCGGTGGCGGCGCTCGCCTCGTTTTTCGCGGGTTGCGTCGGGACGCTCCTGATCGCGCTCGCGGGTCCCCCGCTCGCAGAATGGGCGCTCATGTTCGGCGCAGCCGAATACTTCTCGCTGATGCTGATGGCGCTGGTGGCCTCGGCCGTCCTCGCCTCCGGCGACATCGTCAAGGGCTTGTGCATGGTCGTCGTCGGACTCCTCCTCGGCCTGGTCGGCACCGACGTGAATTCTGGAATGGCGCGCTACACCTTCGGCGTCATGGAGCTCTACGACGGCATCGGCTTCACCGTGATCGTCGTGGGCCTTTTCGCGGTGGCGGAAGTGGTCGGCAATCTCGAGTCGAAGGAAGCGCGCGAGGTGTTCACGAAAAAAATCGGGAGCCTCATGCCGACGCGAAAAGACATCGGCGATTCAGCCTGGCCGACGCTGCGCGGGACGGCGGTCGGCTCCGTGTTCGGGATACTCCCCGGCACCGGGCCCGCCCTTTCGTCCTTCGTGACCTACATGCTCGAGAAAAAGATAGCGAAAGATCCGTCCCGCTTCGGCAAGGGCGCGATCGAAGGCGTGGCCGCGCCCGAGGCGGCCAACAACGCCGCGGCGCAGACCAATTTCATTCCCATGCTGACGCTGGGCATTCCCTCGAGCGCCATCATGGCGCTGATGATGGGCGCGATGATCGTGCAGGGCATCAGCCCCGGTCCGCAGGTGATGACCTCGAACCCCGAGCTCTTCTGGGGAATCATCGCGAGCATGTGGATCGGCAATCTGCTGCTCGTCGTCCTCAACCTGCCGCTCGTG